>Ga0209101_1000094_pt1 | contig 74181 bp, 56 predicted proteins | sample ConPoolayeCmetaG_FD_185481 | JGI IMG/M metagenome (GOLD analysis project Ga0209101, IMG submission 185481) | Hot spring microbial mat communities from California, USA to study Microbial Dark Matter (Phase II) - Cone Pool mat layer C metaG... ... | reverse complement strand
CTCATCGCCGATGATCTGACGCCGCTGCGGATCCCAGCGGAGTGTGCGGCCGGTCCACCAGGCGATGTTTCCCAGGTGGCAAACGGTCACCGAACTGGCGCCAACAGCGACATCGCAGATTGGTCGGCGACGAGTGCGGATGCAGCGCAGCCAGTCCTCGTGGTGGCCGGGGCTCTCGTATAGGTGCACGTCGTTCGGCCCCAGCGGTTCTTTTCCGATGCTCTCGGGCCAGGTCTTGAAGTAGCCGCGATTCACTTCGATCTTGCCATCAGTGCCGGTAAACAACACGCCGTTGGCGCCGCCCAGCGACATGACGATGCCATTAGCGTACTTGAACGTCAGGGTTTTCGACTCGCTCAGATTGGGCGGGATGATTTCGACCGGGCCGGAGCCGTCCATGCCCAAGGCCCACTGGGCGATGTCAATGTGGTGGGCGCCCCAGTCCGTGACGCCGCCGCCCGAATAATCCCGAATCAGCCGCCAGCCGCCGCTGTAGCTGCCACTGGCGCGCTCCTGATTGTAGGGTTGCCAGGGGGCCGGACCGAGCCAGCGGTTCCAATCCAGACCGTCCGGAACAGGCTGCTCCGGGAAGCATCTCTCGCTGGACGTTCCGTTGACATTGACGTTCACGGTCAGCACGCGGCCGATGCGCCCGCTGCGTACCAACTCGCAAGCCAAGCGGAACTTGCCATCGGAGCGCTGCTGGCTGCCGGTTTGAAAAACGCGCCCGTAGCGCCGGGCCGCAGCGACCATTTCCTCGGCTTCGCGGATCGTCAGCGACAGCGGCTTCTCGCAATACACGTCCTTGCCGGCCTGACAGGCGGCGATGGCGATGATGGCGTGCCAGTGATCGGGAACGGCGATCAGGACGGCATCGATGTCGGCGCGCATCAGCAGGTGCTCGAACTCGTTGAACGTCGTCACGCCGCGGTACAGCCCGCTGGCCTCGTCCTCGCCGTAGGCCTCTTCTACGATGGCTTTCGCTTTTTCGCGCTTTTCGCGGTTGACGTCGCAGATGGCCACGATCTGGAAGTCGCGGTTGTTCTTGAGCGTCTCCACGTGTCCGGCACCCATGTTGCCGACGCCGATGATCCCCAGCGTGATGCGCTCGCTAGGCGGCGTGCGGCCCCAGGCACGCGATGTCAGCACGTAAGGAGCTGTCAGGGCGGCAATGGCACCCCTGATGAAACGCCGACGTGTCACAACCAGACGCCTGTGCATAGCCCGCACTCTCCCGACACCCCGGCCTGCCAGTGGTTTCGCGGTTCGGCGGAAGCCTGGCGAGCGTGGACGTCCGCCGGACACCGGGTGACCGGGGTATAGCGCAGCGTAGTTTGTCGGTCAACGGCATTCGTGGCAACCGACTAGGGCGGGTTGATATCGGACGCATTGGGATATTGGCGGTCCGAGCGTGACCGGATTTGCTCACCAAATGGCCTAGAGAGTCGATGCTAGTCTAGCAGGGACGCCGCCCCGCCGGTTCCGCGCCAGCGCCTTCTAAGTTAAGTGGAGCATGCGGAGTACCGCTGTCAGGTTTGTGTTAGCTCTGGCCGTCATGGGCCTCTTGTTCGCGGGGTTCCTGCATTATCGGACTTATATGACAACGCAGCGGCACCTGCTGGAGTCGGTGGATCAACAGGCGGCGCTGGCCCTAGAGTTCAACCTGGCCATTCGGGACTACGTCGCGGAGGAGGTGCGACCGCGATTCGCGGCCTTGATAGGGGAGGACGGCTTCGTCCCGGAGACCATGTCCACCTCCTACGTTTCGCGGAGTATTTTCGAGCGCGTGCGGAAACGCTTCCCAGACCTCCATGTGAGGTTCGCGTCGGATAATCCGCGGAATCCGATCAACCGGGCCAGCCCGGATGAGCTACGACTGATCGAATACTTCAATTCCCATCCGGAACTCGAAAAAATCGTTGGCACGCTAACAGTGGACGGTCGGGAGTATCGGGGGCAGCTAACCGGCAAACGGATGAAGCCGGAGTGTTTGCGCTGTCACGGTCGCCCCGAAGATGCGCCGGCGGCCCTGGTGCAGCGCTATGGGGCGGAAGCCAGCTTCAATCGTCCGCTGGGGCAGATCGTGGCCCTGGACACCGTCGCCGTGCCGACGGACCCGGTGAATGCTGCCCTGTTCCGCGAAACCACCCGGCAGACGATCATATCGGTCGGCGGCCTGATACTTCTGCTCGTGGCCATTGCGCTGTTATTCCGGGTGCTGATTTCGCGGCGGCTGGCGGCGATGGCGGCGCATTTTCGCGGCATTGCCGCCCAGCCGGAGGGAGCGCCCCTCAGGCCGGTGCCGGTCCGCGGTCGGGACGAGATTGCCGAGTTGGCCAGCAGCTTCAATACGCTGGCAGCTCGTTTGCAAAGCCTGTACACGTCGTTGGAGGAGCGTGTCGCCGAGCGCACGGCGGCGCTTTCGCGCAGCAATGCCGACCTGAGGCGTGAAATCGCCGAGCGGCAACGTGCCGAGCGGGAGCTTGTGGAGGCGAAGGAAGCGGCGGTGGCCGCCACTCGCGCCAAGAGCGCTTTCCTGGCCAACATGAGCCACGAGGTGCGTACGCCGCTGACCGCCATCCTCGGGTTCGCCGACGTAGTGGCCGAGCAGGCCCGAGAGTGCGCGATGCAGACGCAGTGTCGCGAGACAGTCGAGTACATTCGGCGTAATGGGGAGCACCTGCTGCGCCTGCTGGATGACATACTGGATGTGTCCAGAATCGAGGCCGACCGCCTGACGATGCAGCTTGCGCCCTGCCAGCCCTGCCGTCTGATTGCTGAAGTTCTCTCGCTGATGCGTGTGTCGGCTGAAAGCCGTGGGCTGGCGCTGACCCTCGAGTACGTCGGCCCCGTGCCCGAGACCATCAACACGGACGCGACGCGACTACGCCAGATTCTCGTGAACCTGCTCTCCAACGCGATCCGCTTCACTGAGCGCGGCAGCGTCAAACTGGTCGTCAGACTGAATACAGAAGCGGCACAGCCGCTGCTGCAATTCGATGTCCGCGACACGGGGATCGGACTGACAAGCGAGCAAGCGGCGGGCTTGTTTCAGGCGTTCACTCAAGCTGACGAGTCGGCGAAACGTCGTTTCGGGGGCACGGGCCTGGGCTTGTTCATCAGCAAGCGACTGGCGCAGATGCTGGGCGGGGACGTGGTTCTGGTGGAGTCGCACCCGGGCAGCGGATCATGCTTCCGGGCCACCGTCGCGACCGGGCCGCTGCACGGTGTTAGATTCATCCAGGATCCGTTGGCGGCGACGACTTGGGGCCAGCTCGGCGCGGAGCCGGCGTCTGCCGAAGACTTGAGCCTTGAAGGTTGCCGTGTGTTGCTGGCTGAGGATGGACCGGACAACCGACGGTTGATCACGGTTTTCCTGGAGAAGTCAGGCGCCAGCGTGACGGCCGTCGAAAACGGGCAGTTGGCTGTGGAGCAGGCACTAGCGGCCCGCGCGGCCGGGCGCCCATACGACATCATCCTGATGGACATGCAGATGCCGGTCATGGACGGGTACGAGGCCACTCGTCGCCTGCGCCAACAGGGCTACACCGGCGCCATAGTGGCGTTGACGGCTCATGCCATGAGCGGGGATTGCGCCAAGTGCCTGGCTGCCGGCTGCGACGAGTACGTCACCAAGCCGGTGAGTCGGGCCCGGCTGGCAAAGGCCATCCGCGGATTCTTCGTACCCTATTGAGGGTGGCCGCTCAGGCAGCGGGCTCGGTTTTCTCCACGCAGCGGATGTTCAGCGCATCCAGCTCGTCCAGGACGGGGTTGTAGATCTCCGGGATGACCGGGATGTGCACACCCGCCAGGCGGAGCTGCCCCGTCAGGATCAGCTTGACGCCGATGGCGGCCGGCAGACTGACAGTGCGCGCCATGGAGGTGTCGCCGTGGGGCTGGCCAAAATCAATCAGGGCAGAGGTAATTCGCTCTTCGGGCCGGCCTGGGAAACGGGCGACGAACTGGTGAACCAGCACGATCATGTCGCGTTCGCCCGGCTGGTAGACCATCTTCTGCTCCATGCGCTTGGCGAGCACGTCCAGGGCGGTAGTGGGCTGGCCGGTGATTGGTAGCGGGTCGTTGGAGAACAGGCCGAGCCACTCGAAACGGTGCAGCACGTCGGATTGTGGGTCAAGCTTCAGATAGCGCGCCACCTGGGTGCGCAGGTCGCTGGTCGAGGACGACTTGATGAAGCCGGCCATCCATTGGGCGAAAGTCATTCCCGGCGGATACGTGACCGGGGTCTCGTCCAACAGTCCCAGGTCGACCACCTTCTTCATGCAGGCGCACCAGCCGGGATAGCGCAGCGTCCCGCGGAACATCGTGGCGGCAGCCTGTAGGCCGTAAAGCTCTTCGTAGATCAGCGAGTCCCGGTTCGGGTAGGCCTCCAACTCGCCGATGCCGGGTACCGGTAATGGGTGGTGGCAGGTGAACAACTCTGGTCCGGGAATCTCGACGAGTTTGCCGTTCTCGCGAAAACGGGCGGCGTTTTTGCCGGCGGTGCATACGCCGCGTGGACTCCAGGAGAACTTGTAGCCCCACGGGTTGTCATTGGCCTCGGGCGCGGGCAGGCCGCCGCAGTAGCTGCGGAAACTGACGACCTGGCCGCCGCGGTTGCGCACCTGGTGGATGACGCGCATGGCGGACATGTGGTCGATGCCGGGATCGACGCCGATCTCGTTGAGCAGGATGATGCCGGCGTCGCGGGCGGGGGCATCCAGGGCGCGCATCTTTGGACTGACGTAGGAGGTGGTGACCATGTGCTTGCGGTGGCGCAAGCACATTTCGGCCACTACCGGATGCAGTGGGGCTGGCAGGAGACTGACCGACAAATCGTGCTCGCGGACCAGTTTTTCCAGCGTCGCCGCGTCGTCGGCCAGCAGCGCCAGGGCGCGGCCGCGTGGGTGGCCCGCCAGAAGAGCTTCGGCTTTGCTGACCGTGCGCGAAGCGACAGTGACCTGAAAGTCGGGCTGGTCGAGCAGATAACGCACCAGCGGACGCGATACCAAGCCGGCACCCAGGACGAGCACTTTCTTCATGGGGTAGACTCCTCTAGTGTTCAAGGTGCAAGTCGTGCTGCGGAGGCCCGATCGGCACGCCCCCATCGCGGCCCACGGCGCGACGCGTCAGCGCAGTTTATCCTCCAGGTAACGATAGGGCGGTGTCAGTTCGCCGCGATAAACGATCGTGGCCCGCTGCCAGACCGGTGGCAGGCCACTTTCGGCCAGAGGGCGGCTGAAGTCGGCCGCCACCAGGCTGGGGATGAGCGGCAGCAGGGAGCGCCCGAAATAGCTGGAAGCATCGGCCGGCAACTCGCAGGGGAGTATGTCCACCGCCAGGATGACCGGGCCGTTGCCGACCACGCCCGTTCGGACTTGCCCGCTGGCCGGCTCGTACACGTACACCGGGTCACCAGGCTCAGTGGCCTTGACGGTGCACTCGATCGACCCATTGATGTCGCAGGAAATGTCGCCGATGACACGCAGGCGTGGCCGGTGGCCGGCGCCGAAGAGGTCTTTCAGATCGGCGCAGGTGACCAGGCGCGGGTACTTGGGCTCCCAGTAGATACAGTTCACCAGCACGGTCAGGTAAGGCAGGTAGTCGGCGAAGCAAGAACGATATTTCTCGGGGTGATCGTAGTAATCCTGGAGTTGGAACGCAGCGCCCGGATTCAGTGGGGCCACCATGTGCTCCTCGCGGAAGACCACTTTGTAAAGATCTGGTCCGGGGGCGAGATGCGGCAGCTCCTGAGGTTCAACGGCACGCACCGGCAGCAGGTCGTAGATTTCCTGGGCTCCCTGCGAGACATTGCCGTAGCCGGTGAAGCCGCACACGAACGGCTGGAGGGCGTCGGGCAGGCGCTGGCGGCGCAGCGCCTCGGCTAGCGCGCCGAGTTCCTGCTTGGCATGGGCGACGTCGCGATACTCGTAGGCGCGCCGCACCTGCACGAAGGGGTTGTCGAGGCCCTCGTGCCGCAGACGCTGTCCCAATGCCCATAGCGTGTCGATCATGCCGGCCAGTCCGGCATAGCGCCCGAAGAAGACCAGCCGACGGCCGCGCTCATCGACGATTCGCTCATAGTCGATCAGCGTTGCCCCTTGCTCAAGGATGCGGCGCAGCATCGGCATGTTGCCGGGCTGGCCTTTGATGGTGTGCGAGAAGAAGATATAGGTCTTGCGCGGCTGGAAATACTGTGGCGGGATTTCTTTGACGCCGAAGATGATCGGACAGGCCGAGAGGTCGGACACCACGGTGGCTCCCGCGGCGCGGTATTCCTCGTCGCGGAAGACGCGGATGGGGGAAGTCTGGACTTGCACGGGGATACCGCTTTGCACAAGCTGGCGGACGTCGTTCGGCGTCAGCGGAGAGCGCGCTTCCCAGCGGCTCTTGTCCTCTCGTCGAATTCCGATCATACGGAGCCCTCGCGACAGCGATCTTCGTAAGTTGTCTTGGGGTGCGGGTGCCGTCAGGCCCGCTGCGGGCCGTTGGCTCAGGGGGTCTGCACCGTCGGCAAGGCTGCGCCGGGGCTATCGCAAACCAATTCCGCGAAGAACTCCCTTTTAGCCGGCGGACGCAGGCGCGTCAATAGCGGCCGCGTTTACTGGGCGGCATCCGACTCGAACGGATGACCTTCTCGGTGTAAGCGAGACGCTCTGGCCAACTGAGCTAGCCGCCCGCGGCGTGGTGATATGGTAGCATGGGGGAGTGTGCGGCGAAACGGGCCCTGGGGGCAGGTTGACCGCTGGCGAACTGCTGCGCAAGCGGGTAAACTAGCTTTTGGCTTGGGCCGGGTGCCGCCAGGTCCAAGTTCTGATAACATGCGCCCGGGGTGTCCTCGGGCGGGACGGCGACCGGAGAGTGGTGTTTCGGGTCCGCTGCCGGACCGTGACGGGTCGCGCAGGCGGCCCCTTTTTGTTGGCCGCACCGCGGCTTTGGCGGACCGCATGGCAATGTCGGTAGGAAACCCAAGATGAACCCCGATTTGCTCCGCATCATCGACAGTATTTGCCGCGACAAGAATATCGACCGCGACGCGCTGATCGCCGACATCGAGGCGGCTATGGCGGGGGCGATTCGCAAGAACTACGGCGAAGAGGCGGAAGTGGAGGTCAAGCTCGACCTCTTGACCGGGAAGTTCAAGGCTACGGTGGCTGGGCAGCCGGTGGATGTGCAATTGCTGGGGCGCATTGCGGCTCAGACGGCCAAGCAGATGATTATCCAGAAGACGCGTGAGCGGGAGCGGGCGAGCATCTACGAGGACTTCAGTGAGCGGCGTGGGACGATCGTCACCGGCACGGTGGTGCGCAATGAGGGTGGTAACCTGCTGGTGAACATCGGTCGGACGGAGGGTTTCCTGCCGCGCAGCGAGCAGATTCCCGGCGAGACGCACCAGCCCGGGGAACGTATCCGGGCATTGATTCTGGAGGTCCGCGAGCAGCCCAACCAAGTGAAGATCATCCTGTCGCGGTCGCATCCGGAGTTCATCGAGCGTTTGTTCGAACTGGAAGTCCCGGAAGTGGCCGAGCAGATCATCGAGATCAAGGCGCTGGCGCGCGAGGCCGGCTATCGCACCAAGGTGGCTGTCAGCAGCATCGACTCCAAGGTGGACGCGGTGGGAGCTTGCGTCGGGGTGCGGGGCAGCCGCATCAAGAACATCGTGGACGAGCTGGGCGGCGAGAAGATCGACATCGTGCGCTGGAACGAGTCCAGCCAGATCCTCATCCAGAACGCTCTGAAGCCGGCCGAAGTGCAGGAAATCGCTTTGTGCTTCGAGCTGGTGAAAGCCACGGTGGTGGTGGCCGAAGATCAGCTTTCGCTGGCCATCGGCAAGCGCGGGCAGAACGTCCGTCTGGCCTCGCGCCTGACCGGCTGGGATATCGACATCCTGACGCCGGCCGAATACACCCAGCACTTGGAGAACATGGCCCAAGTGCTCAAGCAGGTCGAGGGGGTGGACGATGTGCTGATCGACAAGCTGGTGGCCTTCGGTTGCGTGTCGGTGGGTGATATCGACGAGATCGGTCCGGAACCGCTAGTCAACGGGCTGAAAATCGATCCGGCACTGGCCGAGCGCATCTGCGAAGCTGCCGGCGAAGAGGTCATCCGTCAGGAGGAGCAGCGCGAGGCAGAGGCCAAGGCCAAGGCCGAAGCCGAAGCGGCTGGTTTGGCCAGCGCGGCGACAGAGCCGGCGGCGGGCGGCAGCGCTGGCGAGTTGGCGCCGGCATCGACCGCGGACGCCTCGTACCAGTCGGCTTCCTTTGCGGACGGTCAGGCGATCAATCTGTCAGCAGCCGGTCCCGAAACGCCCCCGGAGGGAGTCCCGCCAACCGAGCCGGCAACGCTCCCGGCGACGCCTGAGCCTGAAGATTCGTCCGCAAGCGCGTCGGAAAGCTGAATGCTCGGGGTGAGCCGTCGTGCCCGAGCAGCGCGCGGCCATAGTCGACTGGTTGGCCGCTCTAACCTGTCGCACGAGGGGGAACGGCAGCGCTGAGAGGGCCGTCGGTGCGGAGCAGCTCGGCGCGAGCGCGTTCAATGCGCGTCAGCCAGCGCTGGCGCTGCTCCTGCACCACCCTGGTCAATAGTTTCGTGAAGCGCGGGTCGAACTGTTTGCCGGCCTCGTCCTGAATGGCTCGCACGGCTTCGTCGATGTCCAGCCCGGCGCGATGCGGGCGCGCGCTGCTAAGGGCATCGAATGCTTCGGCCACGGCCAGCAGGCGTGAGCCAAGGGGAATGGTGGTCCCGCTGAGACCGAGGGGGTAGCCGGTGCCGTCGTAGCGCTCGCGCAGGTGACGGATGATAAGCGTCTCGGTCTCGAAGACGCGCAACGGTTCGAGAATCTTGCAGGTCATCAGCGGAACCTGGCGCAGCACGGTGGTCTGCTCTTCGGTGAGCGGGGTGGTGCTTTGCAGAATGCTGTCGGGCACGCCGATCTTGCCGAGATCGTGCAGCATGGCGGCATTGGCGATGACGGTGCACATGGGTTCGGGCAGCTCGGCGGCTTGCGCCAGACAGGAGGCGTAATAGGTGGTGTTGCGTGAGTGCCAGGCGGTGAAGCGGTCGCGGGCCTCCAGGGCCTGCACCAGCGCCCAGACGCTCTGGAGGCACAATTCCTTGGCCTGCATGCTCAGTGAGACCACCTGTTTGCGCAGCCGATCCACTTCGCCGTGCTCGAGCAGCACGCCGACCGGTTCGCCGTCGATCTGGTCGCAGCGCACCACGCGGTTGCGTCCCTGCCGCTTGCCTTGATAGAGGGCTTGATCAGCCAAGTCGATCAGGTCGCGTACCGAAGTCACGCGGGCGTCGCTGGTGGCCGAGACGCCTATCGAGGCGGTGATCATCAATTGCGGGACATTGGCGGCGCGCACCTGCTCGGGGATGGTCTGGCGGATGCGCTCAGCTAAACGGGCGGCATCTTCCAGGCCGGTGGCCGGGCAGACGATGGCGAACTCTTCGCCGCCGTAGCGTGCCACGATGTCGGTATCGCGCACCATGCGGAGCAGGTGACGGGCGGTGGCTTGCAGGACGAGATTGCCGACCTCATGCCCGTAGGTGTCGTTGACGGCCTTGAAGTTGTCGAGGTCGAGCATCAGCAGCGCCGCCACGCCGCCGTAGCGGCGCGTGCGGGCGAACTCGCGGTCGAGCAGGTCGCGGAACTGGGCATGGTTCCACAGTCCGGTCAGGCCGTCGGTGAGGGCGGCGCGGCGTAAACGTTCCTGCAATTTATGGACGCGCAGTCCGTTGCGTAGCCGGGCGACCAGTTCTTCCGGATCGTAGGGCTTGACGAGGTAGTCATCGGCGCCGGCGTTGAGGGCGGCATGTTTCAGTTCGCGGTCATCGCAGCTCGTAACGATGATGAGATAGGTGCCGTCCAAGGTGCTGTCGGCGCGGATGTGCCGGCAAAGCTCGGTCCCGCTCATTCCCGGCAGCATCAGGTCGCAGATCACCACCCGCGGGTGGTGGTGTCGGACCTGCATCAGACCACGCTCGGCATCCTCGGCTTCGACAACCGTGAAATGGTTGGCCACCAGACGGCGGAAGAGCAGCGCCCGCTGAGCGTCGTCGTCGTCGATGATACAGACATCTACCGGTTCGACCTGCATGTCGTATCCGCCCTGGGAATATCTGCTGCGGGCCACCAGAAGGCACTTGCCGTCAGGGCGAGGCGCCAGAGCGCGCCGCCGGCGCCTTGGTCGGCCCGTTATCATACGTTCGACGGCGTAGCGCTGTTCGTCCGACCGTGGCGAATCGCCGCCGGCCGGGTAGCGCTTCACGCGCGGCAACGTGTGCAGCGGCTAGGCACGCAGGTCGAGAGCTCCGCTGACGGAGCCGGCGCCAACTTCCATGGTCTGGGCCACGGCCTCGACGGTCTGGGCGACCAGGTCAGCAGTCTGCTGGTTAGCCTGCTGAACCAGTTTCCAGACGCGCAAGGCCACGGCCGACTGCACCTGCGACTGCGTGACCGCTGTTTGAAACGCGGCTACTGTGCTAACATCGCTCATGCCAACCTCGATTCCAGGTTGTCCGCGGTCCGACCGGGTTGGAGCGCGGACGGCCCCACTTTCCCATACTGGGAGAATGCCAATTGTTTGGGCAGTATGCGAAGCGTTTTCCGGTGGCAGTCTGGGCGAAACTTGGGACGGGGGGAGTTTTGTGCGAGAATCTATCGGCCCAGCGCGGTTGGCGCCGCGGCTTGTGTCTGATAGTGATGCCGCAGGAGTGCCGGGGACGGCGGCGTGCGGTTTGCGGCGGCGTTGGGGCGGCAGGCGCGCCGGCACCGAAAGTAGCCGCGGCAGACGGTGCAGCGGCATGGGATGTCCACAATGAAGATCACTCCGGCCGGCACAGCGCGCATCACCTTGTCGACCCTTCTGGAGATGAAAGCCGCGGGCCGGAAGATGGCGTTCCTGACGGCCTACGATTATCCGACGGCCGCCTTGGCGCAGGCCGCCGGGGTGCACGGGTTGTTGGTGGGTGATTCGCTGGCGACCGTTCTGCTGGGACACCCCAACACCCGGGCCGCCCCACTGCACCTGATGATTACCTTGGCCGAAGCGGTTCGCCGCGGGGCACCGAACGTGTACCTTATCGGTGACATGCCTTACGAGGCTGTGACCGGCGGCCCGCAGGCAGCGCTGGGGGCTGCCGAGCGCTTCTGCCGCGAAGCCGGTTGCGACGCGGTCAAGCTGGAAGCGACGGAAGGTGACGAGCAGCTCGTCAGGAGTCTGACGGCCGCCGGTGTGCCGGTGATAGCTCATCTGGGACTGCGACCGCAGCAGGTTCTGTCGCCCGATGGCTATCGAGCACAGGCACGCGACGCCGAATCGGTGGCGCGGCTGGTGGACGATGCCCGACGGCTGGTGGCTGCTGGCGCGGTCATGCTGTTGCTGGAAGCGGTGCCGAACGAAGCGTCGGCGGCGGTTGTGGCGGAAGTCGCTGTGCCGGTTATCGGGTGCGGGGCGGGGCCGGCCTGTGATGGTCACATTCTGGTGACGCAGGATATGCTCGGGTTGAGTACTGTCCGGCCACCGCGTTTCGTGCCGTTGCTCGCTCAGGTGGGCGAAGTCATGCTCGAGGCGATGCGCGGGTACGTGCAGCAGGTGCTGGAGGGACGTTACCCCGGACCGGAACATGTCTATCACATGCGGAACCGGAGGGAGGACAACGGCCGGTGAGTGCGCGGCTCGAACCGCCCGGCGCTTGTCCGGCTTGCGGTGCGGACCCGCGCCCGGGGGTACGACTGGAGGGCGCGGTACAGCTCCGGCAATGCCCGCGCTGCCTGCTGGCCTGGTGGGATTGGTCGGCATTCGATCCGGCGCAGTTCTACGATGTGGATTACTTTCAGTCGGCTTTCCAGCCCAAGGGCTATGACGATTATGCCGGCCTGGAGGAAGGTCTGGCGCGGACAGCACGAGCGCGACTGCGGCGCCTGGCCCGGTGGGGCGGCGGCTGGTCGGCGCGGCGACGTTTGCTGGAGATTGGCTGCGGGACGGGCGTGTTTCTGGACGCCGCCCGTCGGGCTGGGTGGCAGACCGAGGGGATAGAAGTCAGCCTCTATGCCGCCGAGGCGGCGCGGCGCCGCGGCCACGTTGTTTCATGCCAGGCGGCGGAGCTGGTGGACCTGCCGGCCGCGGCATACGACTGCGTGGCCATGTGGGACGTGCTGGAGCATGTGCGCGATCCGGCGGGGGTGCTGAGACGTGCGGCGGCGGCGTTGCGACCGGGCGGCGTGTTGGCGCTTTCCACCGGCGACGTGACTTCGCTGTGTGCCCGTCTGAGCGGGCGGCGTTGGCATCTGTACAATCTTCCCGAGCATCTGTTTTTCTTTTCGCCAACCGCATTGAGATTGCTGTTGTCGCGGGCCGGCTGCCGCGTGGTTCGGATCGCGCGCGAGGTGAACTGGGTGCCGGTCGGTTATCTGCTGGAGCGCTTGCGGAAGTCCCTGCTCCGGCCAGCACCGAGCCGGCCAAGGCGTGTGGAAAGGCGCAGCGGGGCCCGATTTCGGCCGTTTCAAGTTGTTCCGGCCACGCTGGGCGACGTGCTCGGGGTGTATGCGCTGCGGTGTGGAACTTAGGTCTCGCGGGGCGGTCGGTCGGCGGCTACACTGTGGGTTGGTCACCCTTCATGGGGGACGACGGAGCGCCATCATGATTTTTGGAGAAGAGAACGAGTCGCCGGGCGGACCACAGCCGCAACCTCCACCGCAGCAGTTCCGGCTGGATACTAGCCAGATGCAGACGATTTACGCGAATTTCTTTGCCTTGGCCGGGTCGCCAGACGAGCTCGTGTTGTATCTGGGGGCCAACTCGCCGCTGCCGAACGTAACGCAGCCGGAGATCAAGGTGTCGCACCGGCTGATGTTGCTGCCCGCCAATGCGAAGCGCTTGATGCTGGCGTTGCAGCAGGCGGTGAAGGCGCATGAGGAGCGGTTCGGGCCGATCGAGCTGCCGCCGCCGCGGCGTCCGGAACCGCCGAACCGTTGAGGATAGCGGGCGACTGCCATGCTGGTCCGCATGCTGTTGTCGCGGGAGTTGTTCGCCCTGGGCGTGCGTGATCTGCGGGCCCACAAACTGCGCTCGTTGCTGACGGCCTTGGGGGTGATATTCGGGGTGGCGGCGGTGATCTGCATGTTGAGCATAGGCGAGGCGGCTTCGGCCGAGCAGCTCGAGCAGATTCGCCTACTGGGCAGCGAGAATATCATCCTGCGCAGCGTGGAGCCGCCGAAGAGTCAGGACGCCAGTCAGGCCCAAGAGGCGGTCAAGAAGTACGGTCTGACGCGTGAGGATGCCGCGCGCCTGGCGGAGTTGCCGGGAGTGGTGGAACTGGTGCGCATGCGCGAGGTGGCCGACACGGTGGTGTACGGCTCGCGGCAGTTCGACGGGCATGTGTTGGGGACGACTGAGAATTTTTTCGAGGTGGTGCACGTGCGTTTGGCGCGCGGCCGAGCGCTGGCGCCACTGGACAGCGAGTATCTTCGCAAGGTGTGCGTAGTGGGTGCCCGAGTGGCCAGCGAGCTGTTTCCCGACGATGACCCGCTCGGGAAGACGGTCAGTGTGCTGAGTCACGTCAGTGGTGGAATGCCTTACACGATTGTCGGCATCTTGGCGCCGGTGTCGACGGCCGGCAACCCGGCTAAGGGGCTGGCGGCTCGCGATATCAATCGCGACGTGTATATTCCGCTGGCGACGGCTGATTTGCGCTACGGCGACCTGAAGGTCTCGCGGCAGGGCATCTCGCGCGAGTTCAAGGAGGTCCAGCTCAGCGACATCTACGTGCGGGTGGCACCGCAGGAGCGCGTGGTGGCGGTTTCGCGGATGGTGGACCGCGTGCTGCAACACAGCCATAAGGACTTCGATTACAGCATCACGGTGCCATTGGAACTGCTGCAACAGGCCGAGCAGGTGAAGCGCAACTCGCAGATCGTGCTGGGCAGCATCGCCGGCATTTCGTTGTTGGTGGGCGGTATCGGCATCATGAATATCATGCTGGCCGCGGTCACGGAACGGACGCGCGAGATCGGGATCCGGCGGGCGCTGGGCGCCAAACGCTACCACATCACGGCTCAGTTCCTGATACAGACGCTGATGCTCAGTGTGCTGGGCGGCCTGCTGGGGATTGCGCTAGGCATCGGGCTGGCGCGCCTGGTGACCGTGGTGGCCAATTGGCAGACGATCATTCCGCTGTGGGGCGTAGCCCTGAGCTTCCTGGTATCGGCGCTGATCGGCATCATTTTCGGGCTTTACCCGGCCCGGGCTGCTGCCCGTCTTGACCCGATCGAAGCGCTGAATAGCGCGACGCGGCTGGCTTAGGGGCGGCTGCCGGGCTGAACGCTCTGACTCCGGCGAATGCCAAGCCGGCAAGGAACAGCGGTCAATGAAGCGGGTGCTGTACATTTTCCGTGACCCGCCACTGGACGGGCCCAGCAACATGGCCCGCGATGAGCACTTGTTGTACGCGCCGGACCTGCGGCCGGCAGCGATCCGCGTCTATGCCTGGGAACCACCAGCCATCAGCCTGGGCTACTTCCAGCGTTTCGTTGAGGTGGCGAGTCTGCCCCCCGAAGTTCGTCGCCTGACCGTGGTACGCCGTGTCACCGGCGGCGGGGCCATCCTGCATGACCGCGAGGTGACGTATTGCCTGACCTTGGACGACTCGGTACCGGTGGCCACGCAAGCACCGATCGCTCTATACCGGCTGGTGCACGGCTGCTGGCGCGATGCGCTACGGGCCAACGGAATGCAGGTCGAACTGGCGCCGCCCGAGTTTCCGCTGCCGACGCCGCGCGGCGGGCCGTTTTTCTGCTTTCAGAAGCCTGGTTGCACGGACGTGGTGCTGCGCGCCGTGGCGGACGGCGCGGAGGTTGGATTGTTGAAGCTGGTGGGCAGCGCCCAGCGGCGCATACCGGGGCGCGTATTGCAGCACGGCTCGGTGTTGCTGGGGCGGCGGTTCGCTTGTCACCCCGGGGCCGACCTGGGCCAGCCGGCGCGCGAAATGGTGGAGCGCTGGGTGAACGATTTCCTCGATCGCTTGGCAAGCGCCTTGGAGCTGACACCGCAGTCGGCTGCCTGGACCGCTGAACAACTGGTCGACGTTTGCCGGCGGCGCGTGCGCTATGAGTCCGCAGAGTGGACCCAGGCCCGCTGAGCGGCGTATGATGCCGGAGCATGCCGCTGGAGTTGTACAGCGCCGCCCGCCCTGGTCGCCCGCGTGCAATGGTGCTGGTGTGCGCGCTGCTGCTGGCGGCCACGCTGGGGCTGGCCTGGTGGCAGGTCGAGCAGGCGCGCGCCCTGGGGCCGGAGCAACGGGTGGCCAGCACGCCGCTGATCGTCCGTTTGCCACGAGATTGGCAACCTGATCCGAGCGACCCGCGACGGTTCCTGCTGCCGGTAGCAGACCGGGGACGGCGGGCGCTGTTCGAGTTCGAACGGCGCATCAGCTTCGATTTCGAGCGCCGGCCGACTTTCGAGTCCTTGGAGGAGTGGCTGGCGCGTGGTGAGCTGCGCGCCCTGGGGCGCGTCGTGCACGTCAGCCCGGCCAAGCTGGGGCGCTATGATGCCCTGCAAATCCATCAGGCCACGCCGTGGCGCATCGGTCGGTTGCGTCTGGAACGGCATGTCATCACGCGTGTAACCTGTCTGCCGCGTGGTCACTTGGTCCAGGTGACGTATGAACCGCTGATCGATTTGCGACCGGCGGATTTGCAGATCCTGGAGCAGGTCTGCCGGACGTTGCGGGTGGACGATCCGACGCTCAACGGTCGGGCGGCGGACTACCTGGAACGGGCTGGTTTGCGCCTGGCGCTGGATCCCGGCTGGCTGGTGGTAGGCAGCGATATGGCAGTGGTTCCCGGCGTCTACATCGGTGGCAATGAGAATGGCAGTCCGGCCTGGGCGGTCAGTGTTTTCCGCACATGGCTGGCCGGCGGACGCACGCCGACCGACCTGTTGGTCGACTTGGCAGCAGACAAGTGGCTGCTATGGGATGTGGACGAACTTATCAATCAGGGCCGACGGGGGGACGGGGCCATAGTGACCAGCATTCGCCATCCGGGCGTCGGCCAGGGCTCCATGGCGATTGTTTCGGCCTGGGTCATTGTGCAGGATCCGAGCCGGGTGGCCATCCTCGGTGTTTATGCGGGCTCACAACGGACGCAGGTGGCCGAACAGGCTGCCCGGCGCATAGCTGAGAGCCTGGAGATTCTGCCGTTGGCGGACTTCCCGCCGATCGGCGAAGCCGAGGAAGCCGGCCGTCGTCTGGTTGCCGATCTGCGCAAGGCTGGCCCGGCGCCGCGCTGGGGCCGTGAAGCGCTGGAAAGCACTTACCGTCGCGTGGCCTACGACGAGATCGTGTTGACGCGGCGGGAGGCGGTAAGGCGCGATCCGCGGCAAGGATACACCGGGACGTTGTGGCGGCGGAGTGGTCAGGCACGCGATGTCCGCATCAACTGGACGCTGGACGGACGGGCGGCTACGTACCGCTGGCAGGCCGACCTGCTCTATGGTCATACCGAGGTGGCGATCGACGAGCAGCGGCCGGAGCCGGAAGGGCACGTGGTGCGCGCGGTAAGATTGGCTCCGCGTGGGCCACGGACCTGGCGATTCACGCCCGGGCCGGCCTTCGTTCCACCGCCGGCCGAGTCGATTGTCGAGGGTTGGGTGGCACGCCGGCAGGGTGGCCTGTCGGCGATCGTCGAGGTGTCGTCCACCTTCGGACCGGCGACGCACACGGTTCTGCTGCGTTCGGTCGACAAGGGTGCCGGTGGCGCCAGCGATGCGACGATTCAGGCCACGCTAGCGGAGCTGGACGAGCGCTATCCGCGCGTGGTTGTGCAGCGTGATTACTGGCCGGTAGGGGTGATCGAAGCCTTCGACGAAGACGATGCCGAGCTGCAAGCCGAAATCTCGCCTACCGCGATCTACCTGCGGGTGCGCTGAGGCGGCGCCAGTATAAATCGCCGGTCATGCGGCTCTGACGGCGGCGGTCAGTGCTCCAGCACACGTATGCGACCGTCTGCCAACGTCAGTCGGTAGCGTCTCGGATCGTCGCCCAGCCCCCAGTACTCCGTTCGCCCATCGCCTGATCGCTGATCGAAAAGCGCCACGCCGACGATCAGCTCGGTGTCGATGCCGGGGCGATTGAACGTAACGCACGGCAGAACCAGATAAAGCGTCGGCGTGTGGGCGCGGTGCTGTTCGATGTCCGCCAAGGCCCGGGCGGCCTGCAAGCGCGCGCTGACGATGGCGGCATACAGATAGCGAGCGGAGGGGGGCACGCAGGTCGCGTCATTCAGGATTGCCACGCGGTCCAGGCCGCCAGTGGTGAACGCCTCGCGCAGCTCGTCCAATGCCGGCAATTGGTGTCCGGCCAGCATGGCGTGCAGGGCGCCGCAGGCGCTGGAGCGCGTATCGTAGCGATTCATGGGGCCGAACTCGATCCCGGCGGTGCCGGTGGCCACCGAGACGTGCCCGTTGATCTTGACGGCTAAAACCTTGAAGGCTTCGGCCGCAGCCGGCAGGGCGAAGTGATGCTCGGCGACGCGGACCGCGCCCCACTCGTAGCGTGCCCCCAGGTTGCAAGTCCGGAAGGGTGCGCGGGCGGCAAACTTGATGTCCGGCAGCAAGTGCTCGACGAACTGGCGCTGAAAGGCCGCCATGCATTCCAGCTCGGCTTCGTCGGAGCAGTTGACTTCCAGGGCGCCAACTACCGGTGCCCGCAGTTGCAACACGGCGTCGCGCAACGCACCGCTGACGAAATCCAGGTCACGCTCCAGACCGACAAGTGCCCGCAGTTCATCCAGCATGGCCGCCTCCCGAAGCGACCGCCGGGCGGCGGCCGCTCAAAATTCCGCTGGTCTATTCAGTACCATCAATTTCAGCTCGGTCATTTCCGCGATGGCGTAACGTACGCCCTCGCGTCCGCTGCCGCTGAGTTTGACACCACCATATGGCATGCTGTCCACGCGGAAGCTCGGGATATCGCCGATGATGACGCCGCCGACTTCCAGCTCCTCGAAGGCGTAGAAGGCATGCTTGAGATCACGGGTGAACACGCCGGCCTGCAATCCGTATGGACTGTCGTTGGCCGCCTGTACCGCAGCCCGGAAGTCCGCGAACGGCTCCAGCGTGGCCACCGGCCCGAACACCTCGGCACAACTTATCTTCTGGTGCCGATCGACGTTCTCCAGCCAGGTGGCGGAGTAAAAGGGGCCGTGGCGCTGCCCGCCGCACAGGATGCGCGCCCCGGCCGCTACGGCTTCGGTGACCCACTGCTCGACGCGTCGGGCCTCGGCTTCGCTGATCAGTGGCCCGAGAAACGTGTCTTCGGAGAGGGGGTCGCCGCATACCAGCCGCTGGGCCCGCTCGACCAAGCGTGACCGCAGGTCGGCATAAACATCTTGATGAGCGAAGACGCGCTGCACACTGATGCAGCTTTGGCCGGACTGATAGAAGGCACCGAAGGTAAGGCGTTCGGCGGCATAGTCCAGATCGGCATCGCGATCAACAATGCAGGCCGCGTTGCCGCCCAGCTCCAGCGTGACGCGCTTGCGGCCGGCGCGCGCCTTCAATCCCCAGCCGACTTCGGCCGAGCCGGTGAAGCTCAGCAGTTTGATCCGTTCGTCCGTGACGAGGGGCGCAACGTCGGCGCTGGCACAGGGCAGAATTGAGAACGACCCGGGTGGCAGATCGGTCTCCGCCAGTATCTCGCCCAGAATCAATGCTCCTACCGGCGTGGCCGACGCGGGCTTGAGCACCCACGGGCAGCCGGCCGCAATGGCCGGGGCCACCTTGTGCGCCACCAGGTTCATCGGAAAATTGAAGGGCGTGATGAACCCGCAGGGCCCCAGCGGGAAGCGGCGGAGGATACCCTGATAGCCGGCAGCCCGCGGACTGATGTCCAGCGGCAGCCACTCGCCGGTGATGCGTACCGCTTCTTCGGCGGCGATGCGGAAGGTGTCCACCAGCCGCGTCACCTCGCCACGAGCATCGCGGATGGGCTTGCCGGCTTCGATGGCCAGCGCCGCAGCCAGCTCCTCGTGACGCTCAGTGACACGCCGAACGACGTGGGCCAGGATACTCTGACGCTGGTAGGCGGGCAGGCGGCGCGTGGCGTCGAAAGCTGCCGCTGCCTGGGCGATGGCTTGCTCCACCAAGGCCCGGTCAGCGCGGGCAACAGTGGCGGCGGTCTGGCCGGTGTATTTGTTGGCGACGGGGAGCGTCAGCGCGGTGTGCGTCGGTCGTCCACCGAGGTACAGGGGATAGGTTTCACGCAGCATAGCCCGCACCCCTCAGGTCTATAGCTGTCGATGCCGCACCAGCGCTGCCGAAGGGCGGGTCGCGGCGCGGCGGGGGAGGCGCTTCGGCGCGACCTGTTGCCAGGTCGGCGATTTCAGGAGCTTTCCGGCGGCTTCTCGCCGCTTTCGCGGAGCTTCTTGATCTCCTCTGGCAAGGCGAACTGCTCGGCCGGCACCTTGTTGTGCTCGATGATCTCGTAGGTGTAGATCAGCGTGGTGGTCTGTCCGTCGCCAGTGTTGGAGCGCCGTTGTCGAAAAGGCAACTTGACGCCGTCCACCTCCCGGTAGTCCTCGAACTGCACGCGAACCAGCATGTCGCCCTGCTCGCCCTTGCGGACTTCCTCGTAACCCAGCGGCAAGCCGTTCATCCAGTCGTAGTACCAGGTGACCGGCTGACCTACCCTGGGCGTCAGGACGACCTTGACGCAGGGGCGACCGGCGAACTCCTCTTTGCCGACACATTCGACCTTTTCGTACAGGTCGCGCCAGTGGAGCTGCGCATTGAAGCGGTTGCGGCGCGCGCTGATCTCGCGTTCTTCGCCTTCCAGTATACGCGTCTTACCGGGCTGGTTGATTTCCCAGTACACGAAGCCGTCGCTACCGAACTTCTGTATAACCGGGCCGGGCAGTTTGACCTCCACGAAGCTGAGGTCGGGATCGGCTTCGTAGCGTACGATCGTACCCTTCATGGTGCGCTGGCCAACGGAGATCTCCAGCGTGCCCTTGCTCATGCGCGACTGGAGCTTCTCGAAGGCCTCGCGCCCGCCTTGGGCGAGAATGGTCTTGTCCAGCACCTTCTCGGCGGTGGGCAGCTTCTGTTCCTGAGCTATGGCCGGCCATGCCGGCGCCAGGGCCAGCGCCGCACCGATCACCGCCGCGATCCCGCTCAACCGCCTTGTCAATGCTCCGTTGCTCGTGACCACGGTATCCACCTCGTTGCTGAGTCGACCGAGGGTGCCCGGTGGGTCGCTGCCACCTGACGACCCGGGAAGCGCAAAAGCGAATCTATCGCGGCCAGTGCCATCGGACAAGCACCCGGCGCGCCGGTTGTCGCGCCCGAAATGTGGGAACCGCGTGGCTGCCGGCGACATCTAAGCGGGTAGCTGCGACCCAACGGCGGGTTGCGGCCGGACGCAACGGTTCAGCGTTACCGGAGGCCCACCCATGGTTGCTGCCCCAAAGTCATCACTGCTGTCGCTGTTGACGACGGTGTCGGTTGTTAGCGGTCTGGTGGCCGCACCAGGCCTCGCACAAGGCTGGGTCATCATCGAAGAGCCGGGACGGCAGATGCCGCCCGTGCCGGGCGCTTCGACACTACTGCTGAAGGACCTGCGTATCACTGCCCAAATCAACAATGGCGCCGCGGTGACCGACGTCCAGCAGACCTTCCAGAACCCCACCGCACAACAGGTAGAGGGGACCTATCTGCTGCCACTGCCGGACAACGTCGCGGTCGGCGACTTCGCCATGACGGTCGGCGGCAAGACGCTGCGTGGGGAAGTGCTCGACGCCGGAAGCGCCCGCCGCACCTACGAGGAGATCGTGCGCCGCCTGCGCGATCCGGGGCTGCTGGAGTACCTGGGCGGACGACTCTTTCGGGCCCGGATCTTTCCCATAGCGCCGCATGGCACCGTCGAAGTACGGCTGCGCTATTCGCAAGCCATCGCCGAACAGGCCGGACTGGGGCTGTTCCGTCATCCCTTGCGTGTGGACTGCTTGCAAGCCGCGCCGATCAGCCATGTTTCGCTTTCGGCGACAATTGGCAGCCAGTTGCCGCTGGCGGCGGTCTTCAGCCCGTCGCATCGCTGCGAGGTCAGCCGGCCGAGCGTGAATCAGGCGTTGATTGCCTACGAGGCTGTCAACGTCGTTCTTGATCGCGATTTCCTGGTGTACTACCAGCGTCAGGACACGGATTTTGGAATGGTCCTGCTCACGCACCGGCCCAGCGGCGAGGATGGGACTTTCATGCTGCGCATCGCGCCGCGTGTCGACCTCGCGGACCGCCAGACCCTGCCCAAGGACATTGCCTTTGTGATCGATACCTCCGGCAGCATGGAAGGTGCCAAGATTGAACAGACCCGCCGGGCGCTCAAGTTCTGCATCGGCAGTCTGCGGCCGGTGGACCGGTTCAACATCTATTCATTCAGTACGGGCGTGCGGCCTTTTCGCCAGAGCCTGGTGCCGGCCAACGATGAGATCCGTCAGGCCGCCCGGCAGTTCGCCGACGATCTCCAGGCCAACGGCGGAACCAACATCAATGCCGCGCTGCTGGCGGCGCTGGCCGACGACCCGCGCGATGAGCAACGACCATACCTGATCGTCTTCATGACCGATGGTCTGCCCACGGTGGAAGTGACCGACGCCGAGCAGATTTGCCGCAATGTGCTGGCGGCCAACCAACGTAACGTGCGCTTCCACGTGCTGGGCGTCGGTTCGGACGTCAACACGCACTTGCTCGACAAACTGGCCGAGGCCACGCGCGGCAGTCGCGACTACTGCACCGAAAAGGAAGACCTGGAACTGAAACTCAGCGCGCTGACCAGGCGGCTGAGCCATCCGGCCTTGACTGATCTCCGACTGCATGTGAGCGGCGTGCGTGTTTACGACGTGTACCCCTCCGAGTTGCCGGACCTGTTCTGCGGCGACGAGCTGGTGGTGTTGGGGCGCTACGCGGGTTCGGGCACGGCGAGCGTTTGCCTGGAAGGGCAAGTAGGTGGTCAAGCGCGGGCGGTGGCGCAGGGCGCGGACTTCCCAGCCGTCGAGACCGCCGCGGACTTCCTGCCGCGGCTGTGGGCCAATCGCAAGGTGGCTTACCTGCTCGATCAGATCAGGCTGCACGGCCAGCAGCAGGAGCTGCGCGACGAGGTGGTCAAGCTGGCCAAGCGCTACGGCATTGTTACGCCGTACACGGCGGCTCTGATCGTCGAAGAAGACGCCGCGCCATCGAGTCCGCCCGAGGTGGTGTTGCGGCCGCTGGCGGAGAGAGCTCGGTCAGTCGGCGGCGGTCGCGGCCTTTTCGGAATGGGGGCGCCGGCGCCGGCCACAGGGGCGCCGGCGGTCGCGTTTTCCGCAAGGTTGGAAAACGACAAGTCGGCCGGCGCGCTGGGCGATGATGTGGACGGCCCAGTGCCAACCAGCGACGGCCGGGTCGTGCGACATGTCGGCGACAAGACCTTCGTCCTGGCGGATGGACGCTGGACGGACACGATCTGGGACGGCCGGAGTCCGCCGCAGAAGGTGCAGGCCTTCAGCGACGAGTACTTCGAGCTGCTCAGCCGGCGTCCCGAGCTGCGCCGCTACTTCGCGCTGGGTGAGCGTGTTCTGGTGGTGATCGGCAACCAGGTGTACGAGACGATCTAATCCAGCGGCAAGGCGGCTACGGCGCCGTCAGCAGTCGTACGAACGGGTTGATGTCGGCGAAGTTGACCTGGCCATCCTGGTTGACATCCCCGTTCGTGATGTTGCAGTCCGGGTAGGCCGCCGCGTAGCCGGCGGGGTTGGTCAACGCCAATACGAACGGATTGATGTCGGCGAAATTGACCTGATTGTCGCAGTTCATGTCGCCCAGGGGCCAGCCGGCCGCAGAGACGGTAAAGGTCGCGTCACTTTCGTCCCAAGCGCCGTACTCCCCATTGACATAGGAGCGCACCCGCACCTTGCAGGCGGAGCTTGGGGTGCTGGGTATCCAGGCGACCTGCATGGTTCCCGGCGGCGTGAGAGCCACGACATCGGTCCAGTTGGTTATGTCGGCGACCAGCTCCACGTCGTCGATCCAGACGGTGTCGCTGCCGTAACTGCCACTACCGTCTTTGACGTACTCCCAAAGCAGCTCATGTTCACCGGGCGGCAGAGTAGTCGAGTACTGCGTCCAATTGACCGTGCCGGAGAGGTGCAGTTTCCGCACGCCGTCGATGTAGAAATTGAAGAAATCCCAGTTGGCTTCGGAGCTGACGCGGTACCAGAAGCTCAAATTGCCGCCGGCCGCCAGTCGTTTCAGCCAGCTTCGCTGGTTGTGGGAGATGGCGCCGGCCCGCGCGGAATAGCTGCCGGCGTGCGCGACTCCATTGACCACTGTCCAGGGCTTGATGCCGCCGGTGGTGTAGGCGGGATCGAGCGTGCCGGTTTCGAAGCTGTCGTTGATGGTCGTGGTCTGACCGTAATTGGCGGTCTGCTGGACATGGAACTGGGCGCTGGGATTGCCGGCCCAGGTGATGTTGACGGGGCGATTGGCAGGCAGGGTCTCGCCGCCGTTGGGGTACGTCACCGCCGGCCGCGGGTAAAGCTGGACGTCGAGTCGCCTTGCCGGACCGGCATTGACCGTCACGTCGGGGACGACCAACGGGTCGTGGTCGGGAGCTTCGAAGCGCAGGTTGTACGTCCCCGGCAGCAGCATGCGATGGTAGTCGCCGACGTCGGGATCGGTGTAGACGGGGTGGTTGCGACCGACGACCGTCACCGTGGCGGCGAGAGGTAATCCGGTGAAGGCGTCGGTGACGATCCCGCGCACGCCGATCAGGCAAGTCTCCAGGTAAGCCAGCATCGACTCGCGGTTGTTGTCCCAGAAGGTGGGGATCTGAGTATGGGGCGGACTCTTGACGTCGCCGAGCTCGATCGTGACCTCATTGCAGCCCATGTAGCGGTAGCTCCAGTCCTGCATGCCGCCGGTGATGGAGTACCAAGCTGCTCCGTTGGTAATGCCGTGGTACCAACTGCCGTTCCACATCGGCAGGTTGTAACGCGAGTATTCTTCGCTGATATAAATGAACAGGTCGTCATCAGGGGTGGGTGAATAGACCGAACCCATACCGTCGTTGTCGAAGGGGTAATTCACTACCAAGGCTCCGCCGTGGAAATTCGCCGCCAGTGTGAAAGAGTGCTGGAAGCTCCATTCCATTATCGCCTTGGTCTCGGCCTGGCGGCCGGTGGTGGTGTTCGGGTCGCCCCTGGTGCCCTCCGGGAAATCGCGATTGAGGTCCACGCCGTTGGCGTTGGTCCGCCGATTGGCCATGTACCCGTCGGGATTCATCAGTGGAACGATCCAGATTTCGATCTCGTTGACCAGATTGGTCAGTCGCGGATCCACGCCGTAGCCTGCGAGCAGCAAGTCGATGAGGTGCAAGCACATCTCCACCCCGACGATCTCGTCACCGTGCATGGTGGAGATGTATTTGTGCTCCGGTTCGTCTTCTTCGCTGTCGGGATTGTCAGTGATTTTCAGCGCCCACAGGCGTCGACCGGCGGTGCCGGCGGCGGGGCCCAGATCGAAGAGCCGACAGATGGCCGGATATTGGGCGGCCCGATTTTGCAGGATCTGCACAAGTTCGTCGTAGCTCGGGTAGCCGGTGGGCGGCGCATCCAGCTCTCCGCTGATCGGTTCGCCCACGTCCGGGCGCGTGTCCTGAGCAAAAACGTCCGCAGGCGTCCGACCGGCGTAGTCGCGGGCGGTCGGGTCGGCGCCTGCCGCCAGCAGCATTTCTAGTGCCTCGCTGCGTGCCCAGCGCGCCGCGTAGTGCAGCGGTGTCTGTCCGCTGGCATCGACGGCGTTGACCTCAGCCCCGGCTTCCAGCAAAGCGCTGATTACGTCCGTTGCGCCCGAGGAAGCCGCGTAATGCAGCGGAGTGCGACCGGCGGCATCAGGCGCCATCACCTCAGCGCCCGCCGCGAGCAAGGTGCGCACGATCTTCGCATGGCCACGCATAGCGGCCAGGTGCAGCGGAGTGATGCCTGCGCCGTCGGCCATGTTGACCTCGACGCCACGTGCCAGCAACTCGGCCACGGATCGGACGTCGCCGGCACGGATGGCCTGCGCCAAGCCAGGCTCAGCAGCGGCAGCATGGTCGGCAAACACTACAAGTGTCAGAAACAGGGAGCAGGCGTAGCGGCAGGTGTTCATTTTCGCCCTCGGTGTGTATAACCGGCGCCGTATGAACGGTTGGGTTTCCATCTCCAGCAGCCTTCACCCTAGCAGTTTGGGCATTGGAATGCAACGGCCGGCGTGGGACGGCATGGTTATCGGTCGTGCGCGCCGGCCAGCAGGCGATAAAGGTCCATCAGGTCGGCGAACTCGTAGTCCGGGCGACCGGTGCCAATGTCGTGGATGCGCTGGGCGCGGTTCACCCACCCGACGCGCAGCCCGGACCGGCGCGCGCCACCCACATCGCTGTGCAGCGAGTCGCCGACGTGAAGCACGCGCTGCGGGCGCCAGCCGGTCACTTCCAGTGCTGCTTGAAAGACGCGCGGATCGGGCTTGTAGGCGCGCACATCTTCCGACGTCACCAGCCCCGCCACGGTGATCCGGTGGCGCGCCAGCGCGATTTCCACGTCAGCGCGGTCCGCGTTCGATACGATGCAGATGGGCAGGCGAAAAAGCCGCAAGAACTCAGGTACCTCCGGCTGGAGCGGCGGGTCGCGCCAGTAGCGCGTCAGATCGCTGACATATGCCCAGGGGTCAATCGTCCGGCCCAGCTCGGCCATGGTCTGATGCAGGGTGCGGGCTTCAAGCTGAAGCAAGGTCTCGAAGGCATGGCCGTTGGTTTCTTCCATCGCGGCGAAAAAACGCTCGCCCCAGGTGATTGCCAGCTCGCCGGGCGAGACTGCCACGCCAGTGTCGGCGATCACTCGGCTGCAAACCGCTTCGACGGCGGCGCGGTCACCGGTCGTGAGGGTACCGTACATGTCGAGGAACACGCCATCCAACCGCATGGTCGCTTCACCTCATGTCGGTGACCCGGGCGACTGGTTCACTGGCCGGCCGGTGCCGAGCTGGGCGCACCGGCCAGCAACGCGTCCCAGGTGGCGCTTTGACTCCAGCCGCTAACGCGTCGGCCGTCGAGATACAGTACCGGCAGGGCTTGCAAACCCAGGCGTCGACCCAGCTCGGTGTCCTCGCTTAGTCGTCGGCTGACGGCGGGGTCGTCCAGCTTTGCGGAGAAGGCAGAGCTTTCCAATCCGATTTCCGCCGCCCAATTTTCCAGCATTTTGCGCAGACGCCTCAATTGCCTGGTAGTTGCCACTGTGGGCATGTTCTGCTGGCGCTCATACAACAAAGCATGCATGCGCTGACCCGCCGCTGCGCCCCCTAACAGCCGTGCCGCTTCGACCGCCCGTGCGGCCAGACAGGCGGAGGCGTGGCCCCCACTGCGCCAGGCCGGGTGCGGATTGCAGTCCGGATCCTGTGGGTAGTGCTTATACACCACCCGGAGGCGGTCCGGAAAGCGTTGCCGCAGGCCCTCGACCACCTCGTGTGCGGTTCGGCAAGCTGGGCATTGGTAGTCGCCGAAAATAACCAGCGTGTGCGGGGCGTCGCTCACTCCCAGGATGAAGTCGTCGTCGTGGATCGGCAAATCGACCGCCGTCTGCCGCTGATAATCCCAAACCGCATAGGCCGGATTGGTCAGCAGTTGCTCGTAGCGCGCGGCGGTTTCCTTGAGGATGTTGCCCAGCAGAAAGGCCAGCACCAGCGCGAATTGGGCGACACTCGCCAGCACGCCGGCGGTGGTGGCAGCCAGGGCCAGCCGCGTGGTGGGATGGGACGGTGCCGGCGGCGCGAGGCCACGCCAGCGACCGGCCAACAGCGTGAGCACGAGCAGCGCGCCGTTCAGTGCGTGCACCAGCAGGCAGCCGGCGCACCAGCGTTCGAGCTCCCAAGCCATCACGGCGATATAGCGCAGGGAGTGCCCGCAGCCAACCACCACCACCACCAGAATCAGTGCGTGCCAAGCTCGTCCACGTCCGGCCGGCGGACCGACAAAAACGTACCACAACGTCACAAAGCCGAAGTAGGCCAGACCGAGCGTGGCGGTAGGGACACGCAAAGCTCCCGGCTCTCGTCCCAGCGATACGAAAGCGCGCGGCGAGGTGAGGACGGCCGAGCAATCGTTGGCGTCTTCGCCGCACATGGCCTGCAAGAAAGGATTGGCGGCCTTGGCGCCCAGCGACATGCCTAAAAGTTGCAGACTGAAGTACCAGCCGGCGAAGGCCACCAGCACGGTCAGCCAGCGCAGCAGTGGCTGGAGCTGACGCGGATGGAGGGGCGGCGCTGCGACGGGCGGACTGGCTGCTGGCATTGCTGGCGGCCTGGGGCCGACGGGTTGCCTGAACGCCTACCGACCCCGGGGCGGCTATTCGAGATAGCCCAGGTCGGTGAGGCGGCGTTCCAGGATCCGCCGATCTTCCTCGCTGTAGGCTTCTTCAGTGACGCGGGACACTTTCTCGATGGGCGGCTCCGGCTCGACGATCGGCTCCAGCGAGAAGGCCTCGCGGATCACACGTCCTTCCATATCCACCGGCACCCGCAAACCCAACACGGCGAGAGCGGTCGGTGTGATGTCCGCGATGTTGGCATCGAGGCGCAGGCCGCGGCGCACGTGCGGTCCGCCCAGAGCTAAAATGCCCTCCACGCGGTGGGTGCCTTCGAGACGGCGCAAGCCGCACCAGCGCACCGGCCGGCGGCCGCGGATTTTCCGCACCACCGCAAACCCGGGGTGCGGGGCCAGCAGCAGGTCGGGCAGGTTGGGATTGTCTTCGCGACTGCACCCGTACAGCTCCTCGGTCTTGTAGACGTGCTCGAAGATCGGCGTGGTGCGTCCGTCGCGATGTCGAACCGTGGCCGACCGGAGGCGTTCCGCCAGCTCGTTGCGCAGGGACTCGTACTGGTCGGGTGGCACGACGCCGTGGGGGCCGCGCCCCCGGAGGTTGATATACAGGTACCCGTAGATGCCGGCATGCATGACGCAGGCGCGGGTGCGCGACCAGTCCACCGCCAAATCCCGCTCGATGCCGCGGCTGCCCTGTTCAAAGCGTGTAGCCCGACCTTTGCTGAGGCGGTAGAGCCAGTTCTCTGCCCGCACCCGCGCTCGCTCCCAGGGGGTGCGCAGATGCAGGTAACCCCAGCGTTGCAGCAGCAGATTTGGCTGTGCCTTGCCGTCCAGGCTGCCATGCCCGTGATCGGACATGATCAGTACGGTGGCGCCCTTCTCGCCTGCGTAGTCGAACAAGTCGCGCAGGGCGATGTCCAGCCGCGTGAAGCAGCGCGCCGCCAGTTCGGCTTCGTATGGGAAGCGGTGCTTCCAGCGCGGGTCCAGATACTTCCAGGCTTTGTGCTGAAGGTTGTCCACCAGCTTGAAGACCGTCATCAGCAGGTCCCAGCCGAACTTCTCGCCGCAGTAGCGCGTCAGCCGGGCCCCCTGATCGAAGCTGTTGGCGATGTAATCCAGATTATCGGCCAACTGGGCCCGGCGACCGATGGCCTTGCGGCGCCAGTTGGTGCGGTAGTCGTAATTCGGCAGCAGGCGGAAGATCTCGTCCTTCAGCTCCGGGGGCCAGGTGAATTGGGCGTCCACGCTGGGGGTCTCGAAGCCGCTGACCATGAAGCCGTTGACCGGCTTGGGAGGATAGGTCATCGGCACGTTCAGGCTGCCGACGCGCAGTCCTTTCTCGCTGAGCAGTTGCCAGAGGGTCTTCTCGCGGATCTCATAGGTGCTGTTGAAAGTCAAGCGGTGGTTGACGGCATCGTAGGATTCGAAATCCAAGATGCCGTGTCGCCCCGGTCCCTTGCCGGTCATGAAGGTCGTCCAGGCCGCCGGTGTTATCGGTGGCTGAGTGGAGTACAGGACCCCGGACACCCCTTCGTCGATGAAGCGTTTCAGATGCGGCATCCGGCCGGCTTGCAGCAGGGGGTCGAGCACCTCGAACGTGGCGCCGTCCAGTCCGATGATCAGCAGCCGCTCGGCCACCGGTCGCAGCGGGCGTCTGGCCCGCGGTAGGGGCGCCGACTGCGGGGACTTGAGTGTAGCGCTGGTAGTGTTCATGGTGGCGCTGTCCTCATCTCATCAAACAGGTTGGCCGAACAGGCGCCGGCTGGCCGCTGATCCACGGCCTGTGCCCCCTCGTCCTTGCTACGCGCGAGCAGACCACGCCGGCGGCCTCACAGAGCATAGCACGGCCGTCGCCGGGCGACAAACGGGTCTGCGGGCGAGTGGGGCGGTACGAGCCGGCGGGCCGTTGCCCGCGGCGCGGTACCAGCGGTATGCTGTGATCGATGGGGGAGCGCCCGACCGGGCAGCGCAGGAGGCTGGCGATGTTTGGCGGCGAGGAAGTGACGATCACGCCGGGGATGCGGCGCTACATCGAAAAGAACAACCAGTACCTGGCGGAGCGCGATCGCTACATCCGCGAGGTGGTCAAGAAGTGGAAGTTCGACACCATCGCCGTGCATGGGCTGTACACCGTCAAGGATGCTATTGAGGATTATCAAGGGGCCATCATCGAGCCGGTATTCATGAGCAGTTCGCAGGCCTACCGCGACTCGGACGAGATGGCGGCCGCGCTGGCGTACCTGATTCCGACCTGGTGCTACTCGCGCATCGCCAATCCCTCCACGTACTACTACGAGTGGACGCTGGCTTTGCTGGAAGGCTATGGGTTCGATGGGGAGACGAGCTGCTGTTCGACCTCCTCGGGTATGGCGGCGGTGATGACCGCGGTGCAGCCTTTCCTGGTGCACAAGCGGCGCCACGTGCACGAGCCGCGCAACTTTCTGGCTACGGCCCAATGTTACGGGGGGACTTTCCAGCAGTTCAGTGTCCGGCTGATGGAGGAACGCGACATCGAGTGCCGCTGGGTCGTGGACCCGACCAATCTGGACGAGTGGGCTTCCAAGATCGACGAGAATACGCGCTTTCTGTACGGCGAGTTGCCGAGCAACCCCGGCCAGGGCTTCTTCGATATCAAGGCCGTGGCCGACCTGGCGCACAGCCATAATCTGCCACTGATCTGCGATTCGACGGTGGCCTCGCCGGCTTTGTTGCGCCCGATCTGTTACGGGGCGGACATCGTGGTGCAGTCGGCCACCAAGAGTCTGACGACCAGCGGCTTCGGGGTGTGCGGAGCGGTGATCGCACGCAAGAACCTGGTCTGCAACATCGACAACGAAGAGCTGAAGCGCGACTTCGCTCTCTATGTGAAGTACCTGCCGAATCGTGACTACGGCCCGAACCTGCACCCCATGCAAGCCATCCTGACGCTCAACGACATGCGTACCTTGCGCTCCAAAATGGACATGTTGAGCCGTAACACCATGAAGGTGGCCGAGTACTTGGAGAAGCATCCGGCGATCGACAGCGTGCAGTACCTGGGGCTGCCTAACCATCCGTTGCATGAGCTGGCCAGCCGCTATATGTGGCTGGTGGATGCTGAGTATGACGACCAGTATCGTCGGCCGGTCAACCGCTACGGCCACCTCATGTCCTTCTGCGTAAAGGGCGGACCGGAGGCCGCCCGCAAATTCTTCGACGGCTTGCAGCGCATCTGGCGTGCCACCGATCTGGGGCGTATCAAGAGCGTGGCCACCATCCCGGCCATCTCTACCCATCAACAGCAGGGCCAGGCTGGCCGCTGCCTGGCCAAGATTCCGGCCAACATGGTCCGCTTGTGCGTGGGCGGCGAACACCCCGACGACATCATTGCCGACCTGGATCAGGCCCTGCATCGGCTGACTTCCAAGACAAAAACGGCCAGCACGTCACAGTCCAGACGGAACAAGCCGCCAGAGCCGGCCGCAGCTCGTCGGCTGAGCCGGGCACGCCGGCGCTAGGGGGCCAGGTCTGCGCTTGGGCGCACGCGACGGGGTGGGTATAGTAACTGCTCCTATGAGCGACCAGATTGCCGACCGTCGGGCCAAGTTGCTCCGCCTGCGCGAGTTGGGTATCGACCCGTACGGGGCACGCTTCGAGAACGTCAGCGCCCACGCCGCCATCCGTCGCCTGGGCGACGTTCTGAACCTGGCGGAGGGCCAAGTATCGGAGGCCCCCGCGGCACGCTGCCGCGCCGCCGGCCGCATCGTACTGTACCGCGACATCGGTAGCCTGATTTTCCTGACCGTGCGCGATCGGACGGGCGACCTCCAGTATGGCATCAGCAAAAAGATGTTGACCGATGTGGCCGAGACGCTGCCAGGCCCGGTCGCCGCACGCGGAGAGCGGTGTACAGGGATCGTGGAGCTGGGGGAGTGCGGGTCGGCTGTCGGGCGGGGCGAAGCGGGTGGACAGGGCGTCGGCTACAGGAGTAGCGCGACTCCCGCTTCCTCACCGTCGGGCACCGCGAAGCAAACCACCTGGTCGGTCGCCAAGCTGCTGGACCTGGGCGACATCATCGGCGTCGAAGGCCGCCTCGGCCGCACCAAGACGGGCGAGCTGACGCTGTGGTGTACGAGCCTGACGCTGCTGTCGAAGGCGCTCCGCCCGCCGCCGCCGGAGTGGTACGGGCTGAAGGACGTGGAGTTGCGCTACCGCCGGCGGTATGTGGACCTGTACGCCAACCCCGCGTCGCGCGACGTGTTCATCCAGCGGGCGCGGATCATCGACCACATCCGCCGGGTGCTGCACGACCGCGGCTTCATCGAGGTCGATACGCCGGTGTTGCAGCCGATCTACGGCGGGGCGGCGGCGCGGCCGTTCGTGACGCACCACAACACGCTGGACATGCGGCTCTACCTGCGGATCAGCCCGGAGCTGTACCTGAAGCGCTGTCTGGTCGGTGGACTGGAGCGCGTGTACGAATTGGCCCGCTGCTTCCGCAACGAGGGTATCAGTCCGCGGCACAACCCCGAGTTCACCATGCTCGAGCTGTACCAGGCGTACGGCGACTACCACGACATGATGGACATCTGCGAGGCCCTCATCGGCGGGGCCGCCCGCGACGTGATCGGTTCGACCCATATCCGCTTCGGCGACCGCGAGATCGACTACACGACGCCGTGGCCGCGGCGGCAGTACGCGGACTTGTTCGCGGAGCACGTCGGGGTGCCGCTGACGGACATCATGGCGGTGCGGGCCCGCGCGCGGGAGCTGAAGATCGAGGAAAACAAGCTCGACGACGCGGTGGTTGTAAACAAGCTGTTCGAGCACTACGTCGAGCCGCACCTGGTAAATCCGACGTTCGTCGTGGATTACCCGGCGCCGCTGTGCCCGCTGACCAAGCGGCACCCGGCCGATCCGCGCCTGGCTCTGCGTTTCGAGCTGTATATCAACGGGATGGAGGTTGGCAACGCTTACAGCGAGCTGAACGATCCGGACGTCCAGCGGGAGAATTTTGCCACTCAGGTGGCCGGCGAGGGCGACGAGACCATGCGGGTGATGGATGAGGATTTCTGCGAAGCCCTCGAATACGGGATGCCACCGGCGGGCGGCCTGGGCATCGGCATCGATCGGCTGGTCATGCTCCTGACCGGCAGCGCGAGCATTCGCGACGTGCTGTTGTTCCCGCTCCAGCGGCCGCTGGCGGGCCAGGAGAGCCCGGGGCGGTGACGGTTGCCGATGGTCTGGAAGCGATCGCGGCCGCTGCCCGAGTGCCTTGCCAGCGCGCGGTGCTCAGTGCAGCGCGGACAAATCCTCTGGCTCCAGCGGTCGCAGCAGGTGGGCTTCCAGTTCGGCGCAGGTCAGTTCTGCGCGCGAGATCCACGGGTAGGCGGCGATGACGCGCTCCAAGACATCAGTGGCGTGACGGTTCGGGCGGCGCTGCACGTCCAGGACCTCGAAGCCGACGCGGGTGAAGATGGCCAGGTAGCTGGAAGCCGTCAGCCAATTCAGGTACGGCGCAGCTTTGCCGCCGCAGCGTTCGCCCAGAAAACGTTGCAGATCACGCTCGGCATAAAGCAGGTGCGCGTAAGGTAGCGCGATGTCGTGGTGCAGGTCGGCACCGATGTAGGAGGTGAAGACCCGCGTTCGCAGGATCATCTCTCCGCCGGGGCGCAGCAGGTCGTAGGCCCGTTCCAGGTTGGCTTCGATCTGCTCGGGCGTCATGTACTGAAGGACCGAGCTGCACAGAATGAGGTCAACGCTGCGGTCGGGGAGGTCGCGGTTCTGCGCCAGCTCGCCGACGAAGAAGCTGATCCGCTCGCCTAGGTCGGCGTAATTCCAACCGTGAGCACTGATTTGCCACCATGGTTTGATGTCGGTGCCGATCAGCCGAGCCGGCCGGAACCGCTCGGCTAGGTACATGAGCAGATAGCCCCACGAACAGCCCAGGTCCAGAACGGTTCGTCCGTCCACAATCGGGTCGTAGCGGCAATAAAGATTGTTCCACAGGGCGGCAGCCTGTTGGCGGCCCCAGGCGATCGTTTCTTTCTCCTTCGGGGAGACGCGATCCGGCGACTTGTTGGTCTGTTCGGGACTGTCGCACGCCGCCGCCGCCGGCCTTACCCGGCTATGGTGCTCAGTCGCGCGGGGGCCGGACGGGCCGTGCGCCGGCGCTGCCGACCGGCGAGCGTCACCGGATTCCGTAATAAGCTCACTCAGGTCCGCGGAGGCTTCCGGGCGTCGTAGCAGCACGAGCAGTTCGGCGGTGTCCAGTTCCAGCGGGTCATATAGGCCCAGCTTGTCTCGAAAGAGAGAACGCGTGGCTTCATCGATTCGATTGGGGATGCGAATCGCTTCGCGGATTTCGAAACCGACACGCCGGTAAAGCGTCAGGTAGCTGGCGGCGCAGAGTGGCGACATGTAGCGCGCGGGTGGGTCGCCGCGGGCGGCCAGGACGGCGTCGATGGCGCGACGTGGGAACAGCAGGTGCGGAATGGGCGTCCGCAACTGGTTATGTAGATCGCCGCCTAACCACGAAAGATACGTGCGCGTGCGGAAAACCGCCCAACCGCCCGGGCGAAGGTGCTCAAACAGCCACTCCAGCACGGACTTGAGCTGGGATGGTCCCAGCAACATGAACGTACCAGCGCTGGTCAGGATGTCGAAACGCACAGACTGCAAGGCGGCGATTTGCCTTATATCGCCGGCGTGCAGTCGCAGCCGGGGCGTGTCGGCGAGGCTCCACCCGTCGACGTTTTCCCAAAGCGGTCTGATATCGACGCCCCAGGCTTCGGCTACGTCCTGCCGTTCGACCAGGTACTTGCAGAAGTAACCCCAGTTGCAGCCGAAGTCGAGCGTCGTGGCGCCGGCCCAGGGTAGATCGAAGCGCGCGAAGGTGTTGCTCCAGAGAGTCTGGGCCTGCCGCTGGCCCCATTCCAGCGTTTGCTTTTCCAAGTCGGTGGTCATGCTGCTCCAGTGTCCTGTAGCGACGCTTGATTTGGTGGATTCTCGCTTTCCAGCGCGGTCAGCCAGTCGGCCGCGTAGCGCCGCAAGCCGACCCAGCGCAGTTGTTTGGTCGGCACATCCCACAGCGCCACCGGCTCCACCGGCGTGTCGTTCACCCCCAAACGGATGAGCCAGTGGTCGTGAATCTCTCGCATGGTCACGGCGCGCACGGTTGGCTGCTTTGCGACCTGCTGGAGGACCGCCTGGAGCATAGCGATGCGCGTTTCATACGGTCCATCTAGCAGCAATAGCGGGTTGTTGGGGTCTTTCTGGTGGCACAGAGCGAAGATGTCGGGCGCCGCGATGGCCGCGAACTCGTCGTTCCATCGGCGACGCACTTCGGGGTCGTGCGTCCGCTCTTCGCGCAGCAGGGTGTATGAATGGGCCATGAATACTAAGGTGCGCGGACCGACCGCAAACGGACACGGTGTTTGGAGCGCACTCAATATCGCCGGTGCGATGCTGGTGTTCAAATTGAACTGGCGGGCCCGCAGATCGGTGCCGCGGCGCTCGATCAGCCAGGACACGGGCACCTCCAGCACGCCGTTCACCCAGAACGGTCGGGTTCGCGCTGCCATCCACTGCGGTACTTGGCAATGCTTGAAGGGGTAGATCGAGGAATCGATGCGGATACCTAGGCGGCGCAGACGCGCGAATGCCGCCGAGTGGATGCGGTACGAGCCGGCCCGGTAAGCGATCGGCGGTCTGCCGACCACATCTTCGAAGCAGCGCACAGCGATTTCCAATACACGTGCGAAGTCCTCGCTTTCCTGACTCCTTAAGCATTGGGCGGCGGCGCGTAGCTCGGGGTCGAGCGCGTAGTACAGATGCGGCTCGGCGTGCAGGTGCAACTGGACGTCGTGGCCGCGCTCCTGGATCTTTGCGACCGTGCGTTCGAGACCCTCGCGGCCGAACTGATAGTGCAGGAGCACGTCCACAAAGAAGGTGCCCTTGATTCCGACCGCCTCCAGCATGTCCATCATCAGCTCGATACCGTACCGCCCCGTGGCGCAGTGGCCGAAGATGTGTTCGTCCACGGCCCGCGCGTAGTCAGGATGGGGCATGTACCGGATATTGGCCTCCGTATCGACCGTGAATAGGAAAAGCAACTCGCCCTGGCGACCGCCTTGGGCAGCGGCATTGCGCGGGACAGCGCTGGGCTGCGAGCGAGTGGGTGCATGCAGGGGCCGATAAGGCAGCAGATCGACCCACGATCCGTCTGCGCCGCGCGTTTGCACACGATACCGCCAGAACGTACCGGAGCCCAGCCGCGACCAGTCCACGTCGTAGTGCGTCTGGGCGACCACGTCCTTGACGACGATCGTGTGGCCATCGTGGATCACCACGCGATAGAGGGCGTCAGCCGCGGCCCCGCCAGGCCAGGTGATGCGGGTTACCTGTGTTGGGTCCCGGGGCGGCAGCAAGACTGCCAGATACGGCTGCCAGTCTTCCCAGCGCCCAGTCCGCTGTACTTGCACTTTCCATTCGTAGCGCCTGTTCGGGTCGAGGTCCGCCAGGGGCAGATGGTATTCGTTGGATGTACACAGCAGGCGCAGCACAACGCCGCCATCAGTCATATCGCGCACCACGACGCGGTAATGTTGGGCGTCACTGGCGGCCGGCCAGCTCAGATAGACTGTTTCTGCCTCCATTTGGCGGTCTCCCGCGCTCCCGGTTCTACGCGTCGGCGCCTGGCCCCCACACATCGACTTCTAATCCAGCACCATGCCGCACGCGCACGCCGGCCGGCTGGTCCTCCACCGACCAGGCCAGCTCCAGTTCGGCCGCGGCCCGCGCCATGTGCAGGGTCTCGTCGGCCAACGACTGGCGGGTCGGGGTAAGCAACAGCAACGTCGCCAGCAACGCGTTCGCCGCCCGGGCCGTGCAGGCCAGTGCCCAGTTGGGCGTGAGCTGCTTGTAGGCGAGTGAGATCCACCCCTCCAGACGCGGCTCACGCTGACCGCGAACGGTACGGATCTCCGAGTCGGCCGGCTGGCTCAGCGACCGCACCCATAGTTGCCGGTCACCGGCCGGCAAACTAAGCACCACACGCCGGCCCTCGCTAAGCAGCTCCAGCTCCGGGGCGAAGTGTAGCCACTGGGTGTACGTGTGCGGCTGGGGAGCTTCGATCTGGTCGATGACCAGCAGCCAGCGGGCCGGGGTGTACACCAGCAGTCGCCGATGGTGCAGCTTGCCGGGACGCCGGAACTCGGCCTCCAGAGCATATGTGCTGCCGGTTTGAGTCCAGCGCCGCAGGGCCGAGCCGAAGGCATCAGCGCGCTTGCGCGAGTAGTCCGCCCCGTCGATTTCCAACGTATTGTGGGCGCGCGTGCTCTCGCAGTATTGCCGCTCCGGCAGCTCATAGTGGTAGCCGTAGGAACCCGCGTCGACCACCAGCATCTGTCCCGCTTCGGCCCACTCAAAGCTACCTTCATCGGCTTGCTTGTGAGCGCGGGAATGAAAAGCGGCTGAGAATGAAAGATAGGAGGCCTTTTCCCAGGCTTCTGGCGTCTGCGGCCAGCTACCGCGGATGAAAGCGTAGCCGGAGCGCGGCAGAAACAGGGCTCCTGTCGCGGGCGGCCTGCCTTCCCGGCCACGTGTGAGCACGTGCCACAGCCCCGGATGGCGTGGGCGCAGCTCGGGGGCCAGGATGTCCGGCGCGACGATGCGCGGTTCGTAGTCGCAATCGCCGAGGCGGGTCAGCGCGCCATCCGGACGGATCATCCAGGCCAAAGCGTCATAGGCTTTGCTGCGCAAGGCTTCGAGGCGCGGCGTGCTTACCAGCCCAGTTGATAAGGCGATGTGCAGCAGGTCCGTCAGGTAGCGGTGGTAGGTGGGCGAGTGCTCGAGGTGGATGCCTTCCGGTTCGCAGAAATGCTCAGTGAGCATCCGCTCGACCTGCTCTTCGGCATATACTTGGGCTTCGGGGGCGCCGCGCAGCTCCGGATACCCGCGCGTCAGCGACAGCAACCCCAGCATCTGGAAAAGCCCGTGGTTGGTCGCCTTCGCCAGGTTCTGCGGATTGCGTAGCTCTTTTATGTGCCGCACGGCACCGCGCAGCAGATCACCCAAGGCTTCGTCGTCCACGTCGGCAGCGCAGGCCGCGTCGATCAGCCAAGCCAGCTTCGTGGCGCGCAAGCCCACAGCCATGTCGTACCAGGCGAATGGATTCGACTCCTCGGTGGCCGACCAGTTCTGGCGCAGCCAATCGCGCACCACGTCCACAGCGAATGTCAGCAACCGGCGGTCTTCCTGGCGGTCATAAGCGGCGATGACCGAATCGAGCAGTTCCAGCGTGTTCAGGTGGTAGCACCAGGAACGGTCTTTGAACGGGTTGGCTGCCCAGTTCACTGGTGGCTGGATCGGGAAGGGTGCGTAGCCGAAAATGGCGAAGCCCTTCTCAATTAAGGCATATGGGTCGCGGGGGGTGTTGCCCAGACGCACGAGCTGGTGGTGTGGCGTGCGCGGCCGCTGGCGCCGGTGAGCGCGAAAGGCCGCCAGTAGCGTATCGCCGGCTGGCGCGTTCGGTGAGGGACAAGCAGCGGACGCCTCGGTCACGACGAACACGGCGTCAGGTTCAAACAGGTCCGCTGCCGCCCAGGTCGATACTTCAGCCCCACTTTGGTTGATGTCCATGATCGGTCGGCTTTCTACCTGCTTCTGCTTGCTGCCGTCGGGCCGCGCAGTCCGGTAACCGTCGAGGCATCTGGATGATCCAGGCGCGATAACACGCTGTTTCCGGGCCTGCCAGACGCCGCGTAGAGCATACCGGCAGCGGCGCGCAGGGCCAACGTATCCCCGCGTGCGGGAGGAGCTGCGCGGCGTTGCATTCGGCTTGCATAGTCATGTGCCCAGCCCTATCTTCAAGGTGTGGCAGCCTACCGGTGCAAGTTGGTGCGGCCCGCGGTGGGCGGAGCGTCTCGCCGGACGTGCTGCGGGCCGCCTGTTGGCCACCCGGCGCGGGCGGGGCCCGCGGCGGCGCGGCAGGGAGAACCGTCATGAGTATCGTTGCCGGTAAACGACACCCAGCGCCCGCGGAGAGCAAAGTGATCAAGGCCGACTTGGACTGGGCGAACCTCGAGTTCGGGTACTACAAGACAGACTACAACATTCGCTACACCTGGCGCGGCGGCAAGTGGAGCGAGGGGGTGCTCACCGCCGATGAGACGATTCCTCTACACATCGCCGCCACCTGCTTGCATTACGGGCAAGAGTGTTTCGAGGGGCTCAAGGCGTTCGAGACGCGGCGCGGCGACGTGGTCGTTTTCCGCGTCGAGGAAAACGCGCGGCGCATGATCCGCTCCTGCCGAAAGATTCTGATGGAACCTGTGCCGGAGGAGCTGTTCATTGAAGCCGTGGATCGGGTGATCAACGCCAATCGGCGCTTCGTGCCGCCGTACGGCACTGGTGCCAGCCTGTACATTCGGCCACTGGTGATCGGTACGGGACCGCAGATCGGGGTGAAGCCGGCCCAGGAATACATGTTCATAGTTCTGGTCACTCCGGTCGGTCCCTATTTCAAGACCGGGTTCAAGCCGGTGGACCTGGTGGTTGAAGAGGAAGTTGATCGGGCCGCCCCGCACGGCGTGGGCGACGTCAAGGTGGGCGGCAACTACGCGGCCGGCATCCGCGCCAGCGTGGCAGCCAAACAGCGCGGCTTCACCGAGGTACTGTACCTGGATGCCAGGGAGAAGAAGTGGATTGATGAATCCGGGCCGGCCAATTTCTTCGCCATCACCTCCGACGAACAGTACGTGACCCCCGACAGCCCGTCGATTCTACCTTCGATTACCAACAAGTCGCTGATCACCCTGGCTGAGGAGCTGGGCCTGCGTCCTCAGCGCCGCCCGGTGCATGTCGAGGAGATCTTCACGTTCAAGGAGGCCGGGTGCTGCGGCACGGCGGCGGTCATCACGCCGGTTGCCTCGATTACCTATCGTGATCGCAAGGCTGTTTACGCCCCGGACGGCAAGCCCGGCCGGTGGTGCGTGGAGCTGTATCAGCGACTGAAGGCCATCCAACTCGGTGATGCGCCGGACAAGTACGGTTGGTTGCACAGGGTTCCGCCACCGTAGTCGGCCAGGCGGGTGCGGCCAGGCACAGCGCCGGCGTCGCTTGCTGTCATAGGGGGATGCCTAGCGGGCGTGGGTTGGCTGAGCGACGACTCGTCAGGCGCGCGTCTCAGTGACGTCGCGCGATGACGAACTCGGCCAGCGCATCTAGGCTGGCGCGTGCCGCACTGTCTGGCAGGTGGCGCAAGGCGCGACGTGCCTCTTCAACATGTCTCTGAGCCATCGTCTGCGAGTAGGCCAAGCTGCCGGAGCTTTCCAGCAGGGCGGCAACCTGTCGGCGTGCCCCGGGCGCACGGTCACCGACCAGTTGCAGTAGCAGCGGTCGGCGCTCGGCGGGGCAGGTGCGCAGGTAGTGGATGACCGGCAGTGTCGGCTCGCCTTCGCTCAGATCGCGCCCCAGGGTCTTGCCGACCTCGCTTTCCTCGCCCACCAGATCCAGCAGATCGTCGATGATCTGAAAGGCGATGCCAAGCCCGCGGCCGAATGTTCGCAGGCGACCGACGGTCGCCTCATCGGCGCCTGCGAAGCGCGCCCCCAGCTCACAGCAGGTTTCGAGCAGGGCGGCCGTCTTGCGACGGACGATGTCGAGGTATTGCTCCTCGGTAAGGTCGAAGTTGCCGCGATTGACTACTTGCAGTAGTTCGCCTTCGCAGACGGTGATGGCCGTCCGACCGATCAGGCGCGCTGCCAACTGCGAGTCGAGCGTACTGCATAGGTGGAAGGCATGACTGTACAGATAATCCCCGGCTAGAACCGCCCGGCCGTTGCCCCACCGGCAGTTGACGGTCGCGGCACGCCGCCGCATCTGCGACTCGTCCAACACGTCGTCATGCACCAGCGTGGCCAGGTGCACCAGCTCGGTCACGGCCCCGAGTACCGCATGCTCCGGACGCAGGCGCCCGCAGGCCTGGCCGCTCAGCAACAGTAGCCCGGGACGCAGCAACTTTCCGTGAAAGCGGCTGACGTGCTGGCTCAGCTCGCCAATGAACGCCAGATCGCTGCGCAGCTCCTCGGCCAGTAGCCGTTTGACGCTGGTCAGTTCGCTGGCAACCGGAGCATATAACTCGGTCAGTGACAGGGTGGCCGGCGGCCCGTCGCCGCGCATGTTCTCTCTCCATGCACAGGCTCACCCAACAGTCTGGCGTGGGACGCCGCCTAGTGTCCAGACTGGACGGAAGTTTTCATAACTGTTGAAAGCTCAGACCGCGCCCGGATCCTCGACGGATTCTGTCGGCTTGTACAGGACAAGCACTCGGCCGACGCGCCGAACCAGTTCGCAGGGTACCCGGTTGACGAGCCGGTCGGCCAGCGCGTCGCAGGTGGCTCGATCGCTGGTCTGGACGCGCAACTTGAGCAGTGCGGTCCCGCTAAAGCAACGGCGCAGGTGGTCGATGACGGCGTCAGTCAAGCCGTCGGGGGCAATCGTCATTGCCGGGCGCAGGGCGTGACTGGCCGCCAACAATGCCTTGCGTTCGCGGGAGGTCAGGCTCACGAGTGTCCATCATATAAACGACCACAAGCCACTGTACAGCTCTGACGGAACCGCTACCATACATGGGGTGCCGGCGAACAGGAGGCACCCCGCCGGGTGCGGTCGCTGGCCGGTGCCTCCGGGCTGGTGGGTTGCGGTTTTTTTGAGCCGGCAAGGTGCCGCCCAAGCAGTCATGACCACGCCTATGCAGGAAAGTGAGCCACGGATGGCAGCGTTAACGGACCGGCAAGGTTCCGCCGGTACAGCTCCGACGCTCTTCGAATTGGCCGCCTCCCGGCCGATCCCAGTCGGGACGGTGCGTGACTCGAGCTGGAAAGCGGACGGCGACGAGGCGAAACCGGATGAAGCCGTCGAGAGTGCCGCGCGGTCGGGAAAAAGCAAGTCCGTCCATCGTCAGCGGCAGATCCAAGCTGCTACGGGAGCAGACCCGACGGGACGACGGTCGCGACGCCGACGGACGCCTGTGACGGCAGAGACGCTGGCGGCCGCGCAGCGTGAGATTTCGGTATCGGAGTTCTTCGCCAAGAACCGCCACCTGCTGGGTTTTGACAACAAGCGCAAGGCGTTGCTGACTACCGTGAAGGAAGCGGTAGACAACAGTCTGGACGCTTGCGAAGAAGCCGGGCGGTTGCCGGAGATACATGTCATCATCGAACAGCTCGCGGAGGAACGGTTTCGCGTCACGGTGCGCGACAACGGACCGGGTATCGTCCGGGCTCAGATACCCAACATCTTCGGGAAGCTCCTCTATGGATCGAAGTTCCACCGGCTGAAGATGGCCCGTGGCCAGCAGGGCATCGGCATTTCCGCGGCCGGCATGTATGGGCTGCTGACCACTGGCAAGAGCGTGCGTATCGTCTCGCGCACCAGCCCGAAGAAGGAAGCCCACCTCTTCGAGATTCAAATGGATACGGCCAAGAACAAGGCCGATGTCATCAAAGAAGAGACGGTTGCGGTGACTTGGGAGCAGGGCACCGAAGTGACCATCGAGCTGCTGGCCACCTATACCAAGGGGCGGCAGTCGGTGGACGAATACATCGAGCAGACCGCCATCGCCAACCCGCATGCTCTCATCCATTATGTGACTCCCACCGGCGAGCAGCGCGAGTTTCCGCGGGCCAGCGCGGAACTGCCGGCCGAGACGCGCCAGATCCAGCCGCACCCTCACGGCATCGAGCTGGGCGTGTTGATGAAGATGCTCAAGGAGGCCAAGGGGGTGAAACTGGCCGGTTTCTTGCAGCGCGAGTTCTGCCGCGTATCCGCCGCCGGGGCGGCTGCCGTGTGTGAGGCGGCCGGTCTCAGCCCCAAGGCTTCGCCGGCCCAGATCGGCACGCACGAGGTCGAGAAGCTTTACGCTGCCATGCAGAGCGTCAAGTTCATGGCCCCGCCGACCGATTGTCTGGCACCGATCGGCGTGCGTAATCTGCTGGCCGGGCTGCTCAAGGAGGTGAAGGCCGAGTTCTTCACGGCTACGACACGCAATCCGGCGGTGTACCGCGGCAACCCGTTTCTGATCGAGGCGGCGCTGGCCTACGGGGGCAACCTGCCTGCCGAGGAGCCGGCGCGCGTGATCCGTTTCGCCAACCGCGTGCCGCTGCTGTACCAGCAGTCGGCCTGCGCGGCGTACAAGTCGGTGCTGGATGTGGACTGGCGGAATTATGGCTTGCCGCAACCCTCCGGCAGCCTGCCGGTCGGACCGCTGGTGATCATGATCCACATGGCCAGCGTGTGGGTACCATTCACCAGCGAGAGCAAGGAGGCCATCGCTGATTACGATGAGATCCGCAAGGAGATGAAGCTGGCGCTACAGGAGTGCGGGCGCAAACTGGCAGCTTACGTGCGTCGTCGGCGCCGGCAGCGCTTGGAGGCCCAGCGCCGCGATATCTTCACCCGCTACATCCCGGATGTGGCTGACGCGTTGGCGAGCCTGACCGGACACTCCGCCGAGCGGCTGCTGCGCGACCTGCAAGTTATCGCGCGGCGGCGCACCGCCGAGGCCGACGTGGAACTTGACGAAGACGGTCGTCCGGTCGAACGAAATGCTGCCGAAGAGGCCGAGGAACGTCTGCTCAATGGCGACGATAGCACGGTGATTGTTCCGGATAACGTGGCCGAGGGTCAGCCCGGAGAGCTGTTCGACGCTGCTGTTGCCGTCGGCCACAACGAGCGCAAATCGCGGCAGCGCCGCTGAACGAGTATAATGCGGGCCGATACGCGTGAATGCTGCGCGGGTGGCGGGAGGTAGATGCGATGGCCGTGCACAGCTCGATCTGGAAGCGCATCGGCAGCCTGTTCACGTCCGAGACGGCGGCCGTGCCCGCGGCCGATGGTGATGGCCCAGTCACGGTGACCGCCCAAGCGGTCAAGCCGAGCGAAGGGCATCTGGAACTGAGCGGCGGGTCGGGCAACGGGAGGTGGTGGCAGCGCTGGCCCAACCGTAAGGCCGCGAGCGGCGAACTGGCCATGCGGTTCGTCGAGCTTAGCGCGGCTATGCAGGAGCACTTCCGACGACAGGACGAGCGGGCTGCCGAACTGGCGGGCGCCCTTGATCGGGTAGGCCGCGTGCTGGAACAGTTGGCCCAGACGCAGCAGTCTCAAGGCGAGTGTTTGCGGACCATTGCCGAGCATGCCGCGGCGGCCGGCAAGAACACTGCCAGTCTGGCTGATGCCCTGGGGCGCATACCCGAGTCGCTGCTGACGCAAGCGGAGGCCATTCGCACAGTAGCCATGCAGCTTGACCTGGCGCAGGAAACCGACACCCAACTCCTGCACTCCTTGCAGCAATTCGGTCGGGCGATCGACGCGCTGGGCTCGTCGGGCGGCGCCCAGGTAGCCGCTCTGCAAAACCTCAGTGCGGCGCAGCGCGAGCAACAGGCGGCCTTCAGCAATCTGGTGCGCGTCCAGACGCGGCGCTACGCGATCGTGCTGGTGGTGGTCGGGGCGCTTGGAATAGCCACGCTGATCGGGCTGGGCTGGCTTGTCGCTGCTCGGCTGCCAGGATAGCTCGACGCGGACTTGGCACGAGGCGGCGGCATGAAGATCGCCCTGGTGCAGACCAACCCGACCATCGGTGACATCGCGGGCAATACCGAGCGGGTCTTGGACGGCTTGCGGCGCGCTGCGGCCGCGGGCGCCGACTTGGCCGTTTTTCCCGAGCAAACAGTGATCGGCTACCCGGCCAAAGACCTGCTGCTGCGCCGCGAGGTGATCGAGAGCAATCTGCAAGCCCTGTCGCGCATTGCCGCCGCCACCACCAGCGTCGCTGCGCTGGTCGGATATGCCGAACGCAACAGGGGACCTTGCGGCCGTCCCCTGTACAACGCGGCAGCGCTGTTGGAAGCCGGCCGGGTGCGCGCCTGCTGGCGCAAACGGCTGCTGCCCACCTACGACGTGTTCGATGAAGTCCGTTACTTCGAGCCGGGCGACGCGCAGCCGGTGGTCGATTTCCGTGGGGTACCGATCGGTGTCACCATCTGCGAAGACATGTGGTCGGAGGAGGAGATGCTCGGCCAGCCGCTGTACGACTGCGATCCGATCGGCGATCTGGCGGCGGCCGGCGCGCGTCTGATCTTCAACATCTCCGCCTCGCCGTACTTCCTGGGCAAACACGAACTGCGCGCCGCCCTGATCAGCGAGCACGCCCGGCGTCGGCGCGTACCCATCATCTTCGTAAATCAAGTCGGTGGAAACGACGAGCTGCTCTTCGACGGTTGCAGCACTGTCGCCGATGCCGCCGGCAGCCTCGTCGGCTTGGCCCGCGCCTTCGACGAGGACCTGCTGCTGGTAGACCTCGATAATCTGGCGGCGACGCGCAGAGAAAAGCCGCCGGTCGGTGTCGCCTCTTTGCACGACGCGCTGGTTCTGGGGTTGCGCGATTACGTGCGCAAGTGCGGGTTCAGCTCGGTGGTGGTCGGCTTGTCCGGGGGGATCGACTCGGCGGTGGTGGCGGCGCTGGCGGCTGCCGCGCTAGGGCCGCAGAAGGTACACGGCGTGGCCATGCCGAGCCGCTTCAGCAGCGAGCACAGTCTGGTTGATGCGCGCGAGCTGGCCGCCAACCTGGGCATCCGGTTCTCAATCATCGACATCGAGCCGCTGCACGCTGCTTTCGAGAGGAGCCTGAATCCCCACTTTGCCGGCCGCCCGCCGGATATTACGGAAGAGAACATCCAGGCGCGCGTGCGTGGCGTCATTCTGATGGCGCTGTCCAACAAGTTCGGGCACTTGCTATTGACCACGGGAAATAAGAGCGAGCTGGCGGTGGGGTACTGCACGTTGTACGGCGATATGGCCGGCGGGCTGGCGGTGATCAGCGACGTGCCGAAGACCATGGTGTATCAGCTCGCCGAGCACATAAACGCCCGCGCTGCCCGCGCGCTGATTCCGCAGCGCGTTTTCACCAAGGCACCATCGGCCGAATTACGTCCTAATCAGACCGACCAGGACAGCTTGCCGCCCTACGCCCTTCTCGACGCGATCCTGGAGCGCTATGAGGTGCGCTTGGAGACGCCAGAACAGATCGCGGCGGCTGGTTTCGATCGCCAGGTGGTGGCGGAGGTGATTCGCAAGATCAACACCAGTGAGTACAAACGGCGCCAAGCCGCCCCTGGTCTGAAAGTCACCTCGCGCGCCTTCGGGTTCGGTCGTCGTATGCCGATTGCCGCCCGCTGGTGAGGCGCAGATGTCGTCGGTACGCGCCTGGAGACCTAGCTGCGCACGCGTCTGTGCGGCAGGCGACTGGCGCGGTCCACGAAACCCCAGCCGACGTTCTCCTCGCCGGCAAGGCTCAACGGTCGGATGGCGGTGATCTGCCAGCGCTTGGCGCGGCGCCCGAAAGTTATCAGCCACTCGGAGGGGATGCTGCCGGCGAACTCGCGCCAATCGACGTCAGCGCGATAACTTGCCACCACATTGAACGACTCGCGCTCGGACTCGCGCACCCTCAGGCCCATGCGGTCCAACCAGCGTATGCGCACGCGCGCCAATTGCTGGTCCACCAGATCGAGGAAGGCCTGACGGTCAAGCCCCGCGCCGGCATCAAAATCTTCGGCTAGGGCCGCCGCCAGCGCGTCCACCCGCGAAGCCACCAACTCCTTTTCAATGCTCCTGAGTATGCGGTCGGCATGCTCGCGCCGCGTTACAACCAGGCCCTGCAACGTCAACAAGACGACGGTCACGCCTAGTCCGACAAGGGCGTACCGTCCGCGACCGCCGCGGCGCCAATAGGCCAGCAGCCCAAACAACAGCAACCCCAGAACGGCGCTGAGGGCCAGGGGTGATTCGAACATCAGCCAGGTCACGGTGGGCATGACACCAGGGTAACCGGCAACGCAATGTTCAGCGGCGCACCTAATCGATGATAACCGCCAACCAGCGGCTCACCGAGCGGCCAACGGCTGGCAGCGGTGCGGGTTGGGCGCCGTCCCTGGTTGCCTGCATGGTCGGTTTGGCCTAATGTTCGGGACATGGCGTTGGCAGGCAAATTCATCGTGATCGATGGCCCGGATGGCTCGGGCAAGGGCACGCAACTGGAGCGGCTGGCCGAGTGGGTGAACCGGCAGGGCGGTGTTTGTTGTCGGGCACGCGACCCAGGCGGAACCAAGATCGGCGACCGTATCCGGCACATCTTGCTGGACTACGACCTGGCCCAGATGGCCCCACGCTGCGAGGCCCTCCTGTTCATGGCTTCGCGTGCCCAGTTGGTGGCCGAGGTAATTCGTCCGGCCCTGGCGGCCGGTCAGACGGTCTTGTGCGACCGCTTCATCTCGGCCACCTGTGCCTACCAGGGGGCGTTGGGCGTCCCGATTGCCGACATCATCGCCCTCGGACGCCTGGCCGTCGGTGACACCTGGCCAGACCTGACCGTGATCCTCGATGTCCCACCGGAGGTCGGCTTCGCCCGTACCGGCCGCAAGCCTCACCATGTCGGTCGGCGGACGGACGCCGGTCAGATCAGCATGTTCAGCGGCGCGACCAGCGATGCGATGGAACGGCGACCGCTTGAGTACCATCGCCAAGTACGGAAGCTGTTCTGCGAGCTGGCCACGCAGTACCCGGGACAAGTCATCATCGTTGACGCTGACCGCGACGTGGAAGCGGTATGGAACGACGTGCGTCAGGCGGTGGAGTGTGCGACTCGCTGACGTTCAACATCAGGAACCTGCCGTTTCTCGTTTACGCCGCGCCCTGCGCAGCGGTCGCACGCCGCACGCCTACTTGTTCGTCGGGCCCGAGGGAGTCGGGAAGGAGCTGGCAGCGAAGGCGTTGGCGGCCTGCCTGTTGTGCCAGGAGCAGTCGCGTCCGCCGGACGCCGACGCTTGTCAGCAGTGTACGGCCTGCCGCCTGTTGGCCGCCGGGACCCACCCGGACTTCCATCTGATTCACCGTGGGTTGCACAGGCTGCATCCGGAGCGGACCGTTCGCCAGAGCAAGGGCCTGTTCTTGGCCGTCGATGTCATTCGCCATTTCCTAATTGCTCCGGCGACGGTGACGCCGGCCCTCGGCCGGCGCCGCGTGTTCGTGATCCGTGACGCCGAACGGATGAACGAGGAGGCGCAAAACGCGCTGCTGAAGACGCTGGAAGAACCTCCCGGCAGCGCGGTTCTGATTCTGATCACTGCGTCGGCCGAGCGACTTTTGCCGACGATCCGTTCGCGTTGCCAGCAGGTCCCCTTTCGAGCACTGCCGCCGCACTTCGTGGCCGATGAGCTGGCGAGACGTTTGCATTTGCCGGTCGAGGAGGCCCAAGCGCTGGCCCGACTCAGCGACGGTCGACTGGGTGTCGCCCTGCGCTGGCAACAGATCGGGCTTCTGACAGCGCTCGCCGAGGTCGCCAATGCGGTCGGCACCCTGTCAAGTGACGCCCCCGAGACATTCGGACAGCGGCTGCTTGAAATAGCCGGCAATCTTGCGGCTCGACTGAAGCAGTCGGCCGACTTGGCGCTGGAGGAGGAGACGGAAGGCCCGCCGGAACGCTTTTCACCCCAGTCAGTGGCCACCGACGAGCTGCGCGATGCCCTCAAGCTTGTCTTGCTCTTGGTGGCCGCTTTGTACCGTGACGCACTTCTGCAAGCCAGCGGAGCACCGCAATTATGCCTGGTTGGCGGACGGGTCGAGTTGACCGAACGGCTGGCGGCTACGTCGTCCTACCAGCCCCCGGAGGCTGCCATCCGAGCAGTGCAACAGGCGGAGCAAATGCTGGACCGCAACGTGTCGCCGCAACTGGTTGGCGAGTACTTGGCGGCCGCCCTGCTCGGCCAGCTGTCAGGCACCTGAAGCGCGGCGCACAAGCCATGCGCCCCGACGCACGGGGCGGGCTGCTTCCTCGCTGCTGCGGGAGACGGGAAACGGGCTGGTGAAATAGTGCGGTGCTGCTGCGCCACACTACGCGGCGGCGCTGCCAGCGGCCTTGGCCAGCTCGACCAGCTTGTCAAAGGCCTGCGGGTCGGCGATAGCCACCTCACTGAGCATCTTTCGATTCAGGAAGACACCCGCTTTTTTCAAACCACCCATGAAGTGGCTGTAGGAAATCCCGCGCGCCTCGCAGGCCGCTGTGATGCGGATGATCCACAAGGCGCGGAAATCGCGCTTGCGGTTATGGCGATCGCGATAAGCATACTGGCCGGCCTTGATGAAGACCTGCTTGGCGACCCGAAAGAGCTTGCTGCGAGTACCCCAGGCGCCCTTGGTCGCTCGCAGAATACGCTTGTGACGCCGGCGTGTCGCCGAACCGGGTGTTACGCGTGGCATGACTTCAACTCCTGCCGGACGGCGTCATTCTGCCGCCAAGGCACGTCGCACATTGTCCGCGATGGCGCCCGTCAGGAACGCCGGTCGCCGCAGCCGTTGCCGGCGGCGGCCCGACTTGCCGCTCATCAAGTGACCGGCAAACGAGCGCTTGTAACGTAGCCTTCCGGTAGCGGTCACTCTGAACCGCTTACGCAGCCCTTTGTGCGGTTTGAATTTACAGCGCGTCATACGCGGATTTCCTCAATTAGCAGCCGAGCCAAACACTGTACTTCCTCCGGCTCCGGCTAGCAATAGGCGCACGGCCGAATTTCGGCGTTCCAGGTTTGAGGTCGTTTCGCCCGATTCCTATACTTGCGCGGCTGCGGTGGCCGGTCGGCAGGTCCGACTTGACCGCCCGCCACCAGTGGCCGGCGGACGGGTGCCTGCCCAGCCCCCTTCGGCAACGGTGCTGGCGGTGTTTTGAACCCGGTCTAGACTCACTGGTAGAGAACCATGGCAGCACGAAGGCTCGGTATAATCGTCGGTGGCGGCCCGGCCCCGGGAATCAACGCGGTGATCGGTGCCGCCACCATCCAGGCCATCAATTGCGGCTTCGAGGTCGTCGGATTCTTCGACGGCTTCCGGCATCTATGCGCCGACGACTTCGACCCCCCCGTGCATTCGATGCGGCTGGAAATCTCCCGCGTGGCTCGCATCCATTTCGACGGGGGGTCGATCCTGCGAACGGCGCGCACCAACCTTCTGGACCCGGTGGCCCTGAAGAATAGTGGTCGGGCCCAGCCGCATCCCGAGAAGGTCTCGCTGGCGCTGGGACGCCTGCGTGAATTGGGCATCAACTGCCTGTTGACGATTGGCGGCGATGACACCGCTCTGTCGGCGCGTTTCTTGTCCGAGGCGGCCGGCGGTCGCCTACGCGTGGTGCATGTGCCCAAGACGATCGACAACGACCTGCCGCTGCCCCAGAACCAGCCGACCTTCGGTTTTGCCACGGCCCGTTTCGTCGGGGCCCAACTGCTCAAGAACCTGATGACCGACTCGCAGACCACGGGACGTTGGTATCTGGTCAGTGCCATGGGGCGCAGCGCCGGCTGGCTGGCGATGTCGATCGGTCAGGCGGCGGGTGCCACCCTGACGCTGATCCCCGAGGAGTTTGAGCAGCGGACCACCGTGCAATGCGTCGTCGATGTGCTGGAGGGCGCCATCCTGAAGCGGCACGTCCTCGGCCGCTGCGACGGGGTGGCGGTGATCGCCGAGGGCCTGGCGTACCGGCTCGGCGACCGCGAGGAACTCCAGCGCCTGCTGGGACGCGAGGTGCCCGTGGATGCCGCCGGCCATCTGCGATTGGCTGAAGTGCCACTGCTGGAACTCCTCAAGCAGGAGTTGCAGGCCCGTTTCAAGGCCCGCGGCGAGTCGTTGCCGCTGGTCACGCACAACATCGGTTACGAACTGCGGTCTGCCGACCCAACCCCCTACGACATGGCCTATTGCCGGGCCTTAGGGTACCACAGCATCCGTCTCTTCGGCGACGCAAGCTGCAAAGCCAGCGGCGTGATGGTCGCGCTGGTCAATGGCAATCTGACCACGATCGACCTGGAAGACATTATCGATCCGCAGACCAACCGGACGCGCATCCGCCTGGTGGATATCAACTCCGACGAATACATGGTGGGGCGAGCCTACCAGATTAGGCTGGAACGCAGCGACCTGGAGAATCCGGTCATGCTGGCCAAACTGGCGACGGCCGCCCACATGTCACCAGCCGACTTTTACAAACGCTATCTGCGGGCGGCTACCAGGCTGAGCGAAATGCACGCGTGCGCTGACGGCCAGCCGGTGCCCGCCCCTGCTGGCGCGCCGAGCTGAGCGGCCGCCGCTCCTTTCGCTATCCGTCCCCTGCGGGCCTCGTGATCCTCGGACGAACGGCGGACCAAGTTCGCCAGCGTCCGCTGGTCGCCGCGCCGCGCTATGGCATCGGCGCTGGTAGTACCGTGCGACGGCCACAGTCCTAGAAGCCTGTCCGACCGATAGCTCGGGCTGTCCGATCGTAGCCGGCACTGCCCCGTAATGCCGGTACCGCGACGGCCCCGCCGCGCGCTTCTTTCGGACGCTGCACTTCCAGCGCCCGTGGCGCTTATCGCTCCCTGTCAACAACCCATGTCGTGTTGCCTCCCGCTCGGGACATTTTGAAGGCTTGGGGTGGTTCCTGTTTGTCAGAGGCTGCAAAGGAGATAACGACATGGCATTGACAGTCAACAACATTGGCACATTGACATTGCTGAACATCTTGAACAAGACCACGACCGCGCAGGACAAGGTCTTGCAGCAGATGTCGACCGGATCGAAGATCAACCGCGGGGCGGATGATCCGGCCGGCTTGTTGGCTTTGACCAAACTCGACGGGGAGCTGACCGCGGTCAACGCCGGCATCACCAACAACACGCGTACCGATGCCGTCCTGGGTGTGGCCGACAACGCCTTGGCCGAAATCCAGAACCTGGTCAACGAGATCCAGCGCCTGGCCAACGAGGCGGCCAACGACGCGGCTTTGACGGCGGACGAGATTGCCGCCAATCAGGCCCAGATCGACGATGCTCTGGCGTCCATCGACCGTATCGTGTCGACCACGAACTTCAACGGTCGCAAGCTGCTGGATGGCTCTCTGGGCATCAACTACACGATCTCCGGCACCGCCGGCGACATTACCGACGTCAAGATCTACAGCCGCAGCAGCGAGATCGATAGCGACGGCCTGACGCTCACCATCACGCTGGTTAACAGCGCGGCCAACGCCGTCGTCACGTCGGTCATGACCACCAGCACTAGCGAGGACACCACCTTCACCGTGCAGGGCAAGCTGGGCACTGCGGTCATTCAGGCCCTCTCCACCGAAAGCGTGTCCTCAGTCGCTGCCAAGATCAACCGCGCCAAGAACCAGACTGGCGTCTCGGCTGTGGTTAGCGGCGCTGTGCTCAACCTCTACAGCGTCGACAAGGGCACCGACGCTTTCGTGCGCACCAAGCTGATTCAGGGCAGCGGCGTGTCCGACCTGAGCGATAGCGGCACCGACGCGGTGGTCACGGTCAACGGCCAGCAGACGGCCGTCGACGGCGACCATGTGGTTTACGCCGGCAACGGCATCAACTTGTCCTTCGAGATCGGCACGCTCACCGACACCACCTACCTCATCATCCGCGGCGACGGTGACGGCAAGAGCGGTGCCACCTTCCAGCTCGGCACCAACTCCAGCACGCGGGCCACAATCGGTATCGATGGCGTCTACACCGCCCAGCTCGGTACGGCCGCCGACGGATACCTGAAGTCGCTGGCCAGCGGCGGTGAGAACTCGCTGCTGGAGGATCCGAACCAGGCCGCCTTGATCGCGCGCAAGGCCGCTTTGCAGGTGTCCACGTTGCGCGGTCGTATCGGCGGCTTCCAGAAGTTCCAGGTGCGTACGTCGCTCAACTCGCTCAATGACGTCAAGGAAGGTCTGGAGAAGGCCAAAGCCGTTATCAAGGATGTCGACTACGCGGTGGCCAGCGCCGAGCTGAATCGGCAGAACATCCTGTTGCAATCGGCCATGTCGTTGCTCGGTCTGGCCAATCAGCAGAGCGCGCAAGTGCTGGCGCTGCTGCGGTAGCCGTCGTTCATCGTTTCGTGAGCGTCCTCACATCTCAACCAGCAGGCCGGGTGGTTCCCGCCCGGCCTCGTTTTTTTCCCCGGTCTCGCTGGAAGGCCTGGCTGCTTCGTTGCGGTCAGGAACGTTCCCGGCCGGCGCACAGAAAACCCGCGGCGACAAGAGCACCTGCCGCCGCGGGTCCCATTCTCCCAAACGCTCATCAGCGCCGTCGGTCACGCGCTGACGACTTCAACTCTAACGCCGACGCAGGCCCAGCAGGCCCAACCCGATCAGCAACAGGCTGGCCGGCTCCGGCACGAATGCAGCCGCGCTGAACGTGCCGCTGCCGGTAAACGGCGACGGAATGGTCCCGACCTGTTGCCCGGTGGCGATGTCGAACACGTAGAAGAACTGCTGCGTGGTGTTCGGTCCGTCGGTGACGTAGTAGGCCAATCCGTTATACACGGCCAGACCGTCGATGTCGGTCTCACCGGGCGGGTACGGGGCCTTGAACATGGTCTTCTGCCCGATGTAGTCGATCTCGTACAGGCCGCGGACATCCGGGCTGGGAGCCGTGTCGCTCAGCCCATAGAGAATGGCGGTCGTCATATCGAAATCCAGCCCGCCGAAATCAAAGCTGCTGTTGTACTGGTACACCAGCGTCGCCTGGAGCGTAACCGGGTCAATCTCGTAGACGGCCTCGGTCGAAATGTTACGCGTCCCGTACAGCTTGCCGTTGTGATAGGCCAGCCCAACGAAGTTGATGCTCGCAGCGTTGTACTGCATCGTGCCGAGGTTCGTCGGCGTCAGAGTCGGTCCGAACTTCGAGGCGTACAGTACGGAGCCATTGTTCCAGTACAGTGTGTTGGTGTCATGGTCGTAAGCCATGCCCCAGGGCTTAGCTTCGTTGGTCGACGAGGTGTACAGCGCCTGCGGCGGGTTGACGCCGGTCGGGTCAACGTTCCAAATCGTAGCTGACCCGGACTGGTCGTTGCCAACAATGAGCTGCGCGCTGGCCGTGCAAGCGAAACTCAGTGCCATAGTCACTATCAGAACGTGCCTCATTTTGTCTATTCTCCTCTCCCTGCTCCTGTAACACGTCACGCCGCCAACACATGCGGCGGCATATCTCACCTCGATGCGGCGTATCGGCGGCTTAGCCGCGCTGCAAAGCTGATCCGGCGCAGCGACGTGAACTCGCTGCCTCCTCTTCCTCACTCCATGTGCCGACAGATGGTCGAGAGGAAGCACTCCCTGCACATCGGGCCGACACGGTACCGGCCTCCTGGTCTTCGCACAGTCCACGCGAGGCCGAAACGGCGCCGAATCTCCAACAAGGTCATTGTAAGGCTTTGTAGCGCAACCATCAAGCACAAACCGCCCTACAGGGCGTGACGGTGCTCCCAGGAAGCGTATGTCCTGAGCTACGCCATAGGGCATGACTTGCAAGTCGCTGTCATATGACGGCTTGCGCTGTCAGACTTGGCGCGCCGCAGCGCGATCAGCGACTAGCCGCCGTCACAGGATTGGTCACCGGCTACACGGCTCCGGTCACCGGCGCTAAGGATCGGTCCGGGGGGCTCTGTTGGCTACGAAGCGGTCAATCGCAAGAGCAGCTCCGCGCATGAAATGAGGTCGATACGGTTGTGCTCCAGCACCGGTCGTAGCGGCAGGGCTTGGCCGGTTCGCATGAAATGGTGGAACAGCTCCGGTACCTCTCTGCTGGGCACATCACCGACCCGCGGCCGCTTCAGGATGTACTGCTCCAGCGTGACCAAACGGCAATCGGGTACCAGACTGCGCCAGGCTCGGCGGGCTAGATGCAGCAGATCGACGTGGGTGTGTGGTACTGGCAGCGCAACGTGATGCAGCCGGGCGCGGTCGCGCAAGTACGGTTCGTCAAAGCTCTTACCATTGAAGGTCACCCAAGTGTCGCGCGGCGCCGTCAGTTCGGCCAGAGCGTGCAAGATGGCCGCCTCCTCCGGATAGTCGCGCGCCAAGAACTGGAGCACCGCTGGCGGCTGACGGTCGGGCAGGATCACGCCGATCAAGAACACCGGCATCGCCGCCAGTCCGCCGGTCTCGATGTCCAGGATCACCGTGCGGGCCGGATCGATTTGAACGGCTCTGCGATCATTACGGCAACACAACCGGGCCGTCAGAAGGTTCCAGTCGAATACCGGGCGGATAGGTACGGCCGAGAAGGGGGTTTCGACGCGCCAATAGGTTAGACATCCGACCCTGGCCGGCCCGCCGCCTAAGACTTCCGCCAGGCTGGGCGTCGCAGGCTGTTTCAGGGAATGCCCAGACGCCGTGGGGCCCGGCCGGTGGGCCGACCAAACGCACAGCTCGTCAAGTTTTCGGGCGACATCGCTCACGCTGATGCACGGTGTGGCTGCCACTGCGAGAGCGCGCGAGCCGCAGCCGTCACGTCCGGCGCGCCAATCACGCCAGCGCAGATCGCCACGCAATCGGCGCCAGCCGCTATGACCTTGTCGATATTCTCCGCGCTGATGCCGCCGATTGCTACCAGTGGCAGGTCGGTCTGCGGACGAACGCTAGCCAGCGTTTGGGGACCGGCGATGTGCTGTTGCGGCTTGGTGACGCTAGGGAACATCGGCCCGATCGCCAGATAATCTGGTTCTTCGGCCAGGGCGGCCTGGAATTGCGCGACCGTATGAGTGCTCTTGCCGACGAGGATGGCGGGACCGGCGATGCGGCGGGCATCCCGCACCGACAGATCGTCTTGGCCGACGTGCACGATGTCGGCCCCCGCGAGTCGCGCGATGTCGGGACGGTCGTTGACGGCCAGCAACACTCCGTGGCGGCGTGTCAGCTCGCGCAACTGCCGCGCCCGCGCGAGCAATTCGGCGTCTGGCAATCCTTTCTCGCGCAATTGCAGACACCCGGCCCCGCCGACGATCGCCGCTTCGGCTGCCTCCAGCCACGGGCGCCGGCACAACTGGGCGGTTAGCAGCACGTATAAACGGACGGCCCGGAAGCGCCGGCGCAACTGGCCGCGCAAGACGACGCGTTGTTCGAACTCATAAATGCGATAGCGCAGGTGCTCTGCGGCGCTGGCGGCAGGCTGCGAGACGATCTTGGCGTATTCACCAAGTACGCGGGTCGACTCGGTCAGACGCGCGAAGGCAGCCCGTACGACATCTTCGATTGAGGCGCGGCGCAATTCGGTCGGTGTCTTCAGGTCACGACCGACGTCATTGACGATGTCGCGCGCCGCCAACAGTTCGCTTGCCCCCACGGCGACAACCAGGTCGGCCAGTTGGTGACGGCAGTGTTTGACCGTTGCGGCCGCATCGGCATCGTCCAGCACGAAACGGGCGTAATCCTCGACGACACGCAGGGCCTCGCGCGTGCGGTTGACGTTCACATCAAGGATACGCAGCACTTCATTGTCCACGGGTCGATCATCTCCGGGGCGTGTCGTCATAGCAGGCCTTACAGCCTGGCAGCCTGGGGCAGCCGGCAAGGCTCCAATTTGCCACCGCGCAAGTTGTTTCCGTACTGCAAGGCTTTGTCGTGCAGCATATACAAGACGCGGCTTTGCCTTGCCGAGCTTGGCACTATTCGGGCGCGTGGCCCGCTACGCTGCGAGCGATTCTTACCAGATGGACCGCGCCAACTACTACCGGGAAGGCACTGATCGCTACCGCCCAGCGAGCCAGCTGGCCACCCAACTCGTGCCGATAGCGTCCGACCACCTCGCAGATCAATACGACCAGAACTACCATGGCGAACTTGAAGAAAGTCAGGCCCGGCAGATCATGCTGGTCGATGATCCAGTCGGCCAGCTTATTCACCTCCTGCCCGCCGTTGTTCAAGATCAGCCAGGTGAACAGAACGTCCAGCGCGGACACAAAGACATACCAGGTATAGAGTTCTGGGTAACGGGCAGCACGCCGCCAGAACCCCTTTTCACCGCCGGCTGTGGCGCCAGCGGGTTCGAGACTGGATTGCCGTCGCGGCTCGACCACAGGCGACTCCGCAGGCGTTCCAGCTTATTCTATCAGTCCTGCCGACCGGGCGCAACGCCAAACAGTGCGCCCGCGAAGCAGCGTGAATTCGTGCGAGATGAGAGGCGAGAACGACCATGATCGTGCAGCATGAGCCCACCGGTTGGAACACCTGGGACTTCCGCGGCTTCAACCGCCTGGTCTATCTCGACCGCGGCAACGTGGTAATCACCGTACAATATGCCATCTGGGATGAGGAACTGCGGCCACCGCAGGAAGTCAAGAACCGCGGCGGGTTGTACGACACGTTTCGCTGGACCGACGTTACACGCCTTGGGCCGCACGCACCACTGGGACTGCCGGCAGAGCTGGAATTCCGCGCGGGCGACACGCCTTACCAAGCGACAGCGGTCGATCAGAGCGGGACGTTGCGTCTGACGGTGCGACCTTTGGCGCAAACGCGGCAGCGTGTGGTTTTCCGGCTCTTGTTACCAGATGGCGCATACTTGGAGCGTCGTAGCGCGACCAGCGGGCGGTTCGCCGGCTGTCAGTTGAAGTTGCAGGGAGCGACCTGGCCGCAGCGCTACTTTCTGAACGTGGCGGAGCCCTACGCGGTGGGGCGACCTGGACAGCCGGCCACCCTGTTGGTGAAGCCGCGACGTGCACGCGGCACCGCACCGGGAACCCTGGCGGCCTGGCAGCGCTGCCAGACCACCGGCCATGGCGCTCTGGACGAGGCACCGCAGGCCATGATCCAGGCGGTCACCTGGAACACGCTTTACGACAGCCGGCGGCGACTGGTGACGTCGCCGGTCAGCCGCGACTGGTGCGCCGATTGGAAGGGGGTCGCAGTGTGGTGCTGGGACACGTACTTGGTTGGCATGCTGACATCCTACGCGGCACCGCAGTTGAGTTGGCTTAATTTCGAAGCGGTCAGTGCCGCGATCGACGAGCTGGGGCACGTGCCGAACTACTACATGGCGCACGGGGCCGCCTCCCTCGATCGTTCCATGCCGCCGCTGGGGTCGTACATGATCTGGAAGACGCAATGTCTGCATCCGGACCGCCGCTGGCTGGCCGCCATATATCCGAAGCTGGCACGTTGGCACCTATACTGGATGAAGCACCGCAGCGGTCGGCGTGACGGGCTGTTGCAGTGGGGCAGCGACGCCGCGCCGGCCTATGAGTTTCCGCAGTTGCTTCAGGACAATCCGCAGCTTCAGCACTCGGCCAAGTGCGCCATGTACGAGTCGGGCCTGGACAACTCGCCGATGTACGACGACGTTCCTTTCAATGAGCGCACCCATACGCTCGAACTCGACGACGTCGGCTTGTGCAGCTACTACGCCATGGATTGCGAGGCTTTGGCCCGCATCGCCGCCTGTCTGGGCAAGTCGGCCGACGCGGCGCGCTATCGGCGCGAGTATGCTGCCATGGCGGCTCGAATCAACGAGCATCTCTGGGACGAGGAAAACGGCATTTACTGCAACCGTCACTGGTCCAACCCCGCTGGCCCGGGCCGCCCCTCCCGCCAGCACTCTCACCCTCGGGGAAAGGCTGGAGCCGGGCCAAGACCTGCGGACGCGGACTGCTTGGCTGCCCTTGCCCAGGAAGGGGCTCCCGAGTCGTTGCTCAGCCGACGTTGGTCGCCGACCTCATTCTTCCCGCTGATCGCCGGGGTGGCGCCGCCGGACCGCGCCGCCCGCATGATCCGTGAGCATTTGCTTAACGAAGACGAGTTCTGGGGCCAGTGGGTGATCCCCTCGATTGCCCGTCGCGACCCGGCCTTCCCGGACAATGATTATTGGCGTGGCCGAATCTGGGGGCCATTTAACTTCCTGGTGGCGGAAGGGTTGCGTCGTTATCGCTTCGATGCCGAGGCGGCGGCCCTGGCGCAGAAGAGTCTGGACCTGTTCATGACGAACTGGCGTGCCGACGGCGGCGTGTACGAGAACTACAACGCCACTACCGGCGTGGGGGCGGACGTATGGAATGCCGCCCGCTTGTACCATTGGGGCGGGCTGCTGGTCCTGATCGCCATGCAGGAGCTGATCGATGCGGAGCCGACCGGCTACCTGCGCTGCGGCTCGCTGAACTTCCCAGATGCTACCCTGCGCCGTGTCCACTTGGCCGGCGACTTGTACGACGTGAGTTTGGACACCGGCGTGCGCGTGCTCCGCAACGGCAAGCGGCTATTGGATTGCACCACGCGGGCGATCATCCGCGTGCCGGTGTCCGGGGCACCGGACGAACCGATAAGTGTGACAGCCCGGCAGGCTGGTCGCCTGATGCTCGCGCCACCTTTGAACGAACGGCGGCTGGTAAGGCTGGCTGACGGTGCGACGGTCGCGCCGCGCTGCGTCGGCAACGCCTTGGTCTGGGACTGGTCCCATTCGTGATAGCCGCGCGACGGCTAGGGGTTTGTCAGCAGCCGCACGAACGGGTTGATGTCGCCGAAATCCACCAGGCCGTCTTCGTTGATATCACCATTGAGCAGCGGGCAGCCGGGGTAAGCGATCTGCCACGCGCCGGGATTGGTCAGCAGCAGCACGAACGGATTGATGTCACCGAAGTTCACCGCGCCGTCACAGTTCACGTCGCCCTTGCGGATCACCGGCCCCCACGGCCAGGGGTCCTTGGCCGCCTGGTACACCTCGGCGGGAATTCCGGCGTTCGGCACCTGCAACCAGGCGATGACCTGCAAGTTGTCCTTGATCCACGCGGGATCCAACGTGAAGCTGCGCTCGACGACCGCACACTGGCCGGGAACCAAATCAATGTCGATGGTCTCAGCCGCAGCGCGAAACGTGTTGCGCGAGTAGGTCGGCGACGCCGGGTAGTAATCCTCCACGATGACTGCGTACGCCCGCAGGCGCAGGGGATTCGCGCCCGCCTCCAAGCAGCCGCGTAGCCTGGCCTGGTAGTTCTCGCCGGAGACCGGCGCCATCTCGACCGTCAGCGTGACGGGCGTGGGCACGGCTTGGCGCTGGATGAACTTGCTCTCGTACGTACTTATGGGCCAGGCATCGAACAAACCGTCGTACGCGAACCAAGGTACGCCGTCGCCCCAGATGTTGTAGAAGAGCCCGCGTGCCTCACCCCAGGGCGTGGAGTAGGCATCGCGCACGTGATACTCGACAACCGCAAACGTGTTGGGGTACTTGTTGATGAGGCCGCTTACCACGGGACCCGCGGTGGCGCAGGTTCCTCAGCTCAGCATCGTAAAATACTCGCCTAGCACCATTCGCTCGGCCGCTACACCTGGAGCACTTAACAGCAGGGCTGCGGCCGCTGCCACCCACGCTTTCCGGCTTTGACTTTCCCAATTTGGCATGCTGAGCCTCCTCTGTGATTGCGGTCGGAGTCGTCGTCATCACGCCGCGTGAGTCGATTCAACGCCGATGACGCCGGGCAACACCCTGCATCCTAGCGACTTGCCTGCCTCCGCGTCGAGCCTGGCCAGCGCAGGGGGCCCGCTAACTTCGGTGTCGGTGTTTTGCGCGGCGAGTCACGCCGTCGGCCGTCTCCTGGCCTGACTTGCCGTGCCTGGGAGCACAAGGGAGGGCCTGCGCTAGTGTGGACGCTCCAAGTCCGTTCTGTTTTCCCCTGAAATGGTCCGCTGGTCCGGAAAAAGAGCGCATTTTCGCGCGCTTTCGCTTGCCGTTGGTGGGAACATGTGGTAAGCTATCCCTGCCAAGGGTGAAAGGTGGCAATACGTGGAAGCGAGCGGTCGCCGACACATCTTTCTGACCGGGACCTACGAGCTGACGATCGATGCTAAGAACCGGTTGTCGATACCGTTTGCGATACGTCGGAAGCTCAACCCGGATACCCACGGGCACTCTTTCTACGCCGTTCCGGGGCGTCGGCGCGGAACATTATCTCTTTATCCAGAAAAGTATTACGAAGAGATGCGGGCCGACTTGCCGCCTGACGATGCCCTGTCGGAAGAAGCTTACGAGTTTCGTCAGTTCGAGTATTCACAGAGTGCGCTGCTCGACCCCGACGCTCAGGGGCGCGTCCTTATCCCGGAGCGAATGCTGCGGCGAGCAGGCCTGGAACGAGAAGTCGTACTGATCGCGGTGCGTGACCATCTCGAGCTATGGCGGAAAGAGGACTTTGAGGAGTTCGAACGCCGGCACTGGGAGAATTACCACCAGCAGCGGGCGCGCGCGGTGCAAGAGCAACTGGAGGTGGCGCGGTCAGGTAGACCTGAAACGGGATGATGCAGTTGCTGGGGCGACTGGGACGTATTGGTGCGGTTGGTTGGTTGCGAGGGTGCAGCAGCGGCAGCACAGTGGCGCGCTGGCCGTTGCCGGCTCAAGCGTAGGGGGCGCGAGCAAGCCCCGCGGTGGGTAGCGGGGTTTGATCGAGCACGGAGGCGTCGTGCCCCTGCGGGACAGTCGAGCAGGGCTGTCCGGTCTCGGGTCCGCCGCGGGCCAAGGAGGGTCCGCGGCGGCCAAGCCTCTTGTTGCCGAGGCACAGCCAGTCTAACCAATGGTTCCAGCCACGTCCAGTGGTTTCCCTATCCGGCGACGCAGTGGCGGTGCCGCACCGGCTGACGAAAGGCGGCCGTGGAAACGGAGCAGTACCAGCACCGACCCGTCTTGGTGGAAGAGCTATTGCGGCTTTTGGAGCCAGCCGCCGGGCACGTGGTGCTCGACGGAACGGTTGGGCTCGGTGGGCATGCCGCAGCGCTGCTGCCCCGGATCATGCCGGGTGGGCGTTACATCGGACTGGATCTGGACGAAGCCATGTTAGCTGGGGCCCGCCAACGCTTGGCGGGCGAGGGCTTGGCGTTGTACCAGGCCAATTTCGCGGATTTCCCGGAGGTGCTACAGCGCGAGCAACTGGCCGCGGTGGACCACATGCTGTTGGATCTGGGGGTGAACTCGGCCCAACTGGCGGACGCTGAGCGCGGGTTCTCTTTCGAACGGGACGGACCGCTGGACATGCGGTTCGATCGACGACAAACCACGCGGGCCTTGGACCTGGTGAATCGGTTGTCAGAGCGCGAACTGGCGGACCTCTTCTATCGGAATGCCCAGGAGGGCAACAGTCGCAAGATCGCCCGCCGGATCTGTCAGGCTCGTCACGCCGGACGTATCACCACTACTCTTGCTCTAGCGCGTATCGTAGCCTCCGTGCAGCCGAGAAGCGGTGGCGGCCGCGGCATTCATCCGGCGACGCGCGTCTTTCAGGCCTTGCGGGTCGCGGTGAACGATGAGCTGGGCAACCTGCGGCGATTTCTGACGCGGGCGCTGGAGTTTCTGCGTCCAGGCGGAAAGCTGGCGGTCATCAGTTTTCACAGTCTGGAAGATGGAATCGTCAAGGAGTTTGTGCGGAAGGCCAAGGCCGCCGGCGAGTTGGATGATCTGACGCCGCGGCCGGTGGTGGCAAGCCCGAGTGAGCGCGCGGCCAACCCGCGCAGTCGGAGCGCGAAACTTCGTGTGGCCAGGCGCAGGTAAGCGGCAGGGAGGCGGCAATGGCACTCAACGTGAAGGTGGCCATGATGGTCTGCATGGCCTGCATTGGAGCGATATCGTGGGTGGCGCAGAAGGTAGCGGCCCCACAGATGGTGGTACCGTCGCCGTTGGTGGAAGACGCCCGACCTGTGAATTTCGCGCGCGCCAGCGGCATGGGCCAGATGGACTGGCGCGCCGACCGAGCGCGAAGCCTCGAGTACGCCAATGCTTTTGAGCGGCAGCTCCAGGAGAACCATAGTGACGTCGTAACTCTGCCAGTGTCCGGCCCGACGCCGGGGCCTGGCAGTGAGGTCATCCTGGCCGAGCTGCCGCCCCTGGTTGCTCAGGGGTCGAACGAACTGGAACCCGCCTTGGTCGACCGCGGCGACGAGCCGATCATTGCCTTGGCGGCATACGGCGAGCCGCCGGTCGAGGTGCCGCTGCCCGAGAGCACTTCGGTGCCGAAACGTTATCGCGTAAGTCGGGGGGATACGCTGACTCGGATCATTCGCCGGGAGTGGCAATCGGACGATCGGCGGCTGGTCGAGTTCTTGACGACGGCGAACCCGAAGCTGGCGCAACGCAAGGACCGACGAATACTGGTAGGGGAGGAATTGGTGATCCCGACCATTGAGGAGGCTCGGCGCTGGCTGGCGCAGAGCGCCAGCGTGGAGATGGAACGGCCCGCCCCCGAGGCGACGGGCGGCTGGTATTGGTATAGGATACAGCGTAAGGATACGCTGGCCGGTATAGCGCAGCGTTTTCTCAAGGACGGCCGGCGCTGGCGTGAGATCGTCGAGTTGAACGGTCAGTTGAATCCGCGAAAGATCGTACCGGGCACACGCATCAAGCTGCCGGTAGCGTTGCGCGTGGCGCGCACTTAATGGCGCGGCTTATGTATGTCGTTACGGCGGATGATGGTGATTCTGGCGGGGGGGCTTATATTACTGCTGGCGGTTGTGATTATTCGCGCGGATACGACGCGCCTGCACTACGCGACATCGCAGTGCGAACGCCGAGCAGAAGAGCTGCGGCAACGAGCGCTGGAGGGGGAACTGGAGCTGGCGCGTCTGCGCAACCCGCTGCGCATTCGCCAGCGCATGGAGCAGGCGGTAGGCGAGCTGCTTGAGCAAACCCCTGCGCCGAAAAAGTCTCCAAGCAAGCCTCCACCGAAACTGCCGCCCAAGCCTCGCCCAACCGGTCGGTGATGCAACAGGTTCCAACTATGCGTGGCTGCGGGACGCTGTTGGCAGGAGTGGCGCTTCTGCTAGTCGGTGGTGGGGCGCGACTGGCGTATATCCAGGCGCGCCAGGGAGAGGAGTTGCGGCAGCGGGCAGAGCGCCAACAACGGGTGACGCGCGTGATCCCTGCCCGGCGTGGCGAGATCCTGGACACCCGCGGGCGGGTGCTGGCTGGGACGGTGCGGCGGCCATCCGCATTCGTGGATCCATATCTGGTGCGGGATGCGCGCTTCGCGGCCTATAGCGTGGCGCCGGTGCTGGGGCTAAGTGCGGCAGAGTTGGAACGGGAACTGGTTACGGGCCAAAGTGAGGGGGTCCGCTTCCGCTGGTTGAAGCGCCGACTAGACGAGACGCAAGTTGCTGCTCTACTGGAGGTTACGCGATCGCGCCGCTTGCGCGCGTTCGACATTTTGGATGAGCCGACGCGCATCTATCCGCTGGGGCGTGTGGCAGCTCATGTGTTGGGCTTCGTGGGGGTGGACGCACAGGGGCTGGCAGGTGTCGAACTGGCTTATGACGAGGTCTTGACCGGCACGCCGGGGCGCCGCGTGGCGACGGTCGATGTCGCACGTCGGCGGGTGCGCGCCGACGATGAGGAGTTCGAGCCGGCCATCGACGGTGCGACAGTCATTTTGACGATCGACACTTACGTTCAGCAGATTACGCAAAACGCCTTGCGGCGGGCCTTTGACAAGCACCAGCCGGAGTGGGCGACTGCGGTGGTGATGGATCCGCTGACCGGCGAAGTGCTGGCGATGGCGAATCTGCCGGACTTCGATCCACAGGAGGCAATCCCGGCGAACTTCAATGAGTTAAGTGAAGCGCAGCGCGAGGCGCACCGCACGCTGTGGAGAAACCGGGCGGTGTCGGACTCGTATGAGCCAGGCAGCGCCTTCAAGCCGTTCATCGCTGCCAGCGCCCTACAGGAAGGGCTGGTACGGTTGGACGAGGTTTTCGCGATCAACGGGCCAGTGCGGACGTTTGGTCGCCGCCCGATCCGCGACACGCATGCATACAGTGCGCTGGCTGTTCATGAGATCATCAGTAAGTCGAGCAACATTGGAATGGGCTTGATCGGCGCGCGCTGCGGGATGCAACGGCTGCATGGGTACGTGCGCGCTTTCGGGTTCGGGGCGCCAACTGGAATCGAGTTGCCGGGCGAGCATAGCGGTCTGGTGCAAGATTTCTCGCGCTGGAACCCGTCGTTCTCTCCGCAGTCCATCCCGATTGGTCAAGAGATCGCTGTGACACCCATTCAACTGGTGACTGGGTTCAGCGCGTTCTGCAATGGTGGTCTGCTGCTGCGTCCGCGGGTTGTGCGGGGCATCATCGCCGCCGACGGGCAGACGCTGGCGGACTATTCGACGCCGGTGGTCGCTCGGCGAGTATTGGATGAGCGGACGGCGGAAGAATTCCGCCTGCGGGCGCTGGTGGAGACGGTGCGCCAGGGGACGGGGAAACTGGCAGCTCTGGAGGAATACCAGGTGTTCGGAAAGACCGGGACAGCCCAGATCGCTGCCCCGGGAGGGCGCGGCTACCAGCCGGGGCAGTACGTGGCGACGTTCGTCGGTGGCGCTCCAGCCGGCCGACCGCGTGTGGCCGTCGTGGTCTCCGTTTACAAACCGACGAAAGAAGGGTATTACGGCGGAGTCGTGGCGGCGCCGGTTGTCAAAGAGATCATCGCCGAGACGCTCGCCTACATGCAGGTACCGGCGGAGCTGACGCCGACCGACGAGGCGGGGTCGCCGCGTGCGGTCCGTGGGTCAGCACGGACCACTACGGACGATTGACCCCGGCGGTGTCGGAAGTTGGCGATCGGCGGTAGCTTGCCAGAGTCAAGCGCGTATTGCTGGAGGCCAAGGATGGCGTGTAGTACCAAGCAGCCGGTCGCAGCCGGTTCGGGTGCGCGAACGCTGCGGACGTTGCTGGATGGCCTGGCGCCGGCAGAGGTTCTGGCGCGGGTGGGGGAACAAGCAAGCAGCGGGGTGTTTGACGATTCGCGCCGGGTGCTGCCGGGCGCCATCTTTGTGGCGCTACGGGGTACCAACGCAGACGGTCGGCAGTTCATTCCAGAGGCACTGGCGCGGGGCGCGGCGGTGATCGTCGGGGAGGACTTGCCGCCGGCTGACAACGCGATTGTGGTCAACGTGGCCGATGCCCGGCTAGCGCTGACGACACTGGCCTGGCGCTGGCATGGACTGTGGCAGGACGGCTGCGGGGGGTTGAAGTTGGTCGGTATCACTGGCACCAACGGCAAGAGCACGACGGCGTTCATGGCACGCGCCATCTTGCGCGCCGCCGGTTGGAAGTGCGGCCTGTTGGGCACCGTGCACTACGACTTGTGCGGTCGTAGCGTGACGGCGCGCATGACCACGCCCGGTGCGCTCGATCTGGCGGGCTACCTGCGCGAGTGTATCGACAACGGGGCGGTGGCCGCAGTGATGGAAGTGTCCAGTCATGCCCTCGACCAACGTCGCACTGACGGCCTGCGCTTCGCAGCCGCGGCGTTCACCAACCTGACGGGCGACCATCTGGACTACCACGGAACATTCGAGAACTACCGGGCGGCCAAGCGCCGGCTGTTTACCGGGTTGCAGGAGGGAGCCGTGGCGGTGGTCAATCGTGATGACCCGTGCCATCAAGAGATGTTGCGCGACTGTCGGGCACGTGTGCTGACCTACGCGTTGGAGCAAGCGGCGGACATTACGGCTCGAATTACGCGCAGCACAAGCGAGGGGACGTACTATCGTCTGCGGATCGCCGGTTGCGAGCTGGTGCTGGAAAACTCTGTCGTCGGTCGGCACAACGTATACAATGCGGCGGCGGCGGCCGGGCTGGCCTGGGCCTTGGGCGTGGGGACGGAGGCCATCGCCGCAGGTCTGATGTCGGTGCGCAATATTCCCGGTCGCTTGCAGCGTGTGCCCTGTGCTTGCCCGGCGGATGTGTTTGTCGATTATGCGCACACCGATGACGCGCTGCGGAATGTTCTGGCGGCGTTGAAGCCGCTGACACGGCGACGGTTGATCGTGGTTTTCGGGTGCGGAGGTGATCGGGACCGCAGCAAGCGCCCGCGCATGGCGCAGGCGGCGGCGGCTTATGCGGATGCCATTGTGGTGACCAGTGACAATCCGCGCAGCGAAGATCCGCGGCAGATCATCGACGAAATACTGACAGGTTTCGATGAGCAGGCCCGGCGGCGTGTGACCGTGGAGCCGGACCGGGCCGCGGCCATAAGGGCCGCCCTGGCCGCCGCGAGTACGGGCGACGTACTGCTGATTGCCGGCAAAGGTCATGAGACTTACCAGATCATCGGTCAACAACGGATACACTTCGATGATGTGGAGGTGGCGATCCAGGCGGCGGCCGAACTGGCCGGCGGTGCACGGCGAGGGTAGTGAGCCGTGATCAAGCTGATGCTTGGGGAAGTCGTCGGGGCGATACAGGGTCGGCCGTGGGGGGAGCTGCCGACAGTGAGCGTGGGCGGGGTCTCCATCGACTCGCGCACGGTGACAGCCGACGACTTGTTCTTTGCCATCCCCGGTCAGCGCTTCGACGGGCATGACTTCGTAGTGGATGCGCTGCGGGGGGGGGCGGTGGCAGCGGTGGTGTCCGCGGCGAGGGCAGCCGCCGTCGCTGAGCGTATCCGGGCTTCGGATGTGCGGCTGCCTGCCAGCGCGGTACTTATCGAAGTGGACGATACGGTCACGGCCCTGGGGCGTCTGGCGGCGTACCATCGGCGACAAATGGCCACCTTGGTCATTGCGGTGGTGGGCAGCAATGGCAAGACCACCACCAAGGCCATGATCCATCACATCTTGGGCGGGCGGCTGCGCGGCCGTTGTTCACCCCAGAGCTACAACAACGCTATCGGCGTGCCGCTGACGCTGCTGGCTGCCGAGCAGGGCGACGACTATCTGGTGGCTGAGATCGGCACCAACGCCCCCGGAGAGATCGCCGCGTTAGGCGCGATCGTCGAGCCGGACTTGGCCGTCGTCACCTGCATTGCCGAGGAGCACTTGGAGGGCCTCGGCGACCTGGAGGGAGTGGCCGCCGAGGAGTGCGCCATATTGACGAAGTTGCGGAAAAACGGCTTTGCGGCAGTGAACACCGATTCCCCACTGGTGCGGCGGTATCTGCCCAGCGACGGTCTGCACGTGGCCACGTTCGGCGTGGATCCGGCGGCCGACGTGCGACTGTCGGAGGCGCGCTACGAAGCGCCGTGGCTGCGGTTCAAGCTGAACGAGCGGTTCCCGTTTCGGGTGCGGATGGCCGGTCTGCACAATGCGATCAACGCGGCGGCGGCGGTCACGGTCGCCCGGCGGTGCGGGCTTGATTTCCCGGAGGCGGCGGCCCGACTGGAATCGTTCGTGCCGCCGCCGATGCGCAACGAGATCATCGAGATCGCCGGTGTGACGGTCGTGAATGATGCCTACAACGCTAATCCGCGCAGTGCGTTGGCGGCCATCGAGGTGCTGGAGCAGTTGCCCTGCCGTGGGCAGCGTGTGGCGGTCTTCGGCGAGATGCGCGAGCTGGGAGTGCAGTCGGCGGAGCTGCACCGGCGTGTGGCCGAGCGGCTACGGGAGAGCGGCATCCAGCGCGTGTTGTTGGTGGGCGAGGCCAGCCGCTTGATGGAGGACGTGCTGGCCAGTGGCGGCCTGTTCGGGCCGCTGGTCGAACGTTGTGCGGACCTGGAAGAGTGCCTGGAGCGACTGAGTGGAACCCTGCGGGCGGGCGACGTGTTGCTGCTGAAGGCTTCGCGGGCGGTCGCGCTGGAGCGACTGATCGAGCCGCTACGGGCGCGCTTGCCGGCAGCGGTGGGGTAGAGCGGAACGGCGGCCTCCGGCGTCGGGACGGTAACGACACGTCCGAACGGTCGGCGGACTGGCAGACGATGCTGTATCACTTGCTGCACTGGTGGCGTGCGGAAGGCCCCTGGGCCCACAACCAGCCGTGGTTTCGCGCAGTGGTGGCCATTCTGGTGGCCTTCTTCATCGTGTGGAGTCTCGGGCCACGCGTGATCCGCAAACTGATCCAGCTCAAGATCGGCGATCGACCAGAGTTCGACCACGCGGCCCTCAACCAGGTGATGCGCAACAAGGCGCACACTCCGACCATGGGCGGCGTGCTCATCGTCCTGGCTATCGGCGTCACGGTCCTGCTGCTGGCCGACCTGAAGAACTTCTACATCGCCATGGGGCTGTTCTGTCTGCTATGGCTGGCAGTGCTGGGCGGAGTGGATGACTGGTTGAAACTGACTCTGGAACGGCGCTCCGGGACGCGCGACGGCCTGCGCTTGTGGGAGAAGCTGGTCTTTCAGATCGCCTTGGGCATGCTGCTGGCGACCTTCATTTATCGCTACGGCGAGGCCAACTTGGCGGCGGCACGTTACGGCGACTTGCAGACGCCGGTGAGTGCCTTCTACAATGTCCTGTCGCTGCCGTTCTTTTCCCACCCGGTCGCATTGAGTAGCACGACCTTTGCGATCATCGCCGTGATCGTCATTGCCGGAACGTCGAACGCGGTCAATCTGACCGACGGGATGGACGGTCTGGCCAGCGGCTGCATGGTATTGACAGCACTGGCGTTCATGGTGTTCGCGGTAGTGGTGGGCAGCTACGATCTGTCGCGGCAACTGCTGTTCTACCACGTGCCCGGGACGGATGAGCTGGCCGTGCTGTGCGGGGCGGTGGCGGGAGCGTGCTTGGGTTTCATGTGGTATAACGCCTACCCGGCCCAAGTTTTCATGGGCGACACCGGTGCCCTGCCGCTGGGCGGACTTATGGGCTATGTGGCTATCGTCACGCGGCAGGAGCCGATGCTGTTGATCGTCGGCGGCGTGTTTGTCATCGAGGCGCTGTCGGTACTGATCCAGATTTTCGTGTACAAGGCCACCGGCGGGCGGCGCGTTTTCCGCTGCGCGCCGTTGCATCATCACTATCACTTGGGTGGTCTGAATGAAACGCAGGTTGTGACGCGCTTCTGGCTGTTGTCGGCTCTGTTCGCTGCTTTTGCGCTACTGACCATCAAGTTACGCTGACGGGAACGCGCCAATGATAGACACCGCGGCACGACCGACCCAGTTACACAACCCCAGGGGGAAGCTGCGCTGGGACTCCGCTACGCGGTTCGGCCGGCGCGCGTTCTTCACTCTGTCCTTCGGCAGCTCGGTTGGCGAGGGCCGGTCCGACCTGGGCGCTGTCCACGATGCCCCCCCGGACGGCGACCGCCACAAGCGGTCAGATGTCGTGACTGCTGGTAGCCATGGTGGATTGGAGCGCCTGGCGGCTCGGCCGCAGCCCGTCGGCGAGGCACTGTACGACGCGACAATTGTGTTTGTGGCCGGCTTGTTGATGGCGCTGGGTGTGGCCATGGTGTATTCGGCCTCGCTGACCGTGCGAATGCCGGCGTTCCAGTTGCGACAGTGGTGGGATACGCCGCTACGCCAGGCGGGCTTCGCCTTGGCCGGCTTCTTGGGCATGCTCATTGCCGCTCATGTTGACTACCGGGTTTTCGCCTGGAGACGCCCCGGCGATTGGTGGCGGTCGGGCTTGTTGTACACGCTGGCGGTGGTGTTGCTGGTGGCGGTGTTTGTCCCCGGGGTCGGTCGCGCGGCGCTGGGAGCGCGGCGGGCGATCACTATACCAGGTCTGGAACTGGGGTTTCAGCCGGGCGAGCTGGCCAAACTCGCCTTGGTGGTCTGGCTGGCGGCATACCTGACGGCGCCGAGCGCACTGCCCGGCGCCCGACGGTCGAGTCTTGTTGGCCGGTCTGGTGTCGGAGTTTTGACGATTCGCGACTTCACCCGGGGGTTCGCACCGGCAGTTGTCGGGGGCGGTCTGCTGGTGGCTCTGACTGGCATCGAGGACTTCGGAACAGCGGCGTTACTCGGGATGGTGATGCTCCTGATGCTCTGGCAGGGTGGCGCGCGCGTCAGACACCTGGGGCTGCTGGGTTTGGTAGCTGCATTGGGGGGCGTCGGCTTGATTCTGCTCAAGCGACACCGACTGGAACGCATACTCACGTGGTGGACCAAGGATCCGGACCCCAGCGGACCGGCCTACCAGGTGAACCAGGCGCTTATGGCGATCGGTTCCGGCGGGTGGTGGGGGCGTGGACTGGGGGCTGGAGTGCAGAAATACGGGTATTTACCGCAGGACAACAACGACTTCATCCTGGCCATTATCTGTGAAGAGTTGGGAGTCGTCGGCGGTTTGGTGGTGGTGGGGTTGTTCTTGCTGCTGCTGTGGCGCGGAGCCTGCATCGCTCGACGTTGCCCGGACCCGTTTGGACGCCTGCTGGCCAGCGGGCTGACATTGGTCATTTGCCTTCAGGCAGCGATGAACGTCGGGGTGGTGACCAACAGCATTCCCACCAAGGGCATTTCGCTGCCGTTCGTTTCCGCCGGTGGCTCGGGAGTGGTGTTCCTCGGGCTGGCGGCGGGATTGCTGGCTGCGGTGGCGCGGACGCTGCCCAGTGCGGAGTGCCGGCCCGCAGCCGGGAGCCCCGATGGATGAGCGTGTCAAGAATGTCACTGCGCATGGGGGCACGCGTCGGGCTTGCAGCCGTACTGGGGTTGTCGTCGGCGTGCGAGGCGCCAGCGCAGACGACATTGCCGGCGGAAGTCGAAGGGACGCCGCAGGTGTTGGCTCAGCTCGCCGACACGCGCATCAATGAAGCGTCCGGCCTGGTCGCCAGTCGGCGGCACGCCGACTGCTTTTATGTTCACAACGACTCTGGTGGCGGCCCATTCGTGTACCTCATCGACCGGCACGGCCAGACCCGGCTGACGATCCGGTTGCAAGGGGCGCAGGCGGCCGACTATGAGGACATCGCGCTGGTCCCGGGAGCCGAACCAGGCACGTTCGATGTGTGCGTGGGCGACATCGGGGACAACGATGGTCGCCGGTCGGTAATCACCATTTACCGGTTCGCCGAGCCGGAGCTGCCGGTGGAGACCGGCAGCTCCGTTGTGGTGCAGCCGCGGGCCTATCGCTTCCGGTACCCGGACGGTCCGCGCGATGCCGAGGCGTTGGCCGTTCATCCGCAGACCGGTGACGGCTACATAATCACCAAGAAGACGAGTGGGGGGGCAGAGGTGTACAAGCTGCCGGCTCCGTGGGACGAAGGCCGGGTGACCGTACTTGTGCGATTGGGCGCCTTGAAGATGCCGCCGGCCTTTGCGCCGCTACAGGTGGTGACGGCGGCGGACATCAGCCCCGATGGGCGGCGTTTGGCAGTCCGCTGCTACGCCGATGGCTGGGAATGGCACCTCGCCCCTGGTGGCACCGTAGAGCAGTTCGACAGTGTCTTCCAGACCATGCCGCGCCGCCTGCCTCTGGCGTTGGAACGGCAGGGAGAAGCCCTGTGTTACCTGGCGAACGGCTCAGCAATCCTCACCCTTAGCGAAGGGGTTGCACCGTGTCTCTACCTGCTGCCGATAATAGATTCGTCAGCGGCGCCCGGGCGCTGAACCCTACGCACTGTGGCGATGGTAGTGGCGCGAGCCGGTAAAGTGCGCGGCAAGACTATAATGACAAGCGGGCACGGGGCGGACGGGCGCTGCCAGTGCCGACGGAAGCCTTGCTTTGGGGGCCCGCCGGCCTATCTTTGGCGTTAGATGAGCGGGTGGCCGGCGTCCACCCACGCGCAGCTCTGGCGAGGTGTGTGCATGTCGAACGGCTTTCCGGAAAGCGTCATACCGTTGCTCGAGAAGATGGGCGAGATCCAGGCCAGCGATCTTCATTTGAAGACTGGTGTGCCGCCGGTATATCGGATTTCCGGCGAGCTGCGCCGGACCAATCTGCCGGTGATCGAGCCGAATTCGCGGATCATCGAGCGTTGGATGGAGCCACTGATCCCGAAGGCTCGGCGACCGGTTTACGAGGAAAAGGGCGGACTGGACTTCGCCCACGTCTTGCCGAACGGCGACCGTTTCCGCATCAACATCCTGCGGTCCTGCGACCAGATGCATGCGGCGATTAGGCGTGTGAAAGGCGAGATTCCGAGCTTCGAAGAGTTGCACCTGCCGCCTATTTATCGCAAGCTGGCCGACACCTCGTTCGAGGGTTTGATCATCGTCTGCGGCGTGACCGGTTGCGGCAAGAGCACGACACAGGCCGCCATGATAGATCACATCAACGCTACGCAGGCGGTGAACATCATCAGTATCGAGGACCCGATCGAGTACTCCTTCAAACCCAAGAAGGCCATCGTCAGTCAGCGGGAGCTTGGACTGGATGTCTTTTCCTTCGCGGATGCGCTGCGTGGCGCAGTCCGACAGGACCCGGACGTGATCTTCATCGGCGAGATGCGCGACCGCGAGACTCTGACCGCCGCTTTGCAGGCTGCCGAGACCGGTCACCTGGTTTTCTGCACGTTGCACACCGCGGATACCATGCAGGCGCTGAGTCGCATGCTGGAGTTCTTCCCGCCAGACCAGCACACTTTCATTCGCAGCTCACTGGCCAACGGGCTGCGGGCGATCCTGGCGCAGCGGCTTCTGCCGGCGGCGGACCCGGCGATCGGTCGCGTACCGGCTTGCGAGGTGCTGTTGGGCGAGGGAATCGTCAAGGAGAAAATCCGCGACGGCGAGGACACCGACCTGCCCGAGATCATTCTGGGCAGCAAGGAGGCCGGCATGCGGAACTTCACACAGTCGTTGGCCGAACTGGTGGAAAGCGGGCTGGTCTTTCCCGACGTGGCCATGGAGCACGCCCCGAATCGCGAAGCCCTCAAGGGCATGATGCAGGGGATCAAGGCTTCCGCGCAAACGCTGGTTCACCGCGTCAAACGATCCGGCACAAGCTGATACTGTTCCCTGGGCCGGACACCCGCCCAGCGGCTGTCGCAGCCCGGCAAAAGAGTGCGCAGCGGCGCCGGCTAGCGTGTTTCGGCAGCCAATTGGCGGATGGCGTCGGTAAGCAGTGTCAAGCTTTCGGCGGTAGCCAACTCCGGTTGCCGTTGCAAGCGCTGGTGCTGGGCCTGGAAGAACGCCAAGCCTTCGGCCTGGCGGCCGGCAGCGCGAAAAGTGGCCAAGGCGGCGTCGTAGATCGCCGCATGCGGATGGCGTTCGATGGCCAGTCGGTAGAAATGCAGTGCGCTATCGTAGTCGGGCGGGTCCTGGAAGAGGTGTGCGGTGCCACGACTGGCCAACCCCCACTCGTCGTCCGGCCAGCGCAGCGACAGTCGGCGGAAAGCGGCGACCGCTGCCGGTAAACCGGGGGAGGTGGCGTCGCCATGCAACAGCAGGAGCGATCCTTCGTCCCAGAACAGCGGCAGCCAGCTACCGCTCGCCACCAGCGGGTTGAGCCAGTTGGCAATGGTCGGCGGATCGCGGCGTAGCAACAGCAGTTCGGCGGTCGGAGCTCCGGGGTGGTCCGGGTAACGCAGGAGTTGGGTCAGGTGCCGGCCCCATTGGCGTGGGGGAGTACCGGGCGGCGGGTGGGCCTCGATGAGGCGCATGTACTGGCGATACATTTGCTCGTCGAACAGCGCCTGCGCGCGACCGTCGATGAACACTTTGGCCGCTGGCCAGTTGAAGATCACATATCCGCCCCATTCCCACCGTGTAAAAAGTCGTCCGGAAAGCTGGTTGTCTCGGGCGAAATTCGCAGCGCGCACCGGCTGGGACCAGGCCGCTATTTGTGTCAGAAAGACGCCCTCGCGCCAGTCATGACCGGGGGTGCTGCGGTACCCGGCGCGAACGGCCGGATAGCCGAGCGCGGCCAGAATGACGAGAGTCAAGCTATTGAGACTCAGCGCAAGGAGGCTCCCAACTAGCCGAACGTGGACGCGTTGGTTTCGCGCCAGCAGGACGCCCCACTCCCGTACCCGCATGGTCAGAAACTTGCACAGCAGCGGAACGGGCAGCGTGTAGAACAGCAGCGTGAACCGGATGTGCCGGGCGGCCAGATACGTTGCCAAAGCCGCCAGTGCCAGCTCGCTGAGCGTTATGCCGCGGTTCCGGCCGGACAGTTCCGCATCACTGAGCGCAACGGCGACACCTGCGAGCGCGCGGCGCACCAAGAGACGACTGACCAGCCCGCCGACGATCAGCAGGCCGTACGTCCCGGCAGTGACGAAGAACACCGCCCGGATGGTCGGCAGGTAACGTGAGGCTCCGGGGGGGATATGCGGCGACACCGGGGAATGCCACTCGAACACGCCCTGGAACACCGCCGGTGTTCCAGGGCGTGTTCGAGTGGCAT
>Ga0209101_1000093_pt1 | contig 74665 bp, 64 predicted proteins | sample ConPoolayeCmetaG_FD_185481 | JGI IMG/M metagenome (GOLD analysis project Ga0209101, IMG submission 185481) | Hot spring microbial mat communities from California, USA to study Microbial Dark Matter (Phase II) - Cone Pool mat layer C metaG... ... | reverse complement strand
CAAAGCTCCAGAACGTTCACAAAAAATTCAGGTGTTTTTTTCGGCAAAAATACGACCTTTACTCACCCAATATTTTTGTGGATTTGTGCGTATGCGGACCTTTTTACGGCGTGTAGCGGGTGTCGCTCTTATCGGTTTTCTGTTTTTTTCCCACGTGGGGCGCTTTTATTTGAACAACTCGGCGGTAGTTGTTCAAATAGCGCCCGATGCCGAAGAGGAGCAGGAAAGCGCTCCGCTTTCTTCGCAGAATGTCGCCGTTGAGGAGGAGGCTAAAGAGGCCAGGTGTAACTTTTCTCCTCTCGTATGGCATCTTAGTCCGCAGGTTCTCACCTTGCGCCTGTCTCACCGCATTGAGGATGAGCGCATAGCTTCTCTCACCTGCCCGCTGGTTTTCTCTCCTCCGCCGGACTAGGGCTGTTGACGGTTCCCTTTGGATGTTATGGTTCAGTGTGCGGCCACGGCTGAGGTGGGGCGCGTACGCATTGATGCACCTCAGATATGCGCATTTACTCTTTTTCAAAAAAACTTCCTTATGAATACATTTAGAGTTTATCTGACCTACTTGAAGTACGACTTTCCGGCGTCTATCGTCGTATTTTTAGTGGCTTTGCCGCTGTGTTTGGGCATTGCGCTGGCCTCGGGGGCACCGCTGTTTTCAGGTATGATAGCGGGCATTTTGGGCGGTATCGTCGTAGGTATTTTAAGCAATTCTCACACCAGCGTGACGGGGCCTGCGGCCGGTCTTACGGCAGTAGTGTTGGCCTCTGTACAACAACTGGGCAGCTTTGAGGTCTTTCTATTGTCGGTAGTTCTGGCCGGAGCGCTTCAACTGATACTAGGAATAATTCGAGCGGGCGGCATTGCCGACTTTGTGCCCTCCAGTGTCATCCGAGGAATGCTCACCGGCATTGGCCTGATTATCATCCTGAAACAGATTCCCCATGCCGTAGGCTACGACAAGGAAGCCGAGGGTAGCGTGTCGTTTTGGGGGCCCGCCGGAGAGACGACATTTTCCAATCTGTGGAATGCCCTGGTGCAGTACATACACCCAGGTGCAACTGCAGTGGCTTTGGTATCTCTGGCCATTCTCATTGCTGCCGAGCGCCCGGCCATCAAGCGCTTTTTAGGGCTTATACCCGGAGCACTGCTGGCCGTTGTAGTGGGGGTGTTGATGAACGAGGCCTTTCGAGCCACGGGAAATAGTCTGTGGGTGATTGGAGAGGAGCACTTGGTAAAAATTCCCGTAGCTCAGACCTTTTCGGAGTTTATCGGCAGCTTCTCTCTGCCCGATTTCTCCGCCTGGGACAACCCTAAGGTATATTCGGTGGCCATCGTTCTGTGTGCAATAGCCTCCATAGAGACGCTCCTGTGCATAGAAGCGATGGACCAGGTAGACCCCTACAAGCGCACCACTGACCCGAACACGGAATTGCGCGCCCAAGGCATCGGCAATATGCTTTCGGGGCTTATCGGAGGGTTGCCCATGACTTCGGTCATCGTGCGCAGTACGGCCAATGTTGCGGCGGGTGCCCGGACAAAGTTATCGGCCATTTTGCACGGTAGTTTCTTGTTGGTTTCGGTCATCTTGATACCGAAAGTGCTCAACCTCATTCCGCTGTCCACTTTGGCGGCAATACTGATTTTGGTGGGATACAAGCTGGCCAATCCTGCGCTTTTCATGCAAATGTGGCGATACGGAAAGTATCAGTGGTGGCCGTTTATCATCACGGTAGTAACCATCGTGTTTTCGGACTTGTTGACCGGAGTGTTGGTGGGCTTGGGCGCGAGTGTCCTCGCCATTTTGTACGGCAACTTAAGGAATGCCTACTTTTTTCACGAGGAGGAGTATCATGAGGGCGATCTTATCCGAATCCGTTTGTCGCAAGAGGTCTCCTTTTTGAACAAGGCCAGCATCAAACGCACACTCGATCACTTGCCGGCCGGCTCGTTTGTCCTCATCGATGCTTCGGATACGGCGTATATCGACTTTGATGTATTGGAAATCATTCGGGATTTTGCCGCCGTTAAGGCACCGGCCAAAAACATCCGGGTAGTGTTGCGCGGCTTTCACGAGCGCTATAATATCGGCGACGCCGACTTTGTCCATTGCGAGGCCCTTCCGGCAGACGATCCGCTGCGGGAGGTCTTTCTCCGTTCCTCCGACGACTCGATGACAATGCGCCCGTCGCCCGCAACGACGGCGTAGGGCTGCCTGAAGAAACAGCAAGAAGGTTTTTTAGAAAGATGTGTTGGCCCGTCTGTTGAAACAACAGACGGTTTTTTTTACAAATGTCGTTTGTGGCGGCAGGTAGACTCAGGGAGCCGTATCGGTTGTTGAAAGAAGCGCTCTGCAATGGACAGCGGACGGAAGATGTAGCGCTTTTTGAGGTGGTGGCCCCCGCTGCGATGCAGGATGTCGCGCAACGACTCCAACACGGCCAAAAGGTATCGTCCTTTGTTGAGCATAACGCATTCGGCGTGAGCCGCTCGGGCGGCATCGGTTACTTCGGAGCGCGTGGCCATCCCGCTTTTCGCCTGTGTTTCGAGCACTTGGGTAGCCCAGACGACGGGCGCATGTGCGGCCTCGCATAGCCAGAGGATTTCCTCTTGAATTTCGCTCAAGCGCTCGAAACCGATTTCTACGGCGAGGTCGCCCCGGGCAATCATCACACCGAAGACCCGCTCGCACATACCCTGAAGCAGCAGAGAGGGCAGGTTTTGTACGGCGTCGTACGTCTCTACCTTGAGGATGATGGGCAGGGTTTTGCGGCCGTACTGACGCAGCAATTCCTGGAGCTCGGCCACTTCTTCAGCGCATTGGACAAAGGAAAAACCCACCAGGTCGGCATATTGAACGGCAAAAGGGATGACTTCGCGATCGGCGGCGGTGAGGCTGACCACAGGTAGTTCGGTATCGGGGAAATTGATGCCTTTTTCGGCTCGAATTCGCGGTTTTCGGGCAGAGGCGCGCACCAGGCGCAAGGTGGCCATTCGGCCCTCGTTTTTCTCTACTACGGCTTCGTAAAGGCCGTCGTCGAAGAGCACGCGCTCACCCGGGCGCAGCGCCGGCACTACGCCGGGCAGGGTACAGCCTATGGCCCGCGCGGTAGGAGAAACGGGCGTGTCGGTATCGATGAGGAGGAAGCGTTCGCCCTCGCGTACTTTCAGACGCCCTTTTTTGCGCCCTTTGGCGGGTAGGGTAGTGCGCACCTTTGGACCGGCCAAATCGACGTATATCTTGCAAACAAGTCCCGTGGCCCGAGAAGCTTTGCGCACGTGGCGAATCATGGCCAACCACACGTCCGGATTGTCGTGCGCGCAGTTGATGCGGGCTACGTTCATGCCGGCCTGCAATAACGCTTTCACTTGGCTGTAGTCTTCGGCCAAGGAGGTATCGAAGGTGACCATGATGTGCGGAATGTGCGGGTTCTCCTTCGGGCCAAAGAGCAGAGCAGCCCGCCGCTGTATGAGGCTGTGAGCCGTGGGATAGTCACAAAAAGCTGCTGCTGAGGAAGAAAAGCCCAGATGTTGAAGTACGGCCTCTACTTGGCAAAGGGCGTGGCTTTCGCAGCTGGCCAAAGAGGATAGCCCGGCATTGTGGAGCTCACCTTGCAGGTCGCGCAAGTCGTGGCAGCGCAGCGACAGGTAGTGCAGCAAATTGCGCGCACTTGCGCGTTGTTGCGGATGCACCTTTTGCAAAAGGGCCGGGTAATCTTTCTCTGCTTGGAGCATGTCGGCCCGCAACGCTAGGAGCGAGTCGCGCAAAGAGGCTGTGTTTAGCATGGCAGGCGAAGCGGCTAACTCTCCGAGCACACGGGTAACCGAGCCTAAAACTTAGGGCAGTCGCACTTAGGTTTGAGGAGGCTGCAGGCTTGCAGAAGCATCATGCCGATGATTAAGACCCAAAAGAGCAGGCGCCAGCCGTTTATTTTTTTCATGTTTGATAGTGATTTACCGGTGCGAAAATAGGCTAAATGCTTCATTGGCGGGCTTCTCGCTGCGCGTTGGGCAACGGCTGCGTCTGCAAAAGCCGGACGGCTTTTGCTATTGCCGGGTCATCTTCGTTCAACACGCGATAAAAGCCCTCGTTTTGAAACAATTGGCGGGCGATTTGGGCTTTGATCTGGCGCTGCAGCTCGGCTCGGCAATGCTCCCACCGTTGCCGGTCAAACGCTACGCCTTGCGCGGCGGCGTATTCGGCCAGCTGCTGAGCAGCGTTGGGCGGCAGGTCATAGCCGCGGACGAAAGCGACGGCATCGGCAAACTTCGGCAAGGGCGGTTGCTGCTCCAACCATTGGGCGCAGAAGGCCGAGAGATGGGGGGAAACCGCCAGGTAGTAGTCGTTTAAATAGGAGGTGTCTAAAGGGATAAAGACGTCGGGCAGGATACCGCCACCGCCGTAAACCTTTCGGCCGGCACCCGTAAAGTAGGGCGTCGTGTCGGCCAACCTCAGGGCGCTGGAGTCGGTCAGTTCCCCGTTCACCGAGCGGTGCTCGAGTTCCTCTTCGTAGTGAGGGTTGTCTTTGTACGCCCGCTGGATGCATCGGCCGCTGGGCGTGAAGTAGCGCGCAGTGGTCAGCCGCAGTGCACCGCCGTTGCTCAGCGGGTATTGCGTTTGTACCAATCCCTTCCCAAAGGTGCGCCGTCCGATGATCCACGCGCGGTCGTGGTCTTGTAGCGCGCCCGCGACGATTTCGCTGGCGGAGGCAGAGCCCTCGTCCACCAAAACGGCTATACCGTCTATGTCGAAGTGAGCCCGGCCATGGCTCTTGTACTCCTGCCGCTGCTCGGCGCGCCCTTCGGTGTACACCAACAGCTTGCCTTTGGGAAAAAACTGGCTCAAAAGGTCGGTCGCCTCCGTTAAATAGCCGCCCGGATTGCCGCGCAGGTCGAGTACAAGGTGGCGCGCTCCCTGCTCTTGGGTCAAGCGCTGCAGCGCCTCCATGAATTCTTGTTGCGTCGTCGCACTAAAGCGGTTGATCTTGATGTAACCGATCTTATCGCCGAGCGGGTAGGCGGCATCTACGCTGTGTACGGGAATAAGGTCGCGCGCAATGGTAAACTGCCGCAGCCGACGCTCTCGACCGCGCAACACCCCCACCCGAACGGTGCTCCCTTGCGGCCCGCGCAAACGCCGCACGACATCGGCCGAAGAAATCTTCACCCCTGCCACCACTGAATCGTTGACCGTGACGATCTTATCACCCGGCAAAATACCGGCCCGCTCCGAAGGGCCGCCGGCTATGGCGGCGACAACCTGTATGGTATCGTTTACGATCAAAAATTCGATGCCGATGCCCTCAAAGCTGCCGCTCATCATCTCCTCTTCTTGGCTCAACTCCTCGGGAGAGATGTACGTGGAGTGCGGGTCCAGCCGAGCCAGCAAGTCGCGGGCAACTCGTTCCTCTAAGTCGGCTGTGTTCACCGAGTCCACGTATCGCGCCTGCACGTACCGAAGGATTTCCTCGATAGGGCCACCGACGGGCGAGAGCCGATAACCGGCCGGCGCTATCCAGAGATGGCCGTCGTATCGAGGCAGCTTTTGGCCGATAAACATCCCCAAGGCCAACACGCCGGCCAACAAAAGCGGTAGGCGAATGTGCAAAGCAGAAGATTCGGGCATAGTGGCTCAGCTTAGACGAGGTGCAATAGGCAGCAAAAATACGCCTCGGCTGCATAGGCGTCTGTGCTCTTTTGCCGGCGGAATCCTCCGGCGTTTCTCTCAACGGCCGATATCTTCGCGGCCGGTTGGTTGAAAAATACTCTCTACCCTTTTCTTCCGGCGATTCCTTATCGACCATCACTCCATCGCGCCCATTATGCAACTCGACTCTTTTGTCGTTAAAGAACAGCTCGAAAACCGCACAACGGCTCCTCACATCCTGCCGATTTATGCCACTTCTTCTTTCGCTTTTGAGAATTTGGGTGCCTGCATCGAGGTGTTCCGAAACCCTGCAGAACGGCACGTCTACAGCCGCTACGGAAACCCTACTACCGATACCACGGCGCGTAAACTAGCCGAGATGGAAGCCTTCGGGCTCGGCATTTCCGCTTACGGAGTCATGACCTCTTCGGGTATGTCGGCCATATCTTCCCTTCTCATAGGGCTACTGCATTCAGGCGACCAAATCCTCACCCAGGGCAACCTCTACGGAGGAACAACCGAACTCCTTACCGATATCCTCGGGCCGCTCGGCGTGGAAGTGCTCTTCACCTCTTTGCACGATGCAGAACGTGTAGAGCAGGCCCTGCGCGCAAACCCGCGCATCCGCCTGGTCTATGCCGAAACGCCGGCCAACCCTACGCTGGCCTGTATCGACCTAAGAACTATAGCCGAATTGGCCCACCAACACCGGGCTTGGCTGGCGGTAGACAATACCTTTGCCACCCCGCTCTTACAGCAGCCCTTCGCCTTCGGAGCGGACTTCGTCGTGCACTCGACGACGAAGTTTCTCAACGGACACGGCAACGGCATCGCCGGCGTCGTCATCGGTCGCGACCCTGAGCTCATGCACCGGCGCGTATGGCGAGCCGTCAAGTTGATAGGCGCCAACTGTTCACCTTTTGAGGCCTGGTTGGCCTACAACGGCCTCAAAACGCTCGCCTTGCGCATGGAACGCCACAGCAGCAATGCTCTGGCCCTGGCGCACTTTTTGGCAGAACACCCTGCCGTTGCCCGCGTAAATTATCCGGGATTGCCCGACCATCCGGATGCCGACATCGCGCGCCGACAAATGCCCAACGGCTTCGGCGCCATGCTCAGCTTCGAGATGAAGGACGGCTTCGAGGCTGCGCTTCGCTGTGTCGACCGCTTGCGTTTCTGCACCCTGGCGCCCACACTGGGCGATGTCGATACCTTGGTACTGCACCCCGCTTCTTCGTCTCATCGCAACGTCCCGCGCGACTTGCGCGAGCAAAACGGCATCACCGACGGACTGGTGCGCGTCTCCGTGGGTATCGAAAACCCGGCAGATATTCTTGCCGACTTCGAGCAAGCGCTACAGCCCTTGACTTAGCTGGCCGTGCAACTCCTCACCCTAATGCTAGAGGGTAACGGCTCCAGGCATGGCGATACGCGGCTCGGCCCTTCGGGCAACACAGTCCGTCTCTTTACGGCATTCTACGCCGATTGCGCGCAGATACCGCTTTAGCCCTTGCCCGGATGAGTATTGCCTAACGCACTTTTGCAAGGAAAGAAGAGGAGGAAATCCTTGCCTTTGCACCGTAAATAACCGGAACTACTATTCGGCAAATTTCGCTACCTGATTGCTTCGCCCGGGGCTTTGGTCAATGGTTAATTTTTCACTTTTTTTTAAAGAATATGCCTCTTAGGGTTTAAAAGGACGCCCTACTTTTGCCCTTGCTTTAAATAAATCTAAATAAACGCAGCATGAGTAAAGGCTTTGTCGCCATCAACTACATCACCTGTGAGGTGGAGTACGCGGCGCGTTTCGAGGAGCTTTTTCGGACACGCGCCCGTGCCATTGACCGTATGCCCGGTTTCCGGTTTATGGAGGTGCTAAAGCCTCAGAAAGAGAACGAGCCTTATCTGGTCGTCAGTCATTGGGATAGTGAGGACGCTTTCAGAGCGTGGATGAACTCGCCGGAGTTTTTAGAGGGGCATCAGCGCGGCTTTGAGGACGTTCGTAAAGCCAAGGAGAGCGGTCAAAAGCCGCCTATGGTTTCGGTGTTCAAAACTTATGAAATTATTACCGACTGATGGAAGGGTTATCCAACGACATGCGGAGTAGGTCTGGCCGAGTGTTGCGCTGGATAAGGCGAATAGGCTTTTGGGGCTTTTTGTTTTTCTTGGTCAAAGGACTTTTATGGCTTCTCTTGCCATGGCTGCTGGCGCGCGGCATTTTTTCATAATAAAACAAGGAGGCCAGAGCCTTCAAGGAGAGGGTGGGCCATAAGTTAGTTGCTGCAAGGAGCGCTGGGTGCGCATTTTATGGGTTATGGTGATGAGGAAGAGTTGGTCGTAGTCATCGTGCGGTATGCTTACCGTTTCGCCGCAGAGGCCGCGAACCAGTTGGGGGATGTTATCGGAGTGCCCGACGACGAGGACGTTTTCGCCGCGGATGCGCGACAGGCGTCTGAGCAGGCCATCGGTGGTGTCGGGGCGGTATAGGGTAATAGGCATGGCTAAGCTGTCGGCCAGGGGGCGGGCTGTTTGTTGCGTGCGTGTGTACGTGGAGGCAAAAATGCGGTGGATGTCCTCGTCTATGAGGGTGTCGCGCAGGATCTGGGCGCGCAGAAGACCCGCCTCGGAGAGCGGACTGTCTGGGCTGTTGTCGAGACGTTCGGCGTGGCGCACCAGGTAGATGTTCGTGGTGCAGCCGGTGCAGAGCAGGGTGAGGGAAAGGAACAGCAGCGCCTCTTTCATCGAAAGTCTACGACTCAGTTTTTAGAGAATGGTAGGATTCGCTCTTCTCCGGGTGCACTGACGCGCAGGAAGTAGGTGCCGCCGGGCAAGTGCTCTACGGGCAGGTGTGCTACGGCCCCGTATTCTACCGAGAGCACCTGTGCTACGTCGGTGCAACGGCCGTCGGCCGAGAGCACCTGGAGGCGAACTTCGGCCGGTACAGCCGTCTGAACCAGCACGCGCAGCACCGCCGAAACGGGATTGGGCCACAGGCCAACTTCTATTTTTTCCGGCGGGATGTGCACCGAGCGCCAAGGCGAAAACGTCTCTCGGCCGTCGCGGTCTACTTGCCGTAGGCGAAAGAGGTGCTCGCCTGTGCTCAAGTTCGGCACGCGATAGGAGTAGCGCTGCGGATGTGGGCTATCGAGTTGTCCCGGTACAAAGCCCACCGCTTCCCAGTGGTGACCGTTGTTGCGGCTATGTTGCACTTCAAATCCGGCGTTGTCGCGCTCCTGAGCCGTTTGCCACGTCAGGTGAGCATCGCGGCCTTCGCGTACGGCCTCAAAAGCAATTAGCTCGACCGGCACAGGATTGCCCGAGCCACCCGACTGTGGCGCTAAAGCAGCGTCTAAGACGGTGAGCACGCCGTTGCTCAGGGTGGCCGGCAAGATCTTGGTCACGTAGCCCAACTTGCTGAAGCTGACGTTGACCGAGCCGCTCTGCACCTGCCCGATTTTGTATTCTCCCAGGCTATTGGTGCTTCCGCTGACGCCTGTGGAGAGAATGGTGACGGTAGCACCGGGCAGAGGATTGCCCGTGACCGAGTCGGTAACAGTGCCTTCCAGGTAACATCCGCGCACGTAATTGGGCGTCATTACCCACAGCTCGCCGTTGTTCGTGCCGTAGGCGCGGATGTTTGAGGCCACGATGGTGCCCGAGGGAAAATACGGATACACGCCCCAGCAGCCCTCAAAGCCGTTGCCCGAGCCTTGCGGGTACGTGTCGTAGCGCCCCACTTCGACCATGTTGGCCGGGCGACTGACATCTATGATGCTGAAGCCGTCCTTGTACCATGAGGTCACTGCGTAGTCGTCTATGACGTGTGTGTTGTGTACGATGGAGCCGGAGCCGGGAGTGATGGCGATGCGGTCTAACTCACGGATGTCGCTCGGGTCGCTCACGTCGTAACTGGTGAGAAACGAGTTACTCACCTCATCTGTGGTAAATAAGTAAGGGCCCGATTTCCAGGTGTTGTGGGTGAACGCCCCCGGTGTGGTTTGGCTGCCCAACAGCACCGGATTACTCTTATTCGTCATGCGAATAATGGCGAATTTGCCGGCATAGATGTGAGCGGAGTATAGCGTGTCGTTATCCACGTAGCCGTCGTGGACGTACCCGATGAAATTGACAAAGCCCACGTAGGAAGGGTTATACGGGTCGGTGTTCAGGTTAAAAACTTGTGCTCGCCCGCCGTTGAGGTTACTGCCGTAGACGTACAGGAAACCTTTCGTCTCGTCTACGTGAAGGGCATGTCCGCGCGTAATGCCGCCCGGGTTGACGTTTTGATAGGTCAGGTTAGTGTCGGGTAGATTACTTAAGTTGACGACCTGAATGCCGACGCTGCCCCCTTCTGTAACGACGTAGGCGTAATGTTGATAGGTCTTGACCTCGCGCCACGGGCTGGAGGGCCCGGGTATCTGCCGGATGTACTGCGGCGAGTCGGGGTTAGTAACGTCTACGATGATGAGGCCATTCGCGCCGCCTACTAAGGCGTACTCCTTTCCGTCAGGAGCGGTATACCCCCAGATGTTGGCCAGGTTTTGATTGGGAAAGGTCATCGTGGCGCGGTGCGTGACATTGAAATTTTGAGCCGGCATCTGCCGACCTATCCCTACGACGAGCAGGCAAAAGAGAATAGCGCGACGCATAGCCAGTCGTTTTACAGGCGAGCACAAAAGGGCAGGGTTGGGCCCTAATTCCTTTAGCCGGCGGCCTAAAAGAGAACACCGCTCTGCCCCAATATCGGCGCCGACCTAATTTTAATCGGCTTCGTTGCAAATGTACAAAAGGATTTGATTAACATAATACAAAAAGGGCAGAGCTATGCTTTCGCCTGGATTGCCCGCCCTTTTTGCTCGACAAAGCGCTTGCCCGCCTTATCGCTTGCCGAAAAGGCCGCCTAAAAGTTGGCCTAAAAGGCCACCGCCTTGTTGAGCTTGTCCTTGTTGTCCCGACAGCGCGCCGCTCAGTAAGGTTCCGATGAGGTCGGCATAGCTTCCGGATTGCGCCTGCTGAGCTCCACCCAACAGGGTTTGAAGTAATCCGCCCATGTCCAGTTGTCCGGATTGGCGCATGCGCCCCAGCACGGCCATGACGATAGGGGCCAACAAGGGCATAAGCCGCATCACCTGTTGCATAGAAAGGCCGGAGCTGTGTCCTACTTGCTGAGCGACGGCCTCTTGTCGATCGCCCAAGACGTGCCGCAGGATGCCGGCGCCGTTAAGCGCGCCGGAGGCATCGGGCGCGTTGTTTCCGGCCATCGAGCCCATTATCCTGCCTAAGTCGTCCAAGATACTGCCGTCGTGGTCGCGGTCGAGGGCCGCCACCAGCGCTTGTAGGCCGTTGGGAGAAGCAGCGGCATTGCCCGCCAACCCGCCCACCAGGGCGGCGAAGACTCCGTTAGCTGCCTCGGCCGTCTGCTGCGGTGGCGCACCTACTTGTTGGCTCAACCGCTGGAGGACGTCATCTGATAGCTGGCTTTGGAGCATGGTCATTAAGTCCATCGAGTGTACTTTTTTAAAAAGTGAGTGAGTGAATTGACACGTAAAGGTCTTTCGCTCTATAAAAAAAATGCGCAGTGTGGAGCTGTTTTTTAAAAAAGACAGACTTTTACGCTGCCGGGTCATCAACAAGGCCGAGGTTTTTCGCGTTGAATGCGTATCCTTAACCGGGTGCCCTCTTTTTGAATGAACTATAGCGCTGCTGAGGACCATATTTTGCACCGCTTGCGCACCGAACTGTCTGAACGACTCCTTTATCACGGGGTGGAGCACACTCTGGACGTGTTGCAGGCAGCCGAGGCTTTGTGCGCCAGCGAGGGCGTCTTCGGGCGAAACCTCACCCTGGTTAAGACGGCCGCTCTTTTTCACGACGCCGGCTTCCTATGCGATCGGCACGACGGACACGAGTACCAAGGTTGTCTGATTGCCCGGCATACCTTACCCTATTTCGGCTACTCTTCTGCCGACATTGAGGCCATCTGCGGCATGATTATGGCTACGCGCATTCCGCAGACGCCGACTAATCTGCTGGAGCAAATTCTCTGCGACGCCGACCTGGATTACTTGGGCCGAACGGACTTCTATCGTATCGGACGCAACCTGTACGAAGAGCTGACCGCCTATGGCCTGCTTCACGGAGAGGAGGCGTGGAACCGGCTACAGGTCAGCTTCCTGACCCATCATCGCTACCATACCCGAACCAACATCGCCTTGCGCGAACCCGTCAAGCAGCACTATCTGGAAGAGCTGCGCCAATTGGTGGCTACTTATGATGTGTAAAAAAGCGTCGGGCGTTCGGCGCCGATAGGCTCGGGTCTGTCGTCGCGCTGTTGCCACCACTCTAAAAAAACCTGCTCTACCTCCGGACCGTCCCAGCGCTGTTCGATATCGGGCAGCGACAGGATGCGCTCGAAGAGGGCGTTTTGCCGGTCGTCTTCGCGCAAGGCAAGATGATAAGGGATGTTGCTAAACGACACCATCGAGTACACCGGCAAAAACTCCGGATGGCGCTCGTGCAGGAGAGCGGCAATCTTTTTGCGCAGCAAAAACTTAGGGTCGGCCACCAAGTCGCGCATTTCGATAAAATTGCGCAAGGCCAGCTCCAAGATGGCGTCTCCGTCCTTTTTGCGTTGGGCCGAAAAATCCCGCAGGATGCGCGACCAGTCTCCGCCGTATTCGTCGTACATGCGGTCCAAAATGGTGCAGTCCTCAAATCCGGCGTTCATGCCCTGGCCGTAAAAGGGCACAATGGCGTGTGCCGCGTCGCCGATGAGCAAGATGCGTCCCTGCCAATGCCAAGGGTAGCAACGTGTCGTCACCAGCGATGAGGTCGGGTTGCGCCGAAAATCCTCCAGGAGAGTGGGCATGAGCGGCACGGCGTCGGGGAAAAACTGTTCGAAGAAGGCTGTTACGGCGGCATCGGTGGTCAGGTGTTCAAAAGCCTGCTCTCCCTCAAAAGGCAAAAACAGCGTACAGGTGAAGCTGCCGTCGGCGTTGGGCAAGGCAATGAGCATAAACTGTTTGCGCGGCCAGATGTGCAGCGCGTGCGGGTCCATGCGATGCCGGCCTTTGGCGTCGGGAGGGATGGTCAGTTCCTTGTAGCCGTGCTCGATGTAGTGCTGGGCATAGTTGAATCGGTCGGTGCGCTGCAAAGCATACCGAACGGCAGAGAAAGCCCCGTCGGCCGCGAAGAGGAGCGGCGCTTCAACGGTCTTGTGTTGGCCGCTGCGCAGGTCCTCGAAAGTGATGAAGGGGCGCTCTAAATCGACGTCTACGCAGCGATGCTCGAAGTGAAAATGCACGTTGTCGTAGGCATCTGCGATATTTAGCAATTCTAAGTTCAGCCCTCCGCGCGACACCGAGTAGATGGCCTCGCCCTCCTTTCCGTAGGGTTGAAAAGTCAGCCGGCCGTTGAGGTCGTGAATCATGCGGCCGGGCATAGGTATGGCTACCCGCTCGATGCGCTCGCGGATACCGGCTTTCTCTACGGCCGCCCAGCCGCGCGCGCTCATCGCCAAGTTGATCGAACGCCCACCCGAATAGCCCGCCTTACGCATGTCGGGCCGGCGCTCGTATACCTCTACCCGATAGCCGCGCCGCGCCAAGAATACCGTCCACAGCGCCCCTACCAGCCCTGCTCCTACAACTACTGCGTGTTTGGAAGAAGAAGCCATATCTTGCGTTTTTTTCGTGTGGAAAAACTGCCGAGCGTGTTTTTAGTTTACGAACACCGCACCCGCCGGCAGTGCTCACAGAAGCCGGAGCGAAGGTAACCTACTTGCATAGGCATTTTTTAGGGCAAACGCTTTTTGGTACTTTTGCCGTGGGCAGCTTCTCGGTTGCTGTGCAAGGGATGCTCTAAACTTTATGTGCCGCCGGATTTCCTTTCTTCTCCTCTGGGTGCTTCCTTTTTCGGGCTTATCCCAGTCGGATACGACGCTTCCGACATTTCGCATGCGCGTGTGGCCGGAGCGCCAAATCGCCGAATGCCGACAGAATATCCTCAGAGCTTTCTCTGCCGACGACCCGGCCGAGGTACAGTTCTGGATGGACTCGCTTCAGCGCCTGGAGGACGGCCATTTTGTCGGCCTGTACTGGGACGAGCGGTGGCTGCTCTATTTGTGCTTAGAGCAGTATGCCGCCGTTTTTGATGAGGTAACGCGGTTTGCCGATATCGTGCGCGCCGAAGAGGAGAGGGTAGGCCCGCCAAAAGACAGCCTGTTCGAGGTGATAGACCGGCAGCTATACGAGGGCCGCTTTATCCTGTTTGACCGTATCAAACGCGCTTGGCTGAGCACCGAGGAGCGGGCCTTTGGCGCCTTGTTGGTGTCGTATTTGTTGCGCTTGCCCATCAGCGAGGCCGAGCAAGAAGAGTACGATGCCCAGTTGAGCGCCTTTTTGCGCCAATATCCGAATTCTCGGTTTAGAAAATTTATCCTCCGGCGCATGTATATCCAGCCGCCGGCGGCGGACTGGGGCTTGGGGCTCGACTTGCACCTCACCAACGGCAGCTGGTCGAACGGTTTAGGGCGTTCGCTCCATGCTCCGCTGGGCCTGTCGGTGAGCTGCTTTGTGCTCAAGAAGCGCTGGATGGGTGGCTTGCGCGCGAACATCGGCTGGACCAATGTGCGCCGACCGATTGTGCACCAAGGCTTCGAGTGGGAAAAAGACGCTCCGGTCACCTTTGTGCAAGGCGAGCTGGAGGCCGGCTATTGGCTTTATCAGAAGGGCCGCGCACAGATAGGACCGGTAATAGCCGTTGGCCTCAGCAGCATCCATCCGCCCACAGATGAAGAAGGGATATACCCGCCGTACTATACCGAAGTGTTTCGCTTCAGCGGCTTGCATTACACGGCGCTCATTCAGGCCGATGTGTCCCTGAGCCGGGCTAAGAACCTGGCCCACAGCTCGTACCAAGGCGTGCGCCTGCGCATAGGACATACCTGGCCTCGCCTTGATGCCGGCAATGCGGCCATGCGCGGCGACCTGTTCTTCTTCTCTATTGGTTATGTGGTCTTTGGCCGCAGAGCCCTCAACTAACCGGCTCGCCGACTTTTCTGCCCGTCGTGAACGATCTACATAGCGAACGGACCGACTTTGACTGGTTAAGTGACCTGGAACCTTTACTGCAGGCACAAGCGGCTTGGCACGACGGCTCTTACGACCGGCCGGTTTGGCTGCAAGTAGATTATGGCCTTCCGGCAGCCTTCTTGCTGAGTTGTGGAGCCGGCTTATTGGCCGACCTGGCCCGTCGTTTTCGCTTTACGCCCGAGCGCATCCAATCGTTGGGTAGTCGAACGGATTCCGTGGGCCGCCCCATTTTCACGGAAAGTTTTCTCAACTACCTACAGCGCCTGCGCGTTCGCGCCGATGTTTGGGCGGCCCTGGAAGGAGCACTATTGCTGCCCGGCGAGCCGCTGGCCCTCATGCGCGGCCCGAAGGCACACGTGTTGCTCCTTTCTTCGCCGCTGCGCCGGCTGCTGTGGCACTCCGCTCATTGGGCCACTTTGGCCGCCCAATCGCGCCGGCTTCAGCACCCTCTGGTCGAAGAAGACACACCCCCAGCTCCTCCGACGGCGGATAACCCCGCAGGCTGGGCCGCCCGCGCCGCTTATATCGGCGGCGCGGAGCCCGCCCAAATAGCGGAACTGCTCCGCGCACCTACGGCCGCACCGGCCCTCGAGGAAGGCCCCTTGAGACCGATAAGCACCTACGGCCCGCCCCATAGGCCGGCTAAACCCTTGGTGCAAATTCGCCGTACCTACATCGGAAGCATACCACAGGGCGACATCTGGCTCACCCGCGCCGGCGAAGAGCAGGCGGGCGTGGGCAAAACTTCCGCGCATATCTGGGAGGTGCGCTCCGGTCAACGCCGCTGCCTGCATTACGAACGCTTTCAAAACCTCTATCAGCCCGTCCTCTTGCGCGGGTATCCCATCTTCACCGATGTGAAACCGCCCTACCTGCGGCAGCGAACCCTGCGGCAGCTGCAGATTTTTTCGGCGGAAATCTTAGAGGAATATCCTCAGGGTTGGTTTGCCGAAGACTGCGCGCCGTGATACGGCCCGTTTTTCGGCAAAAAAACCTTAAAAAGAACCCTGCAAATAACCGAGATTTGCCCAACGCCCGGCATAGGGCGTTTACTCGAAAGCCTACGGCAGAAGGCCGACTTCCTCTGATTAGACACCTGAAGGGCTTGCCCTTTTACAAACGCCTACTTGCCATGCTCGATCGCCGCAGCTTTATTCGCCAGACTGCCCTTGCCCTGGGGGCCTTTGCCTTACACGCAGATGCGAAAGCCGCTTTCTTCCCCTCTCGCTCGGCCGCTTTTGACGACTTAAGCGGCGGCCCGGAGGACGAATTCTGGCGCCAGGTACGCGCCGCCTTTGCGGCCAGCCCCACGCTCATCAACCTCAACAACGGCGGGGTCTGCCCGGCGCCACGCGCCGCTCTGGACGCCTTGGATTACTACAACCGGATGTGTAACGAGGCTCCCTCGTACTACATGTGGCGCATCCTCGACCAAGACCGCGAACCGTTGCGCCAAGGGCTGGCCGACCTGGCCGGCGTAGACCCGGAAGAAGTGGCCATCAACCGAAACGCCACCGAAGCGCTCAATACTATCATCTTCGGCCTCAACCTAAAGGCCGGCGATGAGGTCGTGCTGTCGCGCTTTGACTACCCCAACATGATGAATGCCTGGAAACAGCGCGAAAAACGCGACGGTATCCGCCTTAACTGGGTAGACTTACAGCTGCCCAGCGAAGACGAAGACTATCTGGTCAACGCCTACGTGTCGCGCTTCACGCCGAAGACGCGCATCGTGCACCTCACCCACGTCATCAACTGGTGTGGGCAAATCCTGCCCGTGCGCCGCATCGCCGACGCCGCCCATGCTCGCGGTATTGAAGTTATCGTGGACGGCGCGCACTCTTTCGCCTTGCTCGATTTCCGCATTCCGGAGCTGGGTTGCGACTACTTCGGCACCAGCCTGCACAAATGGCTGTGCGCACCTTTTGGCAACGGCATGCTCTGGATACGCCGCGATAAAATCGCCAACGTGTGGGCCCTGCTGTCCAACGACCAACCCGACGGCGATAACATCCGCAAGTTTGAAACACTCGGCACGCGCAGCTTCCCCGTGGAAATGGCCACCGGTTACTCCTTAGACCTGCACAACCTCATCGGCACAGCTCGTAAACAACAGCGTCTCCATTACTTGAAAAATTACTGGATGGAGCGCGTGCGCGACGTGCCCGGCATTCGCTTTTACACTTCTCTGTCGCCCCAATGGGGCTGTGCCATCGGCGTCTTTGGCCTTGAGGGGATGTCGGGAAGCGAAATCTGTGAAGCCCTCTTTCAACAGGCTAAAATACACACCGTCGCTATTGAATGGCAAAGCGTCAACGGCGTGCGCGTCACTCCGAACGTGTACACTCTGGAGGGCGACTTAGACCGCCTCGTGCAAGCCATCGGCCGCATTGCCCAACAGCGACAAAAGCGCTGAGGATGAACCGATCGTTCTTCATGAAAACCTCCCTCTGGTTTCTGCCCTGCCTGTGTAGCTTGCTTGCCTGTAGCCCAGTGCTCGACCCGGCAGGCAAAGACCTGCTGGTGGAGCTGCACACCGGCAGCTGCTTCGGCTACTGTCCCGTTATCCGCCTCAGCGTGTACACCAACGGTCGCGTCGAATACGAGGGCAAGCAATTTGCCGAGCGCCAAGGGCGCGCAACTTTTCAACTCACCTACGAGGAAATGCGCCAACTGCGCCGCCAACTGAAGAAAACAAACCTCCGGCAATACCCCGACCGCATAGCCTCTGACGTAGTGGATGCTCCCTGGTCTACGCTGACCGTCTCGCGGCGCGGCCGCACTAAGAGCGTCGTCGGCACCATAGACCGCCCTAAGTCCTTGCTCGATTTAGAAAACCTACTGCGCAACTTTGCTGAGGCCCGCGGCTTTCAAACGCGAAGAGGCGTGCCCCCCGGCGCCTTAGACTGAGCCGTAAGCTGAGAGGCGGCATATCCTTTGTTGGAAAACGCCCCGATAGCACGCAGATAAATTCACCTCAATATGCCCAAACGCCGCCTTCTGCAATATCTCACCCGCTACTCTTTTTTGCTGAGTGTCGTCGCCTGGTCAAAGAAGCACTCCCTGCCGGGATTTAAGCGCATCCCGCTGTATCATCTGTTGACTTTCATCCGCGACGAACTCAAGGACAACGACCTCCTGACGCGGGCCAACGGCATCGCCTTTAACCTTTTCCTATCCATATTTCCGGCCATCATCGTCTTGTTCACCTTGCTGGCCTACACGCCCCTGTACGATGCCTTCGACGAGGTACTGGCCGAAACGATTGAACGTATCATGCCCGGCAGCGCCGGCCAGCTCATTCTCAGCACCGTTGAAGACATCGCTACTCGGCAGCGCGGCGGCCTGCTCTCGCTGAGCTTCCTGCTGGCTATATGGTTTGCTTCTAACGGCCTGTTGTCCTTGATGGAGGGATTTGAAAAAGAGCATCACCTCACCTTCCGGCGCCGGTCCTACATCGAAAAACGCTTGGTCGCCATCCAACTCACGTTTCTGCTCGGGCTTGTCCTCATCGGCGACGTCATCCTTGTTATCCTGGGGAACCTCCTTTTGGGCGCTCTCTTCGCATTTATCGAAGCGGGCCTGTTGACCCGATTGGCCTTTCTCACTTTCCGCTGGGTCGTCATCATCGCCCTGTTTTACGCAGGCTTTTCCATCATCTATCGCTATGGAGCGGCTACGAAACGCCCACTGCCTTTTTTCAACCCCGGCGCCTCGCTCGCTACCGGGCTGAGCCTCCTCGTCTCGTGGGGCTTTTCCTTCTACGTAGACAACTTCGGCAGCTACAACAAGGTTTATGGCTCTATCGGCGCCCTGATGGCCTTTCTCATCTGGCTACAGCTCAACTGCGCCATTCTCCTCATCGGCTTTGAGCTCAATGCCGGCATTGCCGTGTTGCGCGATCGGCGCCAAGCGCAAGAAGAAAGGCCGGCGCTTTGAGTATGGAAGGACTTAGCCTATGGATAAAATGTACCGTTCCCTTTGCCCTCGATGAGGCTAAAGGGGTGATTACCGAAGCGGCCCCTTTTATAGCAAGGGCCCAGACTTGCCGCAAACGGAAGAAAATTATGCGGCATTCGGTACGGCGTGCTCTATAGACCCATGCGAAGAAAAACGAGGCGAAAACCCTACCAACCCTTCCTAAAACGGTAAAAAACCACCATTTTAAACCTTCCGGCACGTCGGGAGCCACGATGAGCAAAAAACTCACTTGCCATTACCCTTCGGTCGCACGCCCGAAGCACGCACTTACCGAAGAAAGCAATATCTTTTCTTTCACAGTAAGCTCTATCCCTTAGAAGTTGCACGCGTGGCTTCGTGCGAAGGACTTAACCCCTTCTAATGAGTATGTAACGCGTCAGAATGCTGGGCGGGCTGGAGCCGCTATCGACTCGAGGCTGCGTGGAGGAGGTTACCGCGAGAATAGACCATCCGGCTCGCTGGAGATCTGATAGGCGCTTCAGTATCGTGGAATCGTTGGCCTTTACCTTCTTTTCGCTGATGTATCCCCCAAGGGCATAAAGTCCTCTTAGCTGTATTTCCTCTGTTTTGCCGTCGGAGGTGGTTATGTACATCCTTGAAGAGCCGCCGTCGAGCAGGTCGAGATACTCCACCGTAGTGATGATCATCAGCTCTTCTCTTTGGGCAACCGCCCGCACGGAAGCGCAAGCCAATAGGCATAGGAGCGCAAAGAATTTAAACCTCATACGTCGAATCATTTTTTTTGGATTTTTCGTTGGCAAAAGAACGGCAGCAAAGACAGTCATTTCTCGCCTTATTAGCTAAGAAAAGGTTAAAAATGCAAAAACTTAGTCGGCCATTCATGCTCTTGGCCGCCAATGAAAGGGTCTCGCAAGGAGCCAAGGATACATAACGGAGGCACGCCTCGTCTTACAGCAGCTTACCGTCGGTGATGATCGCCATGACGTTGGGCCTATCCGAGGCCGGATGTGGAGGTCGGGCACGCAGGGCTACAAATGTCAGACTTCTCTGAGGTTACTTCCTGCCGATAAGGCTTTTGCCTTTTTCATGATTTGGGCTGGATGCCTAAGCTTTTACCATGAAAAACGGCTGAAAGGCAAAATGACCTTCCTGAAGGGTAAAATCGATTAAAGGATTGGACCGTTACATGCGAAGAAGGCCTGCTTAAATAGGCCGTGCTGCAGGTAGCTTTTTGTAAAAAACAAAAAAGCAGCCGTCGGGCATGTGCGATGTGACTGAAAAACGCGCCGGGCACATGATTTGGAAGAAAATAAGTTTAGCTGTTTGGCTTGGTGTTCTGAATAAAACAATATACGGTTTTTGCCGATTTTCCCTTTGGTGGTGATGTGTTGGCCCGACATTTGAGCGAGTTTTTATAGGGGATATTGTTCTTTGACGGCAGATATTTCTACATTTACCGCGATAAATGCTGCTCCATTGCTCAATACTTGTGCTGTTATGAAGCCGACCGATATCGGAGACCCGGAGTATTTCCATCGGGTGGTAGATTGCCAGTATGCCTGTCCGGCGCATACGCCGGTGCCGGAGTACATCCGTCTGATTGCCGCCGGGCGCTATACGGAAGCGTACATGCTCAACTGGGAGTCCAACGTGTTTCCCGGCGTCTTAGGGCGCACTTGCGACCGTCCGTGTGAGCCGGCGTGTCGGCGCGGTCGAGTAGAGGAGAAGCCGGTAGCGATATGCCGCCTCAAGCGAGTAGCGGCCGACTACAAGGGGGAGGTTCGCTCGCTGATGCCGCAAGGGCCTTTTGCGCCCAACGGCAAAAAGGTAGCCCTTATCGGCGGCGGGCCGGCTTCGCTCACGGTGGCGCGCGACTTGGCGCCCCTGGGCTACGAGTTGCACCTCTACGACGACCAGCGCAAGGGCGGCGGCATGATGCGCAGCCAGATACCGGCCTTCCGCCTGCCGGAAAGCGTGCTGGACGAAGAGGTGGACTACATCCTCAGTATGGGCGTGCATGCGCATTTTAACTGTTACGTGCACAGCATGCGCGAGATGTTGGCCCGCGATTACGACGCCATCTTCGTCGGCACGGGTGCGCCCCGAGGCAGCGACCTGTCGAACCTGCCCGGGCGAAAAGAAGGAGCGGCCAATATCCATATCGGCATCGAATGGCTGGCTAATGTGGCTTTTGAACATGTAGACCGCATCGGCAAGCGCGTCATCGTCTTAGGCGGCGGCAACACGGCCATGGACTGCTGCCGAACGGCGCGCCGACTGGGGGGCGAGCAGGTGACCGTCGTGGTGCGCAGCCCGTTCAAGGATATGAAGGCCTCTCCCTGGGAAATTGAGGATGCTCTGCGCGAAGGGGTTACCATCCTCAACTGTATGCCGCCCAAAGCCTTCGTCGTAGAAAAGGGGCGCCTTCAAGGAGTACTCTTCGAGCACGTAGAAGCGGTATACGATGCCAACGGCAAGCGAACGCTCGTACCCACCGGTCAACCGGACACCTTCATAGAAGCCGACGACGTGCTCATTGCCATCGGACAAGAAAATGCTTTCCCCTGGATCGAGCGCGACTTGGGTATCGCGTTCGGCAAATGGGACATGCCGGTGATAGACCCCGTCACCTTCCAGTCCACTCATCCCAAGGTCTTCTTCGGCGGCGATGCCGCCCTGGGGCCGAAGAACATCATCACGGCAGTGGCGCACGGACACCAGGCGGCCATTTCCATCCACCTGTATTGCTCGGGCAAGGACCTACATCGCGACCGGCCGGCACCGACGGTCAACATCTTCCAGCAAAAAATGGGCGTTCACGAGTGGATGTACGATAATTACATCGCCCCCGACCCGCGCTATGCCGTGCCGCATGCGCCCGAGGAAGTCGCCCTGAAAAATCGCCGCCTCGAAGTGGAGCTGGGTTTCGACCGTGAGCTGGGTTACAAAGAAGCCGAGCGCTGCCTAAACTGCGACGTGCAGACGGTTTTCACCTCTAACCTCTGCATCGAGTGCGATGCCTGTGTGGACATCTGCCCTACGGCGTGCATCACGTTCACCCAAAACGGCGAAGAGGAAGAGCTGCGCACCCGCCTAAACGCCCCTGCGCACAACCGCACACAACCTCTGTATGTGTCCGACGAGCTGCCCACCGGCCGCGTCATGATAAAAGACGAAAACGTCTGCTTGCACTGCGGCTTGTGCGCAGAGCGCTGCCCCACGGCCGCTTGGGATATGCAAAAGTATTTGTACCAGGTGACGAAGACCTGTAAGGTTTGGGAAATCGCCCGCGCTTCTGTTGCCGAACCCGTTTAATCTTCATCTTCAAGCGTCCCTCGACCCGAACACATCAGAACACGTTATGTCTACTCTGGTCAACGACTTCGTTATCCGCTTTGCGAACGTGAACGGCACCGGTTCTGCCAGCGCGAACACGCTTTTTGCCAAGAGCATCTTCCGCATGGGTATTCCGGTGACGCCGAAAAACATTTTCCCTTCCAACATCCAAGGGCTGCCTACCTGGTACGAGGTGCGCGTCAACGAGCGCGGCTACCTGGGTCGCCGGGCCGGTATCGACCTTTTGGTAGGCGTCAACCCGCAGAGCATGCCCGCCGACGTGCGCTCCGTCCGGCCGGGGGGCTACTTCATCTACGACAGCAGCCGACCTTTAGACCCCTCACTGCTCCGCGACGATATTCACTATATCGGTATTCCGATGATCTTACTGTGCCAAAAGCATTTCGAGAGTCCTCGGGTGCAGCAGTTGCTCAAAAATATGGTCTACATCGGGGCGCTGACGGCCCTGCTGGACATAGACATAGCGGTAGTGAAGCAGCTGGTCGTAGAGCAGTTTCGCAAAAAAGAAAAGTTGGTGGCTTCCAACCATTTAGCCCTGGACTTGGGTCGGCAGTACGCCTATGAGCATTACTCGTGCCCACTGCCTATTCGCGTAGAGCGCCGCGATAGCATAGGCGACCGCATCCTCATGAGCGGCAACACGGCCTGTGCGCTGGGAGCCATTTACGGCGGCGCTACGGTGGCCGCTTGGTACCCCATCACGCCGTCCACCTCGGTGGTAGATGCTTTTGAAAAATACGCCGCCCGCCTGCGCATAGACCCGCAAACGGGCGAAAAGAAATACGCCGTGGTACAGGCCGAAGACGAACTGGCGGCCATGGGAATCGTCATCGGCGCCATGTGGAACGGTGCGCGCGCCTTTACCGCCACCAGCGGTCCCGGCTTGTCGCTCATGAATGAGTTTTTAGGCCTAGCCTACTTTGCCGAAATCCCGGCCGTGCTCATCGATGTCCAGCGCGGTGGCCCTTCTACCGGCATGCCGACCCGCACCCAACAGTCCGATATCCTCTTAGCCGCTTATGCTTCGCACGGCGACACTAAGCACCCGCTTCTGTTCCCGGCCACTCCTACCGAGTGCTTTGAGATGACGGCCGACGCCTTCGACTTAGCCGAGCGCCTGCAGACACCGGTAATCGTCATGACCGACCTCGACTTAGGCATGAACGAACACCTCACCCCACCTCTGCGCTGGGACGACCGCCGGCGCTACGACCGCGGAAAAGTGCTCGATGCCCAAGCCTTGGAAAATCTCCAAAATTGGGGCCGCTACTTGGACGTAGACGGCGACGGCATCCCTTATCGCACCATACCGGGTACTCACCCTACAAAGGGCGCCTACTTCACCCGCGGCTCCTCTAAAGACGAATACGCGCGCTATACCGAGGACGGCGAGGCTTATCGCCGCAACATGGACCGCCTGTTGAAAAAGTGGGAGACCGCCAAGGAACTGGTCCACCCGCCGGAGGTCCTGTCCCGCCGGCTCGATTGCTCGGAGGCGATGCTCTTTTTTGGAACCTCTACCTACGCGGCCATAGAAGCCATGGACGAGCTGGGCGCTCTGGGCATCCCGATGAATGCCATGCGTCTGCGCGCCTTCCCCTTCGGACAGGCCGTGCGCGACTTTATCGAACGGCACGAGCGCGTGTACGTAGTGGAGCAAAACCGCGACGCCCAGATGCGCTCGCTGTTGCTCATCGAGCTGGGCGTTGCCCCGCAAAAGCTCGTCTCGGTGCTGCAGTACGACGGCTTTCCCATTACCTCGGCGGCCATTGTGGGCCAAATCGTCCGCTACTACCCCGAAATTGCCGAGCAACTCAGCGGAAACGGCCATCCACACGCCGTGCCCGCCCTTGGTAGGCATTAACTTCTAACCTTCCTTACCGGCCATGACTTACCTGCGTCCCGTTTTTCGCCATCCGGAAAGTCCGCGGAATGCCCTGGGCTATACGCGTCAGTATTACGAGGGAGCCCTCTCTACACTGTGTGCAGGCTGTGGCCACGACTCCATCAGTGGAGCCATCATCCAGGCCTGCTTTGAGCTGGCCATCGAGCCCCATCGGGTAGCCAAGCTGTCGGGCATCGGTTGCTCATCCAAAACGCCGACCTATTTTTTGGGCAACTCCCACGGGTTCAACTCGGTGCACGGGCGTATGCCTTCCGTAGCCACCGGGGCCAATCTGGCCAACAGAGACCTCATCTACTTAGGTATATCGGGCGACGGCGATTCGGCTTCCATCGGCATGGGGCAATTCGTGCATGCCCTGCGCCGAAACCTCAACATCACCTACATCGTGATGAACAACGGCTGTTACGGCCTGACCAAAGGCCAGGACTCCGCCACTGCCGACCCGGGCTCCGTCAATAAAGCCGGTCACACCAACGCTTTCTCTGCTATTGACCTGGTCGGCTTGGCCATCGAACTGGGTGCTACCTTCGTAGCCCGCAGCTTTTCGGGCGACAAGACCCAGCTGGTGCCTCTTATAAAAGCCGCCCTATCACATCAAGGCTTTGCCCTTTTAGACGTTCTCTCCCCCTGTGTAACCTTTAACAACAACCCCGGCTCTACGAAATCGTACGACTACGTGCGCCAGCACATAGAGGCTACGGCTGCAGTGGACTACGTACCGCAGAAGGCGGAAATAACGGCCGACTATGACGAGGGCGGCACACACCTCGTTACCCTGCACGATGGCTCGCAGGTGCTGCTGCGCAAGCTAGACGCCGAATGGATACCCACCGACCGAGCAGCGGCTATGAAACGCCTCCATCAGTCGCGTGCCCGCGGTGAAATCCTCACCGGCCTCATTTATTTAGAACCCGATGGCCGCGACCTACACGCCTTGCTCAACACGGTTCGACGGCCGCTCAATTCCCTAAGCGAAGAGGACCTCTGCCCGGGCTCGGCTGCCTTAGAGCGCATCAACACAGAAAGCCGCTGACAGGCCCCTCTGTTAATACGGGATATATTTGTGGGTCACTTTCGTTGTAACGTTGGCCGGATATCTGGCACCTAATCTATTTGCTGTTCAGCAAATGTGAATGCCGATTAGCCGCCATTGTCTAAGAAGTGGCAATCTGGCGGTAATTGTTCTCTCAAAATCCGGACGAATATGACGACCGATAACCACCTACTTCTTCGCCTTTCTTGTTGGGCTAAAAACCATCGTCCGACGGCTATTGCGCTTCTCGTACTGTGCAAGGTGATAGTAGGCGCAATAGGCTTTCACTTGGGTATAGGAATGGCCATCGGCGGCTATAGCCTTTCGGCATACCCGTCACCTTGGCTGTTAGGCCCTGTAGCCCTATTACTACTCTGGGTTTATCCTCTAAGGCGAGAGCGGTGTTTTATGGACAAAGCGGTGTTTTACCGACGGCAAAAAACGGCCGACGCTGCTCTGGGGCTCTTTGGCTTTGCCTTTTGGCTTTACATCGGCAACGCCGTACCCGGATGGGTCGCGTCGTCGGAGACGGCCGATGCACCGGCAGCCTCTCGCGCCATCGCCTTGGCCATGACGGAGCGGGCGGATGCCGCCAAGGGAGGAGTCACGCTTTCTACAGAGCGAGAGGAGCGGCAAAAAGCGAACCGCTCAGGGGGCCTGTTGAAGAAATGGTTGGTCAAGCGCGCCGCAAAAAGCATAGAAAGAACCTCTGCCCTTCTGCGCGCCCTTGACGACACACCTGTAGGCCTAAAAATTTTATTCACTTTGCTCGTAGTGGCCTTGTTCTTAGGTGGAATGTTCGGTGTGGTGGGTCTGTCTTGCCATCTCGCTTGTAGTGGGATGGAGGGCTTGGCTTACGTAGTGTTTTTCGGAGGTTTGCTGGGCTTTGGTGCGCTGAGCACTTGGCTCATTATCAAGATATGGAGACGGTCTGCCTGAGGCAGAGCGACGGCGCCTTCAAAAGCGGTGCAGTTGCTCCGACTCGACGATGTGCACGCCTTTGCGACCTTCGGCAGCCAGGGCGACGAGGGCTCTGGCCACCTGGTCGGCAGCTATGCCGCGGTAACGCAGAGGGATAAAAGGGCGGAAAAGGTGCTCCATGAAAAAAGTTCCGATTTGCTCGCCGATGCGCTGCTCGGAGCGTCGGCCCAGCAACAGGGAAGGCCGCACGGCGATGAAGCACGGGAACTCAAGAGCGGCTATCCGCCGTTCGAGATCGCCTTTCATGCGCAGGTAAAAGAAGGGCGAGTCCTCGCGGGCCCCTACCGAGGAGACCAGCAAGTACTGTTGGACGCCGTTAGCCCGCGCGGTGCGACCGAGTTCAAAAGGATACTCCACGTCTACCCGGTACTGAGCGGCCTTAGAGCCGGCTTTTTGCCGTGTGGTGCCCAAAGCGCAGAACAAGTCGTCGCCGCGTATGACGTCGGTATTGGGGTGGTCAAAGTCGAAAAGCACCTGGTGTAAACGCGGGTGCTCTACGCCCAACGGCCGACGCACCAGGGCTACCACACGCCCGTAGCGCTCGCCGTCGAGCAAACGGCGCAGCAGATGACGGCCCACCAGGCCGGAGGCGCCGATAAGGATGGCGGTCTTCATGTTCTCCTTCGAAGGGATGAAAGAAAGTTTATGGACAACATAAGGCGCACGGCTATTCGACAAACTCGATGGGCTCCCTTTTGTCTAGCCCCCATCGCGCCAAAAGCGTATCAAATAGAGCGTACACGACGGGCACAAAGATGAGCGACAAGAACATAGAGGAGCTCAGCCCCCCGATGATGGCCCACGCCAGGCCCACCTTCCATGCAGAGCCTGCGCTGGTAGATAGCGCCAGGGGTAACAGCCCGATGATCATGGAAATGTTGGTCATAAGGACGGGTCGAAAGCGCAGTCGAGTGGCCTGTAGTAGGGCCGGCACCAACCCTATGCCGCGTTGCTTGAGGTGGTTGGCAAAATCAACCACCAAGATGGCGTTCTTGCCCACCAAGCCCACCAACATGAGCAGGCCCAAACCTGTGAAGACGGTGAGGTTCTGCTGGGCCAGCGCCATGGCGAGGAAGGCGCCGATGACCGAAAGCGGTATGGACAACAGCACCACAAAAGGGTACATCCAGTTGTCGTAAAGCGCTACCATGACCAGGTATACCAACACCAGCGAAGTCCACAGCGCAAAGCTCATCGTACCCAGCCCCTGCTCTTGTCGGCGCAAGTCGCCGCCAAACTGGAAGTGGGCACCTGTTGGAGGGCGCAGCGCCATGACTTTGGCCTTTACCTCGCGGGCTACTGTGCCGATGGGGCGACCGATGACGGAGGCAGAAAACTGCACCGACGGCAGGCGGTCTCGGCGCTCCAGGCGGGTGGGGCCCGTCCCCTCGCGTACCTCTGCAAACTGGCGGATGGCCACCGGAGTGCCCAGCGGGTTGGTCAGCGTCAGGTTGCGAATGTCTTCGGCGCTGCGGCGGTCAAAAGCATCGAGGGCTACGCGGATAGGGCACTCTCCGGCTTCGCCGCGCAAGCGAGCCTCGGTGTTGCCGCTGAAGGCCGTCTGAAGCGTCAGCCCCAGCTGGGCCATGGTTAAGCCGTATTCGGCCATGCGCTGGCGGTCAGCGGTGATCTGCACCTCTGGGTTGCCGGCCACCACGCTGGGCGTAATTTCCACACACCCCGGCACCGAAGACATGGCCTTCATAACTGCATCGGACAGGGCGAGCAGGCTGTCCAGATTAGGGCCGTTGATGCGCACCTCTATGGGCGAGAAAGAAAGCCCTAAGATGTCTATAGGGTTGGCGCGTATAACGGCGCCGGCAATTTGCTCTTCCAACTGCAACTTAACTTGCCGCGCATACACATCGGTTGAGATACGGCGCATCTGCGGATAGGGAGTCAGCTCTACCAAAATTTCCGCCACGTACGGGGCGTTAAGACCGAACGATTTGGTCGTCGTGCCTACCGTGGTGAACAGCCGAACGACGTGAGGCTGTGCGCGCAACCAGCGCTCTACCTGCCGCACCACAGCGTCGGTCTGCGCCAGAGAGGCCGTTTTAGGGAGCTCTATTTCAATGAGAAATTCGCCTCGCTCGCCCGATTCGATAAAAGCATTGCCGATAAAGCCCGACGTGACCAACCCCACTGCTCCCGCCGAAAGTGCACCCATCAACAGCAGCACGGCAGCCCTCGTCTTTCCGCTGCGCAGGGCCCATTGCAACAGCCCGACGAAAAAGCCGCTCAACCGGTCTAAAAAGGCCTCGAAGCGCAACACCAAGCGCCCGGTTACGGTAGTGCCTTCAAAGCGATGCAGCCTTCCTACCCGCGAGGCCAACCACGGTACCAAGGTAAAAGAGACCAATAGCGACATAAGCGTAGCCACCAGCACCGTCATGCAAAACTGCCGCAACAGGTTAGGCACAATGCCCGTGGTGAAAATGATGGGCAAAAAAACCACTACGTCCACCAGAGTGATGCTGATGGCCGTAAAGCCGATCTCTTGCCGCCCGTCGTAGGCCGCCTGCACCCGATTCTTGCCCATTTCCAAGTGCCGGTAAATGTTCTCTATAACCACTATGGCGTCGTCCACCAAGATGCCGATCGAAAGCGATAGCCCTAAGAGCGACATCATGTTGATGGAGTAATTCATCACCTTCATCATCACAAACGCGCTGACAATGGAGGTAGGAATGGACACCAGCACGATGGCGGCGTTGCGCAGGCTGTGCAGGAACAACAACATGACCAGTGCCACCAACACTACGGCCATCAGCAGGTCGTGCAAAACGGCGTTGGTGGCTTGGCGGATAAAAACCGTGGCGTCGGCGATGACGTCAAAGTGCAGCCCTTGGCGGGCGTAGGTTTGCTCCAGCTGAGCCATCTTTTTATGCAAGAGGCGGCTCATCTCTACGGCATTGGCATCGCCTTGCTTGCGCACCTCCAGGCCCAGCACCGGTTCGCCGTTGACCCGGCAAAAAATTTCGGGCTCGCGGACGCCCTCTTGCACGTCGGCAATGTCGCTCAGATAAACGTACCCTCCCTGTCGCGAGCGCCCTACCACCAAGCGGCGCAGCTCTGCCAAGGAGCCGATCTTACCCGCCAACCGAATGCGCATCTGTGTCTTCCCGTGCACCACCTTGCCTGTGGGAAAGTCCAGGTTGGCCGCCTGAATGGCTTGCGCTACCTGAAGCAGCGACAAGCCGTACTGTTCCAAACGCTCGCGATAGATGTTTACCTTCACCTCACACGCCTCACCCCCCAGGATGTTCACCTGGGCCACGCCCTGCACCTGCGTCAACTCGGGTAAGAGGCGGTTCTTGACCATATCGTAAAAAGACACTCCGGCCAGGTGAGAGCGCACCGCCAAACGCATGACCGGGAGCTCCGAAAGCGCAAACTTGTTTACCACCGGAGGGCGCACCTCGCGCGGAAGCGTGGGCAAAAGCTGATTAAGTCGGCGCTGCAATTCCTGAACCGCCCGGTCGATGTCGGTCTCTTGGTGGAGCTCTACGGCAATAAAGCAAATACCCTCATTGGAGCCCACCTGAATGAGCTGTACCCCCTCCAAAGAGGCTACTACATCCTCTATCGGACGAGCCACCGCATTCTCTACCTCTGCCGGTGAGGCACCGGGGTACACGGCCGAAACCGTGATGACAGGCGGGTCAAACTTCGGCACCATTTCAATGGGCAGGCTGAGATAGCTCGCCACACCCATGAACGTCAGCACGGTAAAGACGACAACGATCAGCGAAGGGCGTCGAATGGAGAGGGCGGTGAGATTCATCGGTGCTCGAGCCGCAACGGCTTTTAAGCGGCAAAACTACAACGGTAGCCTTCCCGCTGCTTGAATCGGGCAGAAAAAGCCCGCCGTAGGCAGTCCTTTTGGGTTTTTACCCCCCCTACTCCCCTCCTCATCCGCAAAGGCAGGCGGCTCTTTCTTCAGAAAGGTACTTGCCAGGGCCTTCCCTCGCTGCACTACGTGCTTACGGTTTAAGGATGATAAGCCGCTTGGTACCGATGATTTCTCCTTTCCGGTTACTCAGGCTGTACAGATAGGTGCCCTTATTGAAGTTGTCCAAGTCGAGTGGGATGATGCGTTTGCCCGAGGCTTGGAAGGTTTCCTTCCATACAACCTGTCCTACGATATTGAAGAGTTTAATAGTGTACTCGTCGGCAGGCAGGTTGTTGCACTCAAAGCGCACCTTGTCTACCGCCGGGTTGGGCAGCGCTCGGACGCTGGCCGTGCCCGGGGCGTCGGCTAAGTCGGGAAGTACGGAGACCGATAAAGACAAGTTTTTAAAGCGCACCGTCCGAATGCTATCGCCGGTAAAATTGGTCGTGATGGTTAACAGTTCCTCTTTGTGCGTATTGCTCAAAAAGCGATAGACGACAAAAGAGTCGGCGCCGCTGAAGCTGCCAAAGGGCGTATTGCCCAAAAAGGCCGTAATGTCGATCCATAGTGGCAAAGGGCTGCCGATGCGCGCTTCGACGACATTGCGGGTTTTGGTAACGCGCTTCTGGCGCAAGACGGGGAAATACTCTTTGGCGTGGGGAATTTTCAGCTCGCCCCAGGCGTCTACGGTGTCGGCATTTTGTACGCGCACGCGTATGCGCACCGAGTCGATGAGGTTGGCGCCGGGAATAGAGGCTAAGATGGAGTCGAAAAAAGGCGGCAGGTCTTTTACCGAAAAGGGAATGGTTAGGTTGCTGGTTTGGCCGTGCGTGTCGCCGTAGCTCAGCGGTGCCCGGCGCTCGATGAGGGCGGGCGTGTAGCGGCCGATGGCGTTGGGAACAAAAGGTACAGCGGCTCCGCCGATAAAGCCCATGAATTCGAATTGCGTATTGGTAACGTTGTAGTACGACTCATTGCCTAAACCCGCTCTGACCAAAAGGTCGGCACCGGCAAAAGCAGCGGCGTTGTTGCCCGAGGCGGCCGAGAGGTATACGGTTTGCGAGGTCTGGTTGGCCTTTAGGGCGGAATAATCCCACTGCTGGTTTGCTCCGGGCGGCGTAACAAGAGGTGCCGAGGGGGAAGGGTTGGCCTGTGCGGCGTAGCGCAAGGTATCGCCTACGGAAGGGAAGTAAGCGTTGGTGATGGTGATTTGGGCGACAGCGGTAAACCCTAATGTAGAGAGTAGAGCGAGTATCATTCCTTTCATAAAGTAAAAATAAGAGCCGGAGTAGAGAAGGGCTTTGAGTATGCCCTCAAAGGTAAGATAGCTCAGACGGGTTTTAGGTTGTATATATGGATAAAAATGGGAAATTTAGACGGACATCGGGTATAAACGGCCGTAAAGCGGAAGCAGGACTACTTTTTAAAGCGCCTGCAGTTCTACTAATTTTCGATACAGGCCCTCGCGTTGAAGCAAATCTTCGTGGCGCCCGCAATCCACAATGCGGCCTCGGTCGAGCACGGCGATTAAATCAGCGTGTTGCACAGTGCTGAGCCGATGGGCAATGATGAGAGCGGTGCGGTGTTGGAGAAGTTCACTCAGAGCGGCCTGTACGGCCTGTTCCGACTCGCTGTCTAAGGCAGAGGTGGCCTCATCTAAGATAAGGATGGGTGGGTTGCGCAGGAGCGCTCGGGCTATGGTAAGGCGCTGGCGTTGCCCTCCGCTGAGTTTGGTGCCGCGGTCGCCGATATGGGTTTCGTATCCGTTGGGCAGGGCCATAATGAAGTCGTGGGCGTAAGCCGCCCGCGCTGCCGCCTCGATAGCGGCATCGGAGACGCTTTCTATGCCGAAGGCGATGTTATTGCGCACCGTATCGTTAAAGAGGATGGCCTCTTGACTGACGATGCCCATTAGCGCCCGCAAGTCGCGCAAGCGCAGGTGGCGGATATCTATCCCGTCGAGCAAGATTTGCCCCTCTGTGACGTCGTAAAAGCGCGGCAGCAGGTCGGCGAGGGTGCTCTTGCCGGCTCCGGAGGGGCCCACCAAGGCGATAACCTTCCCTTTGGGTATGGTGAGGTGGATGTGCTCCAAAGCGGCAGCGTCGGCGTTGGGGTAGCGAAAGGAAACGCCCTTAAACTCGATGGCCGCGGAGAAAGCCTTCACCGGCAGGGCGTTTTCTCGTTCTCGAATGACTACCGGCTCGCTCAGGAGCGTCTCTACGCGCTCCAAGGCGCCTAACCCTTTGCGGATGCTGTACGAGGCCGCGCTAAGGTGTTTGGCGGGTTCGATGATATTGTAAAAGGCGTACAGAAAGGTCAAAAAAGTAGGCGCGCTGATCTCGCCGGCAAACACTTGGCGGGCGCCGAACCACAAGATGATGGCCACGGCCAAAATGCCCAAGAATTCAGACAGCGGAGAGGCCAAATCGCGCCGGCGACCGATGCGCGTCAGCAGCGCGGCGTAGCGTGCGTTTTCGCGTTCGTATCGCGCCCGTTGCCAGTGTTGGGCATTAAACCCCTTGATGATGCGCAGGCCACTCAATGTCTCCTCCAGCACGGCCGACACCATACCCAGATTTTGCTGAGCAGCACTCGACTGACGGCGCAGCGCGTGTCCTAATCGCCCAATAACCAGAGCGGAAAAAAGCATCAGTAACAAGGCAAAGCCCAACAGCCCCGGCGATACGTACAGCATAAAAGACAGACTGCCCAAAATGACGATGGGCTCGCGCGCTGCCGACTCCACGACACCGATGATGCTGCTGTCCACCTCCTGCACGTCGGCCGAAACGCGGCTCATCAGGTCGCCCTTTCGCGCCTCGGAAAAATAGGACAAGGGGAGTTCTAAAATCTTGTTCACCAGACGGTTGCGCAAATCGCGAACCACTCCGGTGCGCACGGGTGCCAGGAAATACAGCGACAGGTACCGGAACAGGTTTTTACCCAAAAAGGTGAGCACCAGCAACCCACATACCACCAGCAGGGCCTGCTCGCGCCCCTGGCGGTGCACCAGGTCGGCAAAGTACGCCTCGATCCTCCGCTCTACGGCACCAAACCCCGTCGCCTCACCTAGGGCTTGCGTCCCTACTAACTTGCCGGGCATGTCGAAGAGAATTTGCAGGAACGGCTGCAACATAGGGATGCTCACGACCATGAAGAAGGACATGAGCAGGTTGCTGAGCACGGCCAGTGCCAGCAGGCGGCGATAAGGTCGGAAGTAGGCAAACAAGCGCAACATCGGGTGAGGCGGTAGACTCAGCGGGTTTTCAGCCACAGGCGAAACTTCTCTGTGGCTACAGCGCGATGGCTAATGCGGTTTTTAAGGCCATCGCCTAACTCCGCAAAGGTCTGGTCGTAACCCTCCGGAATAAAGATGGGGTCGTAGCCGAAGCCTCCTACGCCGCGCGGCTCTAAAGCAATACGGCCGTTGCAGATGCCTTCGATGAGCACTTCCTGTACTCCATACACGCAGGCGATAACGGTGCGGAAGCGCGCGCGCCGCAACTGGTGACCGGCTAAGTTGGCCAGCAAAAGCGCGATGTTGGCCTCTGCATCTCTCTGCGGCCCGGCATAGTGCGCCGTATGCACACCCGGAGCACCGCCGAGCGCCTCCACTTCTAAACCCGTATCCTCCGAAAAACAGTCGTAACCGTAGTGCTGCTTCACGTAGCGCGCCTTTAAGAGGGCATTGCCCTCCAAAGTCAAAGCCGTCTCCTCGATTTCCTCGGTGCAGCCGATGTCTTTGAGGGTTAAAATGCGGTATTCTGGCCCTAATATTTGGGCCACCTCGCGCGCCTTGTAGGCGTTTTGCGTGGCAAAAACCAGGGTAGTCGTGTGTGTAATCATGCCGAGCGTTTTCAAGGGACAAAGGTACGTTTCGAGACGCCCCATTGTACCGCTCCTCAAAAGAAGGGTAAGGGCATTCGCCGCTTTGCTCTACCTTGCGCACGGCCTCTTTCGTCTTTTTACGTGCTCATGGAACATCATACCTTCTCGGTTTGTCGAACGGCTCATGTCTACTCCTTGGGCACGCCGAGCGGTCGGGTGCGCCAGTTGTGGATTGCCTGCCACGGCTACGCGCAATTGGCCGCCGAATTTTTGGAGCAGTTGCGCCCTTTGCTCGACCATACTCGGCTAATCGCGGCACCTGAAGGGTTAAACTATTTCTACAAAAAGGGCTTCGACGGCCCCGTAGGCGCTAACTGGATGACTCGCTACGCCCGCCAAGAGGCTATCGCCGACAACAACACCTATCTGCAAGCTCTGCTGCAGCATTACCTCGCCCTATTACGGCCAGATGTCCGCATTGTGCTCTTCGGCTTCTCTCAAGGCGCAGCCACCCTGTGCCGTTGGGTGGTGCAGCATCACCCGCCCTTCCACGACCTCATCCTTTGGGCCGGCTTGCCGCCGGAGGACGTGGCTTATGGCGAACACGCCGACTACCTGGCCGGTCGGAACCTGCATCTTTTTTTTAGCCCTGATGACCCCTTCCTCACTCCAGAGCGCCGCGCTCAAGTAGCGCGCATCGAAGCCCGCGAGGGCATCTCCTTTCATCGTCATACCTTCACAGGAGCACACGACATCCCGCCGGAGGCCCTGCTGGCTGCTGCGGAAAAGCTGGGCTAATCCTCCGCTGCGCCGGCAATTGCCTACCTTCGCCGCCGTAGCCGGATACGCACCGTTGGACTTTTCTTCAGCTTGCTTTTTTATGAAAAAAGGACTTCTCCTTCACGCTATCAGCATCGGTCTTCTTGCACTGGTGTCGCTGTTTTATTTCGCCCCGAACGCCTTTCAGGGTAAGGTGTTACCTCAGCCCGACAATCAGAAGGCGCTGGGCATGCAGGCCGAAATCCAAAAATACCTGAAGTCAGAGGGCAAAGTGCCGCTGTGGACCAATAGCGCCTTTGGCGGTATGCCTTCCTACCAAATATATAGTGGAGCCAAGGGCAACCTCACCGCGCCGCTGTTCCGCGCCCTGCTTTTTGGCACGGATATCTTGACGTCGGTATGGCCTCAGGTGCTGCTGGCGATGTGGGCGATGTATTTCTTCCTCGTCGTGCTGGGGGCCGATTGGCGCGTAGGGCTGTTGGGCGCGGTGGGCTACGGTATTACTACTTACAACGCCGACATCATCGAGGCGGGCCATACGACAAAGATGATTGCCTTGGCGTTGGCACCCGGCATGCTGGCCGGCGCGGCCTTGGCCTTTCGAGGGCAGTGGTTGTTGGGCGGGGCCATCCTGGCGGTTTTTTCGGCTATGCAGGTGTACATCAACCACGTGCAAATCACGTATTACACCGGTATTATACTGGTTTTCATGGTTTTAGCCGAGGCCGCAGAAGCCGTTCGTAAGCGTACGTGGGCTTCCTGGGGGCGTGCGGCAGTGGCCTGTGGGGTGGCTTTGGCCTTAGGAGCAGCGTCCAACCTATCGCGGTTGTGGCCTACGTACGAGTACGGTCAGGAGACCATTCGCGGTCGCTCGGAGTTGAGCAGCAAGAAAAGCAAGGGCGACGGCCTCGACACCGACTACCTCTTCGGCTGGAGTTACGGTATCGTGGAGAGCATGACCCTTGTGGTACCGCGCTTTGCCGGCGGAGGTGCCGGAGAGTCGTATCGCCACACGCGTTTGTACGCCGCCGTAGATCCCCAGTTTAGAGGGCAAATCAGCGGCCTGTTCTACACCGGCGAGCAGCCGTTTGTCGGCACGGCCATCTACTTTGGGGCAGTAGTCGTCTTCTTGGCGCTGATGGGCATTTTACTGGTGCCTGGAGGAATAAAATACACCCTTGTCGCCGGCGGTCTGTTCATGATTTCTCTGGCGTGGGGCAAGCACTTTTTCCTCAACATGGTCTGGTACGATTACCTGCCGTTGTTCAAAAAGTTTCGAGCGGTCTCTATGGCCCTGGGTATCGGGCAGCTGTGCTTTGCCGCCTTGGCAGCGTTAGGAGCGCAGTATGCCCTAAGTGGCCGAGTTAGTCGGGAGCAAAAGATGCGGGCGTTAAAAATAGCGCTGGGTGTGAGCGGCGGCCTGTGTTTACTCGCTTTCGCCCTGCACTCCGAGTCGGGACCCTACGATGCCAATTTGCCTTCAGAACTGCTGAACCTCCTCCGACAGGACAGAGCCGACCTGCTGCGCGCCGACGTCCTGCGTTCGTTGGCCTTCGTTGCTGCCGCTGCGGCTCTGTTGTGGTTGTACCTGCGCGGCATGCTAAAAGCCGCTTGGGTAGCTCCGGTTTGGGTTGTCTTGGCTTTAGCCGACCACTGGCCGGTGAGCATGCGCACCCTTTCTTGGGATAAGTACCGACCCAAGAGCGCTCAAGGGTTAGTGCCCCAACCGGAGTCTTTTGATTTAGACATTCAAAAAGACACCGACCGGCACTATCGCGTGTTGGACCTATCGCGCGGCGGCATCACCGCTAATGCCATAACGTCTTTCTTCCACAAAAGTCTAAGCGGTTATCATGCCGCCAAGCTGCAGCGCTTCCAAGAGGTAGTAGACTCCTTCTTGAACCCTAATTTGAATCAAAGTCTCCACATCGTCGGAATGCTCAACGGTAAGTACTTGGTGACGCAAGAGAAGCAAGTCGTCCGCCTGCCACAGGCCTGCGGCAATGCTTGGTTTGTGCAGCGCTACACGACGGTGCCCAACGCCGATGCCGAGCTACAGGCCCTGCGCACGCTCGACCCAAAAGTAGAGGCGGTCATACAAGAGAAATACGCCGCCGCTCTCCAGGGCTGGACACCGACGTTTGACAGCACCGCTACCATACGCCTGGTGGACTATCACCCCGACCGCATGACGTACGAATATTCCGCCGCTACCGACCAGCTGGCCGTCTTTTCGGAGATATACTACCCGCCGGCCAAGGGGTGGAAGTGCTTCCTCAACGGACAGCCGGCGCCCGATTTCCTCCCGGCAAACTACTTGGTGAGGGCCATGCGCTTGCCCGCCGGCCAAAACATGCGCTTGGAGATGCGCTTCGAGCCGCGCTCTTTTTATACCGGTGAAACGCTTTCGTACATCGCCTCTGCTCTCCTGCTGTTGCTGCTGCTGTTTACCGCTTGGAGGTGGTGGCGCAGCCGGCCGACGTTAGAGAGCCTTCCGCTGGCCGATGAACAGCCGCCTGCCAAGCGACCTACCGACTCCGGGGCAAAGCCTGCACCGCGTCCTTCGGCGGCGAAAAATAAAGGCAAACGCAAATGAGCGCCCTCAGGCCCGGGTACTCAGGAGAGTAATCCCCTTGCTGTGTCCTCGAAGGGGGCTTCTTCACGGGAGCTGCCTTTGTGAAGCCGCCGAGGTTGTATCTCTTGTGTAGCGCCCTTGCAGCGAAACCTTGCCGCAAAGGCTCTCCCTTTTGAAACCTCGGCATTGCCGGTGAGCCACAGCCCTATTCATTTTTAAACACATCAACTGGTGACTATGAAACGTCTTTTCCTCGCCTTCCTTGCTTGCCTCGGCGCCGTCGTTGCTCTAGGGCAGCCCAAGATAGAACTGCAGCCGTTCGCCTCGGGTTTTAGCCGACCGGTAGATATCGCCCACTGCGGCGATAGCCGGCTCTTTGTAGTGGAGCAGCGCGGCCTCATATGGGTCTTAGACAGCGCCGGCAATCGGCTCGATACTTTTCTGAACATTATCTCTCGCGTGCGCTCTACGGCTAACGAACAAGGGTTATTGGGCTTGGCTTTTGCTCCCGACTACACACAGTCGGGCCATTTCTTCGTCAATTATACCCGACAACCGGACGGCGCTACCGTTGTCTCGCGGTTTTCGGTAGTACCTAACCGACCCAATCGCGCCGATGCGGACGGCGAAAATATCGTGCTAACGCAGGCACAGCCCTATAACAACCACAACGGAGGCTGCGTGAAGTTCGGTCCTGATGGTTACTTGTACATTGGCTTGGGCGATGGTGGCTCGGGGGGCGACCCTCAGAATTTCGCCCAGAACCCCGCCTCGTGGTTGGGCAAGACGCTGCGCATCGACGTGCGCCAGCTGCCCTACAGCATACCGGAGAACAATCCGTTTGTCCAAGATCCGGCTTTCAAACCCGAAATTTGGTCGCTGGGCTGGCGCAATCACTGGCGCTTTTCGTTCGACCGGCTCACCGGTGATTTTTGGGCCGGCGATGTAGGGCAAAACGCTCGAGAAGAGATTGACTTTGAACCCGCCGGCCTTGGAGGCCGCAACTACGGCTGGCGGTGCTACGAAGGTACGCTGCCGTATTTGACCACCGGCTGCCATCCCCCTTCGGCCTATACACCGCCGGTATTCGAGTACCTCAACCCTACAGAAGGCCGCTCCGTCACCGGAGGCTTCGTCTATCGCGGTAGCCGGCACCCCGACTTGTACGGTTATTATCTCTTTGCCGATTACGTCAGCGGGCGCTGGTGGGCTACGCGTCAGGTAGGGCCGGATAGCTTCGTTACGGCAACGCTGGGCGTCTTTACACCTGCACAGATCAGCACCTTGGGCGAAGACCGCAACGGCGAGCTTTACGCAGCCGCACTTAGCCAAGGAACCGTCTACCGAATCGCCGAGCGCTGTTCGGGTTTCAACGTCAGCCTGGCCGTTGTCGAACAGCCTACTTGTCGGGATTCGGCCGATGGGCGCATTCGAGCCCGCCCTGCCGGCGGCCAACCGCCTTACACCTTCGTGTGGAGCGACGGCGCTTCCTCCGACTCGGTGCGCGCCAACCTCCTGCCCGGTATTTATGCCGTAGCCGTTCGAGATGCCTTGGGCTGTATCCGGCGCGACACCCTGCAACTGGAGCCGCTTGAGATGCCGCCTGCCGACCTCGCCGTGCACCTTGAAAACGGTCTGCTCAGTCTCTCGAGCGGCACGTGGAGCACTTACCAGTGGAAGCTCGACAGCCTGCCCATACCCGGGGCCACCTCGCCTACTTATAAACCGGTGAAGGACGGCTACTATTCTTGCCGGGTCACCTCTCCAAACGGCTGCGTCTATGAGGTCGGGCGGGTTGTCTCGGGTATTTCGGCAACAAGCCGGCCTGCCGATGTAGAAGCCTTCTACGCCTATCCCAACCCTGCCGCCGGCCGCTTGTACTTGTACGTGCGCCTGAAGGAACCCACTGCCGTGCGCTGGTCGCTGATGGATGCGGGCGGAACGCTGCGCGCTCAACAATGGCGCATCGGCTCCTTGGTGGAGGAAGAGGTTTCCCTTGACGCCCTCCCCGCCGGGCTTTACTTTCTCCAAATAGAGACGCCCCAGGGAGCAGCCTTGCGAACGATAGTAATCCGCCCGTGAGGCCTTATTGCAAGAGCGTATCCAGAGTAGAAAAAGTGAGAAGATTCCCGGCCGAGTCGGCATAAATGGCAAATACTCGTAGCCCTTGGCCTTGGGCGATGGGCAGCGCCTTGTCCAGGCCCATGACCAAAAAGGCGGTAGCGTAAGCGTCGGCGGTGGTACAATCGTCGGCTAAGACGGACAGACTCAAGAGCTGGTGGCCGACCGGATAGCCGGTGTTGGGGTCAATGGCGTGGCTGAACTTTTTGCCGTCGCGCTCTATGTACTTGCGATAGCTGCCCGAAGTGGCCAAAGCCTTACCGCTTACGGACACGACGGCTTGCAGAGAGCGCCTTCCGTCGGCAGAGGATACCGGTTTATCGATGCCGATGCGCCAGGCTTCTCCGCGTTCGTTGCGCCCGGCAGTGCGTACCTCGCCGCCGACTTCGACCATGTAATCAGCGACACCCTGTCGCACTAAGAATTCGGCCAACAAGTCTACGGTGTAGCCCTGCGCAATAGCGTTCATGTCCAGCTCTATTCGCGGGTCGTCTTTATAAAGGCGGCCGTTGACGATGCGCACTTTTCGGTAGCCGACAAGTCGGCGCAAGCTATCCACCTGAGCGGAGTCGGGAAAGGGCTGCCCTTTCTTATAGCTAAACCCCCAGGCACGCACCAGCGGCCCTACCGTGATATCAAAGGCCCCGTGGGTAGCTTCGGCAAAGTGCTGGGCGCGCTCAAAGACGGCTACAAAGTGCTCGTCTAAGGGCACGTCGGGCTCGTTGCGGTTGAGGCGTCGAATGGTGGAGGTACTGTCCCACAGCGACATGCTGCGGTCGATGAGCCGAAAGAGGCTGTCTACCTGGACAGAAAAATCGCGCTTTTGTGGGTCGAAGTAGGTTATGTGAAAGGTCGTTCCCTGAGCCTGTCCCTGCAGGTGTGTGTAAGGGCGAGAAGGTGAGGTGCAAAAGGGTGAGAAAGCGGCAGCGGCGATGAGGAGCGATAAAAACCGGCAAAGGCGCATCATAGAGAGAAACAAAAAAGAGGATACCGTCTGAAAAACAGCATTTTAAAGAGAAAAGTTTGGTCCGGGCGACCGTATAACAAAAGGCGACGCGAGGCTCGTGACCATCTCGCGCCGCCTTTGGGTGAGGTGAACGCTCTCGGTGTCAGCTGCCGAAGTCGTCAAAAGCAATCATTTCCTTGGGCACGCCCATTTCGTCGAGCATCTTTTGCACGGCAGCCAACATGAGCGGCGGGCCGCAGAGATAATATTCCACCTCTTCCGGCTCAGGGTGATGCTTCAAGTACTGGTCATAAACCACCTGGTGGATGAAGCCCTTGAAGCCGCTCCAGTTGTCTTCGGGCAGGGGTTCGGAGAGGGCGATCTCGAAGCGAAAGTTGGGAAATTCGCGCTCAATGGCGCGGAAATGGTCTTCGTAAAAGATTTCCCGCAAACTGCGCGCGCCGTACCAGTAGGATACCTTGCGCCCCGTTTTGAGGGTATGGAAAAGGTGAAAAATATGGGAGCGCAGCGGGGCCATGCCCGCGCCACCGCCGATGTAGACCATCTCGCGCTCGGTGTCCTTGATGTGGAACTCGCCGTACGGGCCGCTGATGGTCACCTTGTCGCCGGGCTTGCGCGAGAAAATATACGACGAGCACAGCCCGGGAGGCACATCGGCAAAGGCACCCTTTGCCCGGTCCCATGGCGGCGTGGCGATGCGGACGTTCAACATAATGATGTTGCCTTCCGCCGGATGGTTGGCCATAGAGTAGGCCCGGAAGATGGGTTCCTCGATCACCGCCTTAAGGTCCCAAATTTTGTACTTGTCGTAATCGTCTCGGAATTTTTCCGGTATGTTATACAGGTCGGTTTTAAAATTGATTTCCGTTTCGGGCACGTAGATTTGGATGTAGTCGCCCGGCCGGAATTTAAGCGTCTCACCCTCCGGTAATTTGACCACAAACTCCTTGATATAGGTAGAGACGTTTTCATTGGAAACCACTTCACATTCCCACTTTTTCACGCCGAAGACGGCCTCGGGTACGCCGATCTCCATGTCCTCTTTCACCTTGACTTGGCAGGCCAGGCGCAAGTGCTCGCGCACTTGGCTGCGGTTGAGGTGGTTGGTTTCCGTGGGCAACACTTCTCCGCCACCCGAGTAAACGCGGCAGGTGCACATAGCGCAGGTGCCGCCTCCTCCGCAGGCCGAAGCCAAAAAAATGTTGTTGGCGGCCAGAGTAGAAAGCAGGCTGCTACCGGGTTTGACGCGCAAAGGGTGCTCTCGGTCGCCGTTGATGACAATACTCACCTCCCCCTGAGGCAGAAGGCGGTCTTTGGCAACCAAGATGAGGTAAGTCAGCGAAATGATAACCAAGATGAAAACGGCCAAGCTGGATACGACTAAGACAAGCATACGGCGCTGTTTTTAGAGTTGAATGCCGGAGAAGCTCAAAAAAGCCATACCCATCAGCCCCGTGATGATCATGGCTATGCCCAAACCTTGTAAAGGCTCGGGAATGTTGGAGTAGCGCAAGCGCTCGCGAACGGCCGCCAACAACACGATGGCCAAGAAGAAACCGATGCCCGAGCCTAAGGAGAAGACGGCCGTCTCGGCAAAGTTGTACTCGCGCTCCTGCATGAAGAGCGAAGTGCCCAAAATAGAGCAGTTCACCGTGATAAGCGGCAGGAAAATTCCCAGCGAATTGTACAGAGCAGGGGTAAACTTTTCCACCACCATCTCTACAACCTGTACCGCTCCGGCGATAATGGAAATAAACAAAATGAAGGCTAAGAAGGTCAGGTCGATTTTTGCCAGCGCCGGATGTATCCAGCCTAAGGCGCCTTCTTTGAGCAAGTAGGTCAATACCAGATAGTTAAGCGGCGTGGTGAGCACCATCACGAAGATGACGGCCAGCCCTAAGCCAAAAGCGGTTTTGATTTTCTTCGAGACCGCCAAAAAGGAGCACATACCGAGGAAGAAGGCGAAGATCACGTTCTCCACGAATATGGCTTTTATCAGCAAATTGAGCAGATGTTCCATAGTACCGAATGGATAGAGTTTAAGAGACGTTCACCAGTTTTTTGTTCCGGCTGCGCTGCGCCCAGATATACAAGCCGATGATGAACAAGGCTGCCGGCGGGAGCACCATGAGACCGTTGTTTTCGTACCCCATGTCGTAGAGCCATTGAGGAATGACCGGGTAGCCCAACAACGTGCCCGAGCCCAGTACTTCTCGGAAAATGGCCACGATTACCAGAATAAGGCCATAACCGACGCCGTTGCCTATGCCATCCAGAAACGAGGGCCAGGGCTTGTTGGCCAGGGCAAACGCCTCCAGGCGCCCCATGATGATGCAATTGGTGATGATGAGCCCAACGAAAACCGACAGCTTCTTGCTCACATCGAACATGTAGGCGCGCAGCACCTGGTCTACGATGGTCACCAGCGTAGCGATGACGATAAGCTGCACGATGATGCGCACCCGCGTAGGTATGGAGTGGCGCAACAGAGAAATGATAAGGTTGGAAAAAGCGGCCACAAAAATCACCCCAAGGGACATGATCAAGGCCGGCTTGACCTGCACCGTGACCGCCAGGGCCGAGCAGATGCCCAATACCTGCACGGTGATGGGATTGTTGTCATCCAAGGGGTCGCGCAACGTGCGGATGTTCTTCTTCGAGAAGAGCGGTTCCTTTTTCTTCTTCTCTACTACAGGAGCGGGAGCGGTTTCTACTGCCATAGTCTTTGAAAATATTTGTAACCGGAGCGCTTACTCTCCGGTGGATGTACGCGCCTGTTTTTGTTTTTCAAAATAAGTCATATAAGGTTCGATGCAATTCTTCAACATCGCGTCGGTACCGCGCGAGGTGATGGTGCCTCCGGAGATGCCGTCTACCCGATGCTCCTCGCTAAAATCCGTCTTCTCTGTCGGTTTCACTACGCGCACCGACACGAAAGTGTTGTCCGCTGAGAGGATTTTCTTGCCGCGAAACTGCTCTTGAAACTCGCTCTCGGCGATTTCTGCACCCAGCCCCGGCGTTTCTCCTTTGTGGTCGAAGGTAGCGCCGAATACGGTGTTGAAGTCGTCCTCCAGGGCTATATAGCCCCATATGGGGCCCCACAAGCCGACGCCATAAGTCGGAATAATGTAGTAAGAGCGCCCCTGCTCATCGGTGTAGATGTACAGCGGCAATTTGCGCTGCTGAGCCGGCTTGTTGACTTCGTTTTTCAGCACCACGGCATCCGGGTGCTCGCCGGGCAATTCCTCGCCTCGGCTGTTGACGACGATGGCCCGGACGCGCTTGTCGAAAATCTCTCGCACCTGCCCGCGGCTGAGGTTGGTCAGGTGAACCGAGCGCAGAATGTTGATTTGCTTATCCAGGGCTATGTTGGTCTGCTGGGCAGGCTTGAGGCTCTCCGACAACACGGCCAGGATAATAGCCGTCAGCACCGAAACGGCGGCGGCGTACATAAGGGTATATCGGTTGCTATGCACGGCTCAATTTGCTTTTTTTAAGTCTGCTTTTGATATGTTGCTCAACGACCAGATGGTCGATAACGGGAGCGAAGACGTTCATGAGCAGAATGCTCAACATCACCGCTTCCGGATAGGCGGGATTGAACACCCGTAAAATCACGGTGAAAGCTCCGATGAGGAAGCCGTAAATCCACTTGCCCTTTTCCGTGTGAGCGGCGCTCACCGGGTCGGTAGCCATGTATACGGTGCCAAAGGCAAAGCTGCCCATCAACAAGTGATAGTAGGCCGGCGTGTGCATAGAGTGGTTGGGCAGATGGGCCGGCGCCAATATATTAAAGAGATATCCGGTAAACAAGGCACCTATCACACACGACAGCATAATACGCCAGCTGCCCACACCCGTACCTACGAGAATGAGCGCGCCGATAAGGCACATCGCTACACTCGTCTCGCCGATGGAACCTTGCTCAAAGCCCCAGAACATATCGGATGGAGAAGGCAAGCGGCGGAAGTTCTCGTCAAACACCACCAAGTTGGTGGCACCGGAGTAGCCGTCTACCAAAGCACGCCCGGCTTCCGGCGACAGGTCGGTCCATACCTCACCCGATAGGTAAGCCGGAAAGGCAAAAAAGAGAAAGGCCCGCGCCAGCAGCGCCGGGTTCATAAAGTTCATACCTGTGCCGCCGAAGATTTCCTTGCCGATAAGCGTGCAAAAGATCGCTCCTAAAGCTACCATCCACAGCGGTACCGTCACCGGCATGGTAAGCGGAATGAGTAGGCCACTCACCAAGTAGCCCTCGCTTACCGAGTGACCGCGAATCACGCTAAAGATAAACTCTACGCCTAATCCTGCGGCATACGACACCACAATAATGGGCAATACCTTCCAAAAGCCGAACACAAAGCAATCCCAATGGCTCACCTCCATGCCGTAGGCCTGGTAATGCTGGTAGCCCACATTCCACATCCCGAACAGCAGGGTCGGTATGAGGGCCACGATTACGGTAAACATCGTCCGCTTTAGGTCAATCGCATCGCGGATGTGAACCCCGTCGTGAGTAGTATGCGGCGGCGTAAACAAGAACGTCTCGAACGCCTCAAAGGCCGGATACAGCTTCTCGTATTTACCGCCTTTTTGAAAATTCGGGCGGGCCTTATCGAAAACATCTTGCAGAAACTTCATAAAAAACCCGATTATTTTTATTTCTTCGTTCCCAACAGCTGGGCCTCAGGTGCTATCCCTCCTTGCGCATATACTCGAGCCCTTCGGCTACGATGCGCTGGACGGGAATTTTAGAGGTACATACAAATTCGCACAAGGCCAAGTCCTCTTCGGCTATCTCGTAGATGCCCAGCTGCTCCATGCGCTCGACGTCGCGGGCCATGATGGCTTTGAGGAGGTAGGTAGGCAAAATGTTCATCGGCAGCACGCGCTCGTACTCGCCGCTCATGACGAAAGCGCGCTCCTCTCCGTGGGTGTTGGTGTCTATTTGATAGCGGCGCTTAGGCCATAGCCAGGAAAAGTACGTGCGCGAGAGGCTGAACTTGTGAAAGCCCGGCAATAGCCAGCCTAAAAATTCAGGCTTATCGCCTTCCGGTATGACGGTGATGTGATTAGTGTAGAAAGAGAGAAAATCCTCCGCCGAGGACGTCTTTCCGGTGAGCACATTTCCTTGGATGATGCGGCAGTGTTCCGAATTCAGCTGCCCCTGAAGAATGTCGCCCATGCGCTGCCCCGTCCATACCCGCAAGTAACGCGGTGCACTCACGCAGCTGCCTGTAAGCGCAATGACGCGCTCGGGGCGGAAGCGGCCTTCGCGAAAAAGGCGGCCGATGATGACGACGTCTTGAACGTTGACCGTCCACACCTTCTCGCCCGGCTGGATGGGGTCAATATGGTGGATCTGAATGCCCACATTGCCGGCCGGATGTGGCCCGCGGAAGCGATAAATGTTTTCCGCCGGCACGGCATCGCCTACGTCGGCTTCACTCAGTCCAAAACCTTTGTCGCAAATGCCGAGGTACAACTTGTCGTTGGCCAAAACCCGCAGTGCCCGCAACCCGGTTTGTAGCGCTTCGCGTTCTTCGGACAGCGCAAAGCTCCAATCCGGAGCCAAAGGCGCCGAATCGAAGCCCGAAACGAAGATGCCTTTCGGAACATCCACCGGATCGGCGATAATGGAAAACGGCCGTTGCCGCAAATATTGCCAGCAATTGCTGTCAAGCAGTTGCTCAATGACCAAAGCGCGATCTAGGCGCTCGATGGCCACGGTGGGAAAGCCGACGTAGCGCGTTTCGCGGTCCGGCAAGAGGCGTATCTCTAAGATTCGCCGCTTCTCGCCGCGCACGATCTCCGTCACTTCTCCGCTGACGGGAGACGGAAAGCGTATGTTGGGCCGATCTTTGTCGTAAAACAGCGCCTGCCCTGCCAGCACTTCGTCGCCCGGCTCCACCACCAGCTTCGGCGTGATGGCGGGAAAATCCGCGGGCTTTACCGCAAAAAGGTCGGAAAACGGCGCCTGCTCGAGGCGCTTTTCGGCCTCTCCAACCAGCGGAATGTTGTAGCCGCGTCGAATGTTGATCGTTTTGCCCATGTTTCTCTCTCCTTTACAGGTGGCGGCAAATCAAGTACATTTTGTTCTGATGGCAAAGAGCGCAGCACTAAAGAATTTTGAAGACAAGAAAACTTCAAGGAGTAAGGGCTGCAGTAGGGCTGTTTTCCTGCGCCGGCAAACGGGAGGGCCGTAAGTGATTTGCAACTTGTAAACAAGACAAGTGGCCAATTGTTCGGCTAATACGCACATAATGACGCGGTTAGCAAATTTTGTTAGGACTGCTGTAAAAGCGAAAAAGCGGCTACTTCTCTCACAGAAGCGCCAGACCTTTGCGTGAGAGAAAGCTAAATAAAGTCTTTTCCTTGACCGTCCTGCTTTTAGACAATTACGACTCGTTTACGTACAATTTGTACGATTATCTGCGGCAGGCGGGAGCTTCGGTGGTGGTGGTTCGCAACGATGAACCCGAGCTGCTGACCTTTGCTCCGGCCGACTTTGACGCCGTGGTGCTTTCGCCCGGTCCCGGGCGTCCTCAGGAGGCCGGCTTAATGCCCGACTTGCTGGCGGCCTGGTGGGAGGCCGTGCCCATTTTGGGGGTTTGTCTGGGGCACCAGGCGATAGCGACTTTCTTTGGCGGTCGGGTCGTACGGGCACCGCGCCCCGTACACGGCAAGACCTCGCCGGTACGGCACGTCGGGCACCCACTTTTCGGCGGCATACCGCGGGAGTTTCGGGTCATGCGCTACCACTCGCTGTGCGTCGTGGATATAGAGGGCACCCCTTTGCGCCCGCTGGCATGGGCAGACGACGGCGTACTGATGGCGCTGGCGCACCACGTCTTGCCCATAATGGGTGTTCAATTTCACCCGGAGTCGGTGCTCACCGAATACGGGTATCGGCTACTCGAGAACTGGCTGTACCTGGCGGCTGCACGGTGCCGCCCTGCCGTTTTGTTCGACGGCAACCGCTCGTCGGTCGAATGGGCTTAATACTCGGAGGTAATCAGCAGATCGATATCGGTACTTTTCATTTGAAAGCGCTCGCCCAGGTAGGGGTTCGTCAGGCAGCCCTTGTAGACATACACGCCGTTGCGCAACCCTTCGTCGTGCGCGATAAGCGCCTGGACACCGCCGGTTTCTGCCTTGAGCAGCAGGGTAGTGAGGATGTTGCTGATGGCTTCAGAGGCCGTGCGGGCGACACGCGAGGGGATGTTCGGCACACAGTAGTGGATAACACCGTGCCTGACGAAAGTGGGATGGTCGTGTGAAGTCGCACGGGCGGTTTCAAAGACGCCGCCTTGGTCGATACTCACGTCCACAATCACCGAGCCGGTTTTCATGCGCTCCACGATGGACTCCGGCACCAGTAGCGGAGAACGGCCATGGCTGGAATGCACCGCTCCTATGGCCACATCAGCGGTTAGTAGTTGTTCGGTCAGATGGATAGGGTTAATGACCGACGTGTGCAGCTGGCGGCCGATGTGCCGCTGCAGCCGCATCAGCTTGTACACATTGTTATCGAAAATACGCACTTCGGCTCCTAGGCCGATAGCCGTTCGGGTGGCAAACTCTGCGACCACGCCGGCCCCCAAAATAATGACCTTTGCCGGAGGCACGCCGGCAATACCGCCTAAGAGCACGCCCAGTCCGCCACGCGCCGTAGAAAGCAGTTCCGCCGCGATGAGTATGGCGCTCGTGCCGGCAATCTCACTCATGGCCCGAACGATAGGGTAAACCCCCATTTCCGTATCCCGGATGTATTCCATGGCCAGCGCAATGACGCGCCGCCGCTGCAGATGAACCAGGTACTCCGGTGTCATCAGCGGCAGATGAATGGGAGAGATGACCACATGGTGTGGCTGCATCAGTTGGATTTCCTCCAGGGTAGGAGGGGCAACTTTGAGGACGACCTCGGCCTTGAACACCTCCTCTCGGCTGTGCGTGACCTCGGCTCCCGCTTCCGTGTAGTTCAGGTCGGAAAAGCGTGCTTTTTCGCCGGCGCCACTTTCCACCAAGACGCGATGGCCATGCGCCGTTAGGACGGCTACGGAATGCGGAATAAGGGCTACGCGGTTTTCCTGCAAAGTGGTCTCGCGCGGGACTCCGATAAACAGCCGCTGCTGCCGAGGGCTCACTTCTAAGGTTTCCGTTTGCGTGCTGAGTTTGGCAAAAGTGCTGGCTATCGTTTCCATGCGCTTATGCGTTGGGTCCGCTCATTGAAGTAAAAGATGGCGCTCGGTAGAAGATACTACCGTCCAGTACAATCGCGCCGCCTCGGGCGGCAGGATGGGCTCAATGATTTGCGGCCATTCGATGAAGCAATACCAAGGGTCGTAGAGCATTTCTTCTATTCCTAAGTCGAGGGCCTCGGTCAAGTGCTCTACCCGATACAGATCGATATGATGCACTTGGGCCAATTGGCCGTCGGAGTCGCGATAAGTATACTCATTTACCAAAGAGAACGTCGGGCTGTCCGGCCGGTCTGCCGTACCCAGCCAGCGGCAAAAGGCCTGCACGAAGGTGGTTTTGCCCGCTCCCAATTCGCCGTACAAAGCCACCTTGCGCCGAGGGCCTAAGTGCTGAGCGATGTGCGGTATAGCCGCTTCCAACTCGGGCAGCGAAGAAATAAGCCATTTCACCGGCCAAAGGTAACAATTTGCCTGCTCTTAGTGCACCTTTGCCTCGCTATGCGAGCCGTTATTCAGCGCGTTTCTCAGGCATCTGTGACCGTTGAGGGTCGAGAAAAAGCCCGTATCGGCTGGGGGCTGCTCGTGTTTGTGGGCATCGAGCACGAGGACGGCCCGGAGGATGCCGAGTGGCTGAGCAAGAAGATTGCGGCCTTGCGCCTCTTTTCCGACGAAGCCGGACTGATGAATTGTTCCATACAGGACATCAACGGCGAGCTGCTCGTCGTCAGCCAATTCACCCTGCACGCCAGCACGAAAAAGGGTAATCGTCCCTCTTTCATCCGGGCAGCGCGACCTGAGCACGCCGTGCCCCTGTACGAAGCGTTCGTGCAGCGGCTGGCAGAACACTCCGGCCGACCGGTGCACACCGGCATCTTCGGAGCCGACATGAAGGTGCTCCTGCTCAACGACGGCCCCGTAACCATCTGGATGGACTCCCGGGCGCGCGAATGAACTACCTGCGAGCGGCTTTTGTTGGCTTGTTTGCTACCGATTAAAACGCTTGATATCGCTATGCATACTTTCCTCAGCACCCTGCATTCCTACAACCGCTATCTTATCCTGCTGGCCCTCCTGTTTGTGTTGGTGCGGTCGTTCTCCGGCTGGTTGGGCCGCCGCTCCTACGAGAAGGCCGACAATGTCGGTGCTTTAGCCTTGTTGGGCTTGGCGCACCTGCAATTGCTCTTGGGTTTGGTCATGTATTTCTTCACCAGTCCTTGGACGCAAACGGCGTTTGCCAACTTCGGCATGGCCATGAAAGACCCCAACCAGCGCTACTGGGCGGTGGAGCACCTGGTAGCCATGCTCGCAGCCGTCGTGCTTATCCAGCTGGGGCGTACCCTCTCCAAACGGGCGACCGACGATGCGGTCAAGCACCGCCGAGTAGCCATCTACACCGCAATAGCGGCCCTTATCGTAGTGGTTACCCTGGGCCAAAAGGGCCTGCTCATCGGTTCACAGTACGGAGGCTGAGTCATGCTCACGGCGATAGCTGCTGAAGTGCGCGACCAGGCCGTCTTGCGCATGCAGGAGACCACGCGCATATGCCGCCGAGCCTGGGACGAGCTGCCCGAGGAGCTCCTGTGGCATCGGCCCAACGAAGCCTCCAACAGCGCCGGCAACTTGGTGCTGCACTTGTGCGGAAATATGCGCCAGTACATCCACGCCGGCTTGGGCGGCTATCCTGACCTACGCCAACGCGATGCCGAATTTGCCGCCCGCGGTGGGCACACAAAGGCTGAGCTGTGGTCGCTGCTGGAGCAAACGGTGGCCGAAGCCTGTGATATCATCCGAAAGGCAGACGACGACAACCTGCTGCGCGTGCGCCGTGTACAGGGCTTTCACTTGTCGGGTGTAGGTATCATCCTCCACGTCGTAGAGCACTACTCATACCACGCCGGCCAACTGGCCTTCTGGGTAAAAGCCTTGCGAAACATCGACTTAGGCTGCTACGCCGGCTTCGACTTGAACGCCAAATAGGGCTCGCTTCCTTGAGCATATCCGTCGCACGCAAGCGTAGGCGCTTGCCCTGAGCACCTTCCGGGCGGCCGCTTCTTCGCGCCGGGCTTCCCCGGCTTTAATAGGGCCTGTTCGGATATGTTACATACTGTATGCCGTTGGGAGCGAACGGCCCGGGTATATTTTGGTCGTCTACAGTCACCAACTCCAGCCGGTCGTAATCGTCCGGCCAAAAGATGGTGACCTCTCCACATTTGTTCGTGTGATATTCGTCGGTTTTGGCTCCATTATTCAGTACTCCGGAAACTTTAGCCCCGACGAGCGGGTGGTCCGTGTTTGGGTGTTTTACCACAAACGTCGCGTGGCGGTAGATGAAAGGATCGGGGTATTTGTCTTCCGAAGGTGTGCGGTAACGCATGCGAAGGATAGACAGTTTCAAATCCTTGGGTAGCTCGAGATGCGTTTCGTGGTTGTTGTTTTCCAATTCATATATCTCGTAGGCGCGCCGGTCACATTCGTGTGTGTTGTTCTTAAAATGCCAAAAGCGCCTGCGGTATCGGTTTCGCACTATGCGGTTTCGCCACCGCATTATCAGAAACCACACGTAATCGCCGGTGATGATTTCTCCGATGATGATGGCCAACGGAAGAAAAATCTGAATGTACAGGCTGGTTGTTGGGGTGTCTGCGCTTTCGAGAATGGCACTGCGGTGGACAACCGTTAGCACCACTACCGACAGTAGCACGACGGCGGATAATATCGCCAGCCATTTAGCCCGCTGTATCTCTTTTGCCATATATGCTTCAGCCTCTGAGGTGTCCAACTCATTGCCCAATTTTATGTATATTAAGTTCCACCGTTCCAAATCTTGGTGCTCCTTGTACCAGCCCTTGGCGACGAAATGCGCCGTAACCGCAGCCCAAGCATTTAGCAATACGGCAAGCAATATGGCCACAGCCATAATAAAGTCGCTGTTTTTCTCCAGGTTTTCAGGGTCTAAGGGGAACAGACCTGACTCACGGACAATATCCCGGAATAGTGGGAAACTGATGGCAATATCAACCGCGACGAAAAGAATAAAAATAATCGTATGTGGCCAGATAGGCGAGTTCACGGTCAGATTCTCCCACTTTCTCAACAGCTTTTCGTAGCGGAAAAACGGCTCCTTGTAGTACTGCGCCTGGTTGGCCGACCGCGCCGCCTGTGCTGCCCATTCCATAGCCGTTTTTAAGCGAGTAGACCGCTCTGCTGAAACACTACAATTGTTGTTTGCCATAGGAAAGGTTTATTGGTTTATCAGTCGAGGTAAATCTTCGAAGAATTCGCCGGCTTGCACGTAGTTCGCCTGGGCATCGCAGTTGGGGGCGTTTTTCCACCCGCTGGTGAATACCCGCGCGTTAGGTGGGAAGGAAGGGCACACCAGTTGGCGGTCTCTTTTTCCCTTTATCACGATGTCGTGGTAGCCGTCGGAGTTGATGAAGAGCACGATTTGGTAGTCTCGGTACTGTGGCTGGTGAGCGAGTGTGGCGCATTTTTTCAAAAAGCCGTTTAGGTCCGTGTACGCAGTGGCCGGGCGGCTCATTTCGAGCGAGCAGCGTTTGACAAACGCCTCGGCGGCCTTGTCGGCGGCTTCCTTCTCTTTTTTGTAGGCGCTGTGGCACCTTATTTTATCAGAACCTACCCGACCGGTGCACTTGGGCAACTCGACAATCCGATGGGTCAAAAAAGTATCTGCCATCTGACCGTGCCGGTCGCCGATAACGCTAAAGGCTACTTTCCCGCCAGATGCCACTTCTTGTAAAGAGCTTATGGCCGACAAAATGTGCGCCGGCTTGAGCTCAGAATGCAGGAAGGAGAGGCTGATATCGTGCCCGATGATGAGCAGCACAGACTTGGTCTTGAGCGGCCGGAGTGGTTCCACAAACGAGGAGAAAAGGAAAAAAGCTGCAGCGAGGGCCATCAGCGCGTAAAGAAGATTTCTTTGCATAGGTCGATTCATCTGTTGCTAAAAGTTAAAAGCCGTTTTTTGGTTAAAAGCCGCCTTTTGTTTTACAAAAGCGACCGATAGTTGGCAAAAGCCAAAAAGTGTACCACTTTTGTGCTAAGGGCAAATGCGCCGACTTTTGGCGAAGGAGACCTTTTTACGTTCCTCCGTAAGCGGCGTTTTGCAGCAATGGCTACTTTTGCGCGCCTTACTAATGTTGCCAGATAAAAAAAAATACACGGAGCGAACATGAGCAAAGTGCCTTTTTACGTAGCCGCCTTGCTGCTTTTGGGCCGTCTGGTCTATGCCCAGCCCGCTGAAGAGTACCTCGACGATCCGGTGCTGTTTACCGTAGCACAGAAGCCGGTTCGGGTGTCGGAATTCGTTCAAATCTACACCAAGAGCAACCAGCAGAAGGCCGACTTCTCGGAGGCTTCTCTGCGGGAATATCTGGACTTGTACGTCAAATTCAAGCTGAAAGTCCAAAGGGCGCGCGATATGCATCTGGACACCGTGTCTACCTTCCGCAACGAGCTGGATATGTATCGGCGCCAGTTGGCCACGGCCTATCTGGTGGACCGAGAGGTGACCGAAAAGCTCGTTCGTGAAGCCTATGAGCACATGAAGCAAGACGTCGAGGTCAGCCATATCCTCGTTGCCTGTGATCGAAACGCTCCGCCGGCGGACACGTTGAAGGCCTTTGGACGGGCCACGGCCTTGCTGGAGCAGCTTCAGAAAGGAGTGGACTTTGCTCGGCTGGCCCGCGACAGCTCGGACGACAACTCTACCAAGGAAAACGGCGGTTATATTGGCTTTATCACCGCTTTGTTGCCCGATGGGTACTATTGGTTTGAGAAAGCTATTTACAGCGCCCAGCCCGGCATCGTCCCTTACGTCGTGCGCTCGCACCACGGCTACCACATCATTAAGGTGCATGGCTTTCGCCCGGCACGCGGCGAGGTAGAGGTAGCGCACATCCTCATCCGCAAGGGCGACAGCGAGGAGGCCAACTACCTCAAGCGACAAAGGGCCGATAGTGCATACTTGGCCGCCCAGCGCATGCCCTGGGAAGAAGCCTGCATGCTCTACTCCGAAGACCAAGCCAGCGCTCCTCGGGGCGGGTACATAGGTGCCTTCGGTATCAACCGCTACCAGCGCTCGTTCGAGGAGGCCGCCTTCGCTTTGGAAAAAGACGGGGCCATCTCCCCACCGGTAGAGACCACCGTGGGTTGGCACATCATCAAGCGGCTGAGTCGCCGGCCCATACCGCCCTTTGAAGAAATGCGCCGCGCCCTCTCCGAGCGCATTAAGCGCGACAGCCGAAACGAAGTGGCCCGCCGTAGCTTTATTCAACGCATCCAGCAGGAAGCCGACTTCCGCGAGTACCCCGACAATCTCCAGGCCTGGGCCGCACGGCAGGTAGACTCTATCTTCCATACCTTCCGATGGAAACCCGACTCCACGTTACCCGATATCCCTCTCATCCGGTACGGCGAGCGCATATACACCGTGGCCGACTTTGAGGCCTTTCTTGTTCGCTCCAGCCGCGAGCGTATGCGCGGCCTGGGTCACCCCATTGAGCAGACCATTGCCTCGCTCTATCAAGCATGGGTAGACGAAACCGCCCTCGCCTACGAAGAGGCTCAACTGGACAAGAAGTATCCCGAATTCAGACACCTTATGCGCGAGTACGAAGAAGGGATGCTCCTGTTCGATGCGGCCAAGATAGAGGTGTGGGACCGCGCCAATACCGACTCGGTAGGTCTAGAGCGTTATTTCAATGAACATCTGAAAAATAAGTACCTCTGGGACGAGCGCGCCGTGGTGAGCTTCTACACCCTCAAATCCGATGACTCCACGCTGCTCAAAAAAGTGCGCGAGTACGCCGCCCGCCACGAGCCGGAAGCCGTCCTTAAAAAATTCAATAAAAAAGGTGAGGTACTGGTGCGCTTAGAGAAGACCTATGAAAAAGGCCGAAATAAAGACCTGGAGACCATCTGGCGCCCGGGCGGTATGTCGGAAGCCAAGCGGGATGCCCCTACGAAGACCGCCTCCTTTATCAAGGTCGAGCGCCTGTTGCCGCCCTCCCCTAAGGCGCTAAGCGAAGCGCGCGGCTATGCTGTAGCGGATTACCAAGACTACCTGGAAAAGCGCTGGGTAGAGCAGCTGCGCGCCCAATATCCCGTCGAGATACGCGAAGAGGTCTTTAGGGCGCTCGTCAAATGACCGCTGAGGGATGGCCTCGGAGGGCTGCCAGGAGCGAACTCTTGGCAGCCTCTTTTATTTATTGAGAAAATCCGGCAGAAGTTTTCTTTGCGCAACCTCCCGCCGGCTTCCTCTGTTACAAAAGGCCTTATTTTTGTAAGCTCCCTCTGAGGTGGTCTCTCTATGGACGAAAAGAAGAAAACGGAAGAAGCTTTTGTCAACCCTATTGACAAAGACAAAGTAACCGATGACCCAGGGCTGCTCCCCTATGCCCATACGGTAGGCAGTGCGGTCATCCGCCCCGAAGACAAGGGCCGCATTCGCGGAAACGCTATGCTGGCCATGTACGACCAGACGGAGCGCCAAATGGCGCAGCTGCGCCGGCAAATGGAAACTCTGGTCGACCAGGCGAAGGCTTTGCAAAAACGAGTAGATATCTCGGAGGCTATCTATCAGGCGGACATCCCTTTTCAGCCGGTTATTCACCACATCTATTACCTCTATGCGCGCAAGAGCGACGGCAAGCACGTGCTGTCTCTCGTTGCGCCCGATGAGTGGGGTGCCCGCTCGCCCTACGAGCACATAGCCACCGTGCGCCTCTTGGGCGACCACACGTGGGAAGTGTTGAGCGGCTCCCTATGACAAATTCACCCACTCCTCGCGCCAACGCCGAACCGGTAGTCGCTCCAAGGGATACCAGTTGCCCCACCAGTCGAAGTACTCCAGATTGTGGAAGTTGAGCTTATAGTCAAACTCGCTGGGCAAGTCGTAAACGAAGCCCGGGTAGTAGTATTTTTTGCCTAAAAAGCGCGCATACTCTATTTCCAGCAGCATGGTGTAAGTGCCCAGGCTGCGCCAGGCCTCTTCAGGATGGTAGATACAGTAGTTGCCCGCCATGCTGTGTCGCCCCAGATGGAAAAAGCTGGAGGCGACAAGCCGGTTGTGTCGGAAGACATCAAACTCCACACCCGTGCAGGGCATGAGGTGGCTCCAGGCGCTGAAGAAGCCGTAAATGGAGGCCGGTCGGTTGTGTTGAAAACGAGCGGCATGCAGCTCGAAGAGCTGCTCATGCTGTTTTAAGATTTGCAGAGGACGGCGCAGCACCCGCAAGTCGGCATTGCGTCGCAGACATTTTCGCTGGCTTTTCGTCAGCCGCAACCCATCCAGGCGAATGCGCAGCACGATCACCCGACAACTCTGACCGCGCCACTCCCAGTAGTTTCGCCGAAAGAGCAGGTCCGACCAATAGCACCAACCGTCCTCGCAGAAAAGGTCGAACACCATCGGGTCGAGCACTTGCATAGGCAAGTACTCCTCGATGTGTCGAGGATTGAAAGAGACATCCCGCAGAACAGGCAACGACCCGGCGTGCACGTGAACGACTTTTTACGGCGAAACAAAGTTAAGCGGTTACCGGCATCACGGGGAAGCCGCACGACATTTTTATGCGCCCTCTGAGCCAATTACTTGGTCTTTCGGCCCGGAGGCACCTGAGAGCAGAGCGGCTGCAGCGCTACGTCCCGGGCGAAGGCGTCTCGGTGCGTATCCACGCTTCCAGCTGCGAGATGGTCCAAGCGTCGTCTAACGAAAAGATGCCGCTGCGCGTGCGGCGCAGAGCGCTCAGGTAAGCGCCGCTGTTGAGGGCTGCGCCCAAATCGGCCACTAACGAGCGAATATAAGTGCCCTTGCTGCACACCACGCGAAAGTCGCATTCCAGCCCGTGCTCGTAGTCGGCAAACAGCCGGATAGGAGCGCCTTTTTTGTTGAAAACGAGCGGCTCGCCGGCGCCATTCCCTTCTACCGGCCGAAGTGGCCCTACCTCAAAGCGCGCTATGTGCACGCGACGGGCGCGGAGGGGCACTTCGCGTCCGCTGCGCGCCTTCTTGTACAGGCGCTGCCCCTTCACCTTCAGCGCAGAAAATACGGGTGGAACCTGTTCGATATCGCCGACGAAGCGCCGAGCAGCCGCTTGCACTAAGGCATCCGTCAAGTGTTCGGTAGGATAGGTGGCCTCTATCGGCTGCTCGCGGTCGAACGACGCCGTAGTAGCTCCCAACGTCAGCGTGCCTACGTACTCTTTCTCATCCGCTTGCAGCGACTCGATGAGCGAGGTGGCTTTACCTACACACAACACCAGCAATCCCGTCGCCAAAGGGTCCAAAGTGCCGGTATGCCCAACCTTGAGCCGCCGAATGCCCAGCCGCCGCGCCAGCAGATAGCGCAACTTGTTGACCACATCGAAAGACGACCACCCCAGCGGCTTGTCTACGGCCAACAAGGCGCCTTCGGGAAAAGGCTCTGGGAACACATTGCCCGGCACCAAAACGGGATACATGAGTTCTTGGCGTTTTAAAGCAGCAAAAATAGCAACCTCTGCGCCTGTTCTCTGCACTTGGCTAGAGCCCCCGTGCTTAGTTGGGTTTGCCACTGCAATCGCCCGTTGAGGGTGTGACGCCCGAATGGGTCGGCCCGTTGGGCTAAAAAGGCTAACGCTTCACACCATCGGCAGAACTCACGACCGCCAAAACGCGGCAACTGCTCCAAAGTAGACGGTCCGCACTTGATAGGAGTCAAAAAAGCGCTGCGAGTAATCCCGTGAATACCACTCCGTGGCAGGATTGAACCGATTGAACAAGTTGTTTATCGCCACAAATACTACGATACTTCTTTTGCCCAGCGGTAGGTACTTAGACCACGACAGGCTTACGTTGACGTACTTATCGTACCGAGCGCTATTCACGTCGGCCTCAAACCGAGGCACATATACGCCGAGCGCGGGGTCGAAGTCGGCCCCGATTACCGGAGTGTAAAACTGCCCGGCTCTGGCAACGAGCGTTATGCCGGTATTGCCGATCGTTGGGTGATAATGCTGAAAAAACGCCTTGACAAAATAAGGTAAACTGTTGGATGCCGGAAAGCCGTGCTCCCCTATGAACAAGCATCGCCGTAAAAAGGTGTTGGCTACATTTATCTCTATGTACTCGGTGGGATATACTCGTATTGCCCACTCTATGCCCCAAGCGCGCGCTTTATCAACCGGTGGAGAGAAGTTCTCCTGTTGAAAGCCGACCTCATCTTTGAAATAAAGCGCAGTAGTTAATCGAAGTTTTTTGCTCCATGCCCATTCGTAGTCGAGCGCCAGTTGCGTGCTGTTAAGCAGATGGAAGGCGCCCGCAAATAGGCGTGGCGTAGAGTAGTTGTGGTAGCGTCCGGCTCCTACAAGGAGGCGGTGGTTGTCGCACGGCTTATATCGGAAACCGACTTGATAGCTGTGATACCACTGCTGACCGGTTACTACGGGAATCCCTGCGCGGTAAGCCGCCGTAGCGCTCCACTGCGGGCTGCCCTCGTAGTCGGCATACAGGTAAAACTCGGGATTGGGCAACACCAAGGTGCTATCCCACCGGTAGACGGCAGATGCGTCAGACAGATTGAAAAACGATTGCGGCAACCGGCTGTTGAACAGGTAGCGGGAGTAGTTGTGGCAGACACCTGTTTGCAAGCTGAAGTTATCTCTGATGAATTGCTTATAATCCAGCGCGTAGTAGCGGATGAGGGTGCGTTGTCGCGTCTGCACGTTGCCGTAGTCGAAGTACTGCCGACTGAAGTCGTACAAGTAGCTAACGCTGAGATGGCCTTTGGGCAGGCTTCGCACCCAGTTGTTGGCGGAAAACCACCGGAATTTACCTGCCGAGAGGTCGCCTTGGAAGGCGAGCAGGTTCGAGCGCACGCGGTAAAATTTGTCGATGGCGTAGTTGTATGACTGTACATAGCTCTTTTTGCCGGTATGGAGGCGGATGTTCAAACCGACATCTGCATTGCCAAAGCGACGCAGCAAGCGCGTTGCTCCGGGATTTAAGGCCAGAAAGCCGTCGGAAAATTGCCGGTTGGCAAAGCCTTGCACAAAACCTATGTTTTTTATTTTCTGCTCCACGAGCATGCCGACGGAAGCCAGGCCGGCGGCTATCTGTATGCTGCTCCTCTCCAGTGCAGAGCGCGTCTGGATGTCCACCGCTCCGGCGCCGGCATTGCTAATGGTAAGAGGTGGGTTGGAGGCGTAAACGTACATTTTCTCCACCAATTCGGTATTAAACAGGCTGAAGTTCCCCAGTCCGTTGATTTGTCCGTTGCGCACCGGGCTTCTAATGGGAATGCCGTTAAGCAATACCCTGGAGCGGTCGGCAGAGCTGCCTCTTAAAGCCGGGTCTGCCGTCTCGTCGGGATTGGTTGACGCCGGCAAGATGGTAATGGCCCTGAGCGGATCACCGGCAGACACGGGATATTGGTATATCTCCAACCGCTCCAACTTGACCACCGAGAACTTTTCGGATATAGGGTCTCTTGCCGTTACCATGACCTCGCGCAAGCCCAGTGCACTACCCTTTAATACTATCGGTGAGTTCGCGACCCCCTCGGCCGCCACGCAGCGAGGCTCGAGGCCCAGGTAGTAAAAGCACAGAGTATCTCCACAGCCGCTTAGTTCCAGTTGAAATCTACCGGACAGGTCGGTGAAAGTTCCTCGGGTAGAGTCGGATGGGCATATTACCCGCACGGCGTAAAGCGGCTCACCTTGCTCGTCTGTTACCGCACCCGACACTATCTGGCCGAGAAGAAGTGCAGGAGCTCTCAAGAGGCTTCCGAACAAAAGTAGAGCCAACCCTAAGCGGCGCATTTTACGGCGCTTACTTGTCCACCAATTGGGTAGCCAACTGCCCGATGAGGTAACTGTGCGGATATTTGGCAATGGCTTCCTTGAAATACTTTTTTGCATTGGTCCAATCTTCCTTTCTGATGTAAAACCTTATAAGTATTTCGTACGACTCCTCTTTGCCCCAGGAGGGAAGGGTATTGTTGGGCACCTTTTGGTCGGGTAGTTGAATGGCCTTCTTCAAGTACAACTCTACTTTTTCCCCTCCACCGTACCGCTCCGGAGTGTAGAAGTCATTGCTACCCGCTGCGTAGTAGGCGCGCAGATTTTGGTCGTCCAACTGTATAGCCTTGTTGATATTGCTTTCTATCTTTCCACTGAGAACGGCTGCACCTATGACACTTCTGAACTGCATGGAAAAACTTTGAAGCAGGGCCAGCAAGGCATAATCTTCGGAGTTTTTTTGCTCTATGGACTCCAGGATCTTTATACCCTGCATTACTGCATCTTCAGAGGCAGCGCGGTTCTCGACGGTTAAGTAAAAGATAGCGAGATAATAGTGCAGATAGCCTTGCCAGTAGCGAATGAGCGGGTTGGCGTGCTGTTGGGCGAGTTTGGCCAACTCGTCTTTCAATTTCAGCAAGTCCTGTGGGCTTTTGCTGATTTGGGATTGTGCAAAGGCGCCGTAGATTCTGCTCTGGATGTTTTCCAACTGCCACCGGCGAAGCTCATCGGCCGAGTAGTCGGCGGGAGACTTGCCGTTGACCTCGTATCGGCATCCGGAACCGAAGGAGGCGATCGATAAAAAGAGCAGAAAGCAAAAAGAAGCCTGTTTCATAGCGAATTCGTTTTGTGTGAGAAATGGGTGATGGAAATGACTGCCGGAGCGAAGAGTAAACAGAGATTAAAAGATTTGGTCTTGCACGCGACGGTTTGAAAGAACCACCATGCCTCTTCGGGCTTGTGTTCCCGAGGGGCTATGTGCCGCAAAGCACGCCTCAAGCGCTACGCGTGCGGCCGGTGTGCCGTTACGTCTGTCTACTAACTTGTTCGCTGAGTGAGTCTGTCGCGCAGGCTGAGAGCATCAATGAGGGCCCTCCTTGTGTATGTGCGTCTTCGCCTGATCGAGATAGCTGCTCAGCGCTGAGTAGAAGTCTTCAAACGCCTGGATACCTGTCGGCGTAATGCGGCAGATGGTCAGCGGATAATTTTTGCGAAAGGTCTTGGTAATCTCGACATATCCGGCTTCACTCAGTTTGCTCAGCTGGGCGCTCAAGTTGCCGGCCGTGGCGCCCGTTTTTTCCTTTAGCTCGTTAAACTCCGCCTCCCTCGCTACCATGAGGTAGGCGATGACAGAAAGCCGCAGCTGAGACAGCAGAAGCGGGTCTAATCTCTCATCCATGCTGTTTGCGCGCCCTTTGTTGAAGCATCCACCCCGGTGCAAGGTAACCCAACAAGATGGCTGCGGCCATCACCAAACCGTGGTGTTGCGGGAAAACGAATAGACAAAGCAAAGCACCTAACCACAAAAACGAGCTGCCCCACATCAAAGGCGCAAACTGCAGCAGGATACCCGAGACAAACGTAGCAAACGCCGCCAGTAACAGAACCACCGGTGTGGGACTCAGCCCTTCTCTCACGCTAAAAAAGATGGCCACCGCCAAGCAGGGCAGGAAACCCAGCCATACCAACCCGTACCACTTGTGAATGATGTTCTGACTGCGGCCACCGCGCTCGCGGCGCCACTCATAGACGAGAGCGGTAATGCCGCCCATAAGCGGCAAAATGAGCCAGGGCAGCCACGGCTGCTTTGCATCAGTTGCATTTAGCAAGTACCAGTTGGTCAAGGCACTTGCCGTGATCACTACTCCCCACAAGAGAAAATGAAAGCCGTTTTCCTGAGTGCTCTTTTTGGCCAGCTCTATGACCTCTCGAATGACCTCCAAACTCGTGCGCGGGTCGAGCGCATCTTTTTCTTTTTCCGCCATAAGTGTCTGTTTTTTAAGTTTTTAAAAATACTACGGGCGCATTCGCTCCGTTGACGGAGCAAATATATAGAGTGATTTATAAAATAAACAAGTTTTCCGATTAAAAAAAATAACCGACCGGAAAATTTGCTTTAGCCCCTGCGGTGCCCATGGGCTACCTTTGCCGGGCATGAACTTGCCCTTTTTCATAGCTTGGCGTCTGGTGCGCTCGCGCGGGCAGGCTTATTCGCGCGTCATTGTTCGCATTGCCTCGGCGGCGTTGGCCCTGAGCATGGCGGTCATGGTGGCGGCTTCGGCCCTGGTGGCGGGATTTAAGACGGAGATCAGCCGGAAGATTTTCGAGTTTTGGGGGCATATCCATTTGACCGACCGCAGCTATCTACTCACTTATGAGCCTCACCCGGTTCGGCGCGACGTGGCCTTCGTAGCGGGCTTAGACACGGTGCGCAACGTGACGTATACGCCCGCGGATGACCCTTCGGCACTGCCGGTGCGCTCTCGCGGGGGCATTCGCCATGTACAGGCTTTCGCCCTGAAGCCGGGCATTATTCGCACGGCAGAGGCTATGGAGGGCATTTTGCTTAAGGGCGTTGGTGTGGATTTTGAACAGGCTCATCTGCAGCCGTACCTGTTGGAAGGGCGCTTTTTGGCACTGAGCGATACGCTACCTTCGCGAGAAATTCTGCTCAGCCGCCAGACGGCCGACCGGCTGCGCGTAAGCGTGGGCGATAAGTTTGTGGTGCACTTCGTCAAAAACAACGCTCAGGCCAAGCGCCTCTTTCAGGTGTGCGGCATTTACAAGACGGGCCTGGAGGAGTACGACCGCAAGTTTGCGCTGTGCGATATCCGCGTGGTGCAGGAACTGCTGAACTGGTCGCCCGAGGAGGTGGCGGGCTTCGAGGTATGGCTGGACGATTTGCGCGACATAAATCTGTACGCCGAGTACCTGTACGACGAAGTGGTGCCTTCGGAAATGCTGGTGCTGACCGTACAGGAGAAGTTCCCGGCCATTTTCGAGTGGCTGCAGCTGCAGGACTACAACGAGGTGGTTATTTTCATCCTCATGCTGGCCGTGGCCGTTGTCAACATGGTCACCGTGCTGCTGGTGTTGGTGTTAGAGCGCTCGACCATGATCGGCATTTTGAAGGCCCTGGGAGAGACTTCCGGACGTATTCGCCAGATTTTCCTGTACCAGGCCGCCTTTATCGCCGGCATAGGGTTGCTGTGGGGCAACCTCATCGGCCTGGGCTTTTGCTATTTGCAAGACCGCTACCGCTTTATTACCCTAAACGAGGCCGATTACTACCTCTCTTATGCGCCGGTGCACATCCAATGGCCGGTGTGGGTTGGGCTCAACGCCGGGGCGTTGGTGCTCATCCTGCTCGTGCTTTTGTTGCCTTCTTATGCCGTGGAGCGCGTGTCGCCCGTTCGGGTAATTCATTTCCGCTGAGGAGGTTTGCCGGCAGAGCAGTATGTTTGTCCAAAATTCGATACCATACCTAATCGTCATGAAAAAGGCGCTGGCATTGCCCAAAGTTGCGGGTATTCCCATTTACATCCACTGGACATTTGTCATTCTCATCGGGTGGATTGTGCTGACCAACCTATGGGCCGGGCTCGACTGGTTGCACGTCAGTTGGATGGTTCTCTTTGTTTTAGGGCTATTTGTGTGCGTGACCCTTCACGAGCTGGGGCATGCCCTGGCCGCGCGCTATTACGGCATACACACGCGGGATATCACGCTGTATCCCATCGGCGGGGTGGCGCGCTTAGACCGGATGCCGCAAAAACCCGCACACGAGCTCGCGGTTGCCCTGGCCGGCCCGGCGGTGAACGTGGTCATCATGCTGGCGCTTTGGCCGTTAATCGCCGACTTTGACATGCCGGAGGAAGGCGGGGCGCGGGTGTTTTTAATCGATGAGAACAGTTTTTTGCCCATGTTGGGCATCGTCAACGTCTGGTTGGCAGCTTTCAACCTCATCCCTGCCTTTCCTATGGACGGCGGACGCGTGTTGCGCGCCCTGCTGTCGCTGCGCATGGATCGGGTTCGGGCTACAGAAGTCGCGGCTTTCGTCGGTCAGGCCATAGCCGTGCTGTTTGTTTTTGTTGGCTTTTACACCAATCCCTTTCTCATTTTCATCGGTCTTTTCGTCATCTTGGGTGCCCGCGCCGAGGCCGAGGCCGTGCGTTCGCAGTCCTTTTTGGAGGGCTTTACGGCCAGGGATGCGCTGATGACCAACATACCCGTGATAGACAAGCACCAGACCATACACGAGGCGGTGCAAATCCTATTGGACAGCCAAGCCAGAACGTTTCTGGTGACGGAAAACGGCATGCCTTACGGCATACTCAGCCGCGACCATATCATTCGAGGTATTCGTTCGGCCGGTGAGAGTGCTCCGGTGCATACGGTAGCCGACACACGTTTGCACTATTTCGACGCCTGGGCACCGCTGGAGGAAGTACTCGCTTATTTTCAGCAAGAGCCGAGTGCTATCGTGCTGGTGCGCGAGGGCAACCGCTTGGCGGGTGTAATCGACTCGGAGAACATATCCGAATTCATCATGATCAATGCCGCTCGGCTGCAAACGGCTTGAGAAGGGGAGGTAAATCGGAAAATAGCTCGTTCTAATGAGCCTTATTCGCAACAAAGGTGCTGTGGTTGCCCTTTTGCTATTCATTCACAGCACTTCGCTTTCTTCTCAAAGTGCCTTTTCTGCATGTTTACCCGCGGCGTTGTCGGAGGAAAGCGGCTTTGCCGACGACACAAGTATGTACGGCGGTCAAGGAGAGGTTCGGCCTTTCATCACCGACGATGCCCGTGTAGTGGGTGGTCGCTTGGCGCAGTTGGAAAGTTGGTGCCGCATCGACGAAGCGTCGGGCCAACAATGGTTTATGTTGGCTTATGGCCCTAACGCCCCTCTGGAGTTGACCTTGGGCGGTGTGTTAGGTTACGAGGTGCCCGAGGAGGGGCGGTACTCTTTTTCGTATGCCTTGCCCTTGCTACAAGCCAAGTACTTGTTTCGGGAATACGCACCCAACCGCCCACCCGGAGTGGGTGTAGTGCTCGGTACTTTTCTGCCGAGTGGAAAAGGCGCCTTTCGGCCGCCCGGCTACGGAACCTTTGGCTTCCTTACCGTTTCGCAGTGCTTTGGAGCGGGTGAAAAAGTACTCGTCCACGTCAACATCGGAGGCAATTACCTGCACATAGACGGCTCGAATACCTTCATCGGTACTTGGGGGCTCGGCACTCAGATACGGGTCATAGGAGGAATGCACTTCGTAGGAGAATTCATCTCAGGCGACCCTTACGTGCCGGGCACCGGTATCGCCTACCAGGTCGGTTATCGGCACTTCTTTAGCGACCTGTTTCAAATAGACATGACCGTAGGCAAAGGGATAGGCGGAGAGAATCCCTTGCCTTTTTGGTTCAGCGCCGGCATTCGCCTGGTCACCACGTACTTTCGGCGCTGAGGCGGCGGCTGCTCAGTACTCGATGCCGGTATCTTCGTACAGTTCCCGGTTTTTGGGCCGACTGTCGTAGGGCTTCTTTTCGATGTGCCCTTTGTCATTCTCCTCGATCTTGTATAGGCGAGGCTGGTCATCGGCGGGCGCCTTAGGGCCCAGATTGCGCGTTTTCTCCTCGCCGTACTCTTTTGCCCGCTCCATCCATTTGCTGCTGACGTCCCAGGCCTCCAGAAAAAAAGGTTTAATGCGGTGGAACAGCTCTCCCGCGTGCGCAGGCATCTCGACCAAATAGGGTAGGGTGGTGGATTTCTCCTCTGTCTCGGGCCCGATTATCCGCGTCTCCTTGAGAAACCACAGTACCGACCCGTACAAAAACAGAGCAAACAGTGCACTCAGCAGGCCCCCCAAGGCTCGGTTGACAAAGCCGATGCGCAAGGCAGAAAGAGTGCCCTCTCCCCCTCGGGCGGCCAGGCGAAAAAGGCCAAAGATGAAGATGAGGTTGACGATAAAGGCAATGGGCAAGATGAGCGGTGAGTTGGAATTCAGCACGCTCTCTAAAATACGCGCCATGGTGGGCGCCATTTTGAAGGACAGCACCAGCCCAAAGAAAATAGAGAGCACGCCTATGATCATGCTGATGATGCCCCTGTCCTTGCCGTACCAGAAGCCAAGGATGGCAATGAGGGCAGCAATGACGTCTATAGCCATAAAGCGGGCATTTAGTGCGGCACTCGACCGCCGGCTCAGAACGGCAGGTCGTCCACATTGATCGCCGGCGGTGCCGCCGTGTGGTCAGGAAATGGGTCGGGGGCCGGGCGCGTTTGGGCAGAAGAAGCGCCCGACGACTCCTCCGCCTTTTCTATTCGCCAGGCGTTGAGGTTGGTGAAAAACTTGCCGTTCCACTCGCGACCGCGCAAGTCGAACGACACGCGCACGACATCGCCTTCCTGAAGGCCATCCAGCAGCTGGCAGCGCTCCTGTACCGTTTGAAACTTGACGTACTCGGCGTAATTGCCGGAGGCAATTTCCAGTACAAACTCGCGCGCCTGAAAAGAGGCGGTCTTCTGTTCGGCAGGGAAGATGCGGTGTATTTTTCCGGTTATCTCAAAAGCCATGTGTCTGGAATTTTGACGATGGTCCTCACCGTTACAAGACGGCAAAAGCCGTAGTACGGCTTGTCGTTATTTTTGTTTGAAGTATGCTTCGTAGTAGCCGGGCCGGTTGGCCGACAGCACATAGTCGAAGCGCCGGCTGACGGCGATGCGTTGCTTGGGAGCATACAAGAAAATCTCCGGTTGCTCGTCGTGTAGGAGCTTCTGGATTTGCAGGTAGTACTCGGTTCGCTTGTTCTCGTCGGTCTCGGTACGCACGGCTTCAATGAGACGGTCTAAGTCTGCCGTGGCGAAGGCGCTTCGGTTGCCCGAGCCTATGCTCTTAGAGTGGAAGTTTTGGTAAGGGTCCCACCACCCGGGGAAGAGCACCACACTGGTGAGGGCCAGGTCGTAGTCCAGCTGGCGGGTTTTTTGGGCGATGACCCGGATGTCATCCTCTGCGATGTGGAGCAGAAAGCCGGCGGCGCGAGCGGTGTTTTGGATGCTTCTGGCCGTTGCACTCGAGGTCGGGGATGCGCCGGCCGTCAGCAGGGAGAGTTCGAGGTTGACGCGCCGGCCGTTTATAAGCTTATCGGCGATACCGTCGCCGTTAGAATCGCTCCAGCCGGCTTCGGCCAGCAACTGCCGCGCTTTGTTGACGTCATAGCTATAGGGCTGCAGTGAGCGGGCGTAGAAGGGCTTTGCGGGATGGACCGGGCTGACGCAGCGCTCCGCCATGCCTTCCCAGACGGTGCTGAGCAGGTACTCGTAGTCGATGGCATGCGCCAGGGCCTGGCGAACGCGCTTGTCGGCCAAGGCCGGTCGGGTCGTGTTGCACAGCACACGCGCATAGGTGTTGGCGCCCACCAAGGCCATGTCATAGCGAAGGGGTAAGCAGGTATCTTGCTTCAGCTCGATAAACTTTACGGGCGATAACCCGGGTACTACATCCAGGTCGCCGCTGCGCAAAAGGTTTTCCGCCGCGGCTTCTTCCTTGATAAAGCGATAGATAATTTTTTGCGGATAGGCCGCCAAGTAGCGATTTCGCCCGGCGACACGGTCGCCCCACCAGTTGTCTTTTCTTACCAGCACGATTCCCTGGTCTACGTCAAAACTCTCCAACCGATAAGGGCCGCTGCCGGATATGGCCGTTTTGTCGTTGGCAAAACGCGGGGATTGAAAGTACTCCGCCCAAGCCGCCAAGGCTTTGTTTTCGGTAACCAGCCGCTGGGCCCGAGCGCGGTCTTGCAGGTCGGCTAAAGAAACCTTCGTCAGCACGCCTTCAGGGTCGTACCGATAGGCCGGGTAAATAGGAAACTGGCACAAGCTCTCCAGCCCTAAGAGGTAGAACCGGTCGAAATAGGCCGTAAACCTCTTCGGATGGGCAGCGTCTACTTCGAGCGCTTTTAGGTGCTCAAAATAACCCAACCACTCGCCCAACGGCAACAGCGGATGATAGATGATCTTGAGCGAGAACAGCACGTCGTGCCCGGTGATGGGTGTTCCGTTGTCCCAGGTGGCTTCTTCGTAAAGTTCAAAATCGTAGGCCAACATGCCGGCCCGAGTCCCTTCTTTTACGGTGTACACCGAAGGGATGGCCCGCACGAGCAACGGCACCAGCTCCAGCCGCTCCGGCTCCACGGCGGCCAGGGATTGAAAGAGATTGGCCGCCACGTACCGGTTGTAGCCCGGCCCCGGAAGGATGGGGTTGAGCGAAGTGGCCGCAGCCTCCATGCGCACCGTTACGACGTTGTCTGTCTTGAACGAAACTTTTCCACAGCGCTTTTCGCCATCGGTACGGCAACCGAGCCAGAGAAGGGAAAGAAAAAAGAAGGTTAGGGTTCTCCGAAAAGTGAAAAGGGTCATGTGGGTGAAAATTTGGGTAAAAGTACGATGCCCGAAGAGTACGAGAAGTAAAGTTTTCTGACAACTCTCGTGCACTGGTTTTTCATCGCCGAAGAGAAGATAGCCGGCTCGGTAAGCTTTTCGTACCTCGGTGTTCCTGTCTACAGAGTGCCGTCGTGCGCGGAAATTCTCTCTCGAAGGAGGCGTTGCTCGGCCGGGGCGAAACTCTCGGCTTTCTAAAAAAAAGGCACAAGCCAGGTAGAGCGGAAGAGTTATTATATTATATTTACTGTCTCAAACGGCGGAATTACCCTTTTCTCTCCTGCTTTTTTTTCTCCCGTACGGTTATGAGGCTACTGCGTCTACTCTATTGCCTATGGTCGCTGGTCGGATGGCTAATGCCGGTTGCTGCTTATTCACAGATAGAGGTTTTGGGCCACTTGCCCTATGCGCCGGCTACCCTCGCCGGTTGTTGGCATTATGTCGACTCTCTGGGCAACGAGTACGCTTTAGTGGGTACCAGCCAGGGTTTGAGCATTGTAGAGGTTACCCACCCGCACAAACCCGTGCAGCGCTTCTTTGTACCGGGCCCTACCAACAACTGGCGCGAGGTAAAGACTTGGAACGGATTCGCCTACGTGGGCTCAGAAGCCCAAAACAGCGGCATCACCATCGTGGATCTGCGCCGATTACCCGATACGATTTTCTGGAAGGTGTGGTTCGGCCCCGGAGAGGATACGCTCATTCGGCGCAGCCACACGGTAGCCTGTGCCGATGACCATCTGTATGTTTTCGGAGGCACCCAACAGGGCACGGTCATCTGCGACATAAGCGACCCGTGGAACCCCGTCGTCAGAAGCATCACTTCTTCGCCCTACGTTCACGACGGCTACATCCGCAACGACACCCTCTGGGCAAGTGAGATCTACGCCGGCCGCTTTAGTGTGTTCGATGTATCCGATAAAACAAAGCCCACTCGGCTGGCCGTCCAGCCCACTCCTGGAGCGTTCAATCACAACAGCTGGCTTTCCGACGACGGTCGGTTCCTCTTCACCACGGATGAGCGTCCGAATGCGCCGTTGGCCGGCTTCGATGTGAGCGACCTGAGTGACATCCGCCTTTTGGACACGTACTACCCCAGCCAATTGCCAACCCAAGAGGTACACAACGTGCGCGTATGGGGCGGCTATCTGGTCAATCCCTCTTACGGCGGGCAGCTGACCATCGTAGATGCCCATCGCCCCGACAACCTCATCGAGGTGGCGCACATCCGCCTGGGCAACTCTTTGGTGTGGGACGCCTCCCCGTATCTGCCTTCGGGCAACATCATCGCTACCGTGCGCAACGAAGGGCTATTCGTGCTCAAACCTCACTACGAACGGGCCGCTTACCTGGAAGGGCGGGTAACCGATGCCGCCACCGGCCAACCCTTGGCGCGCGTCAAGGTAGTCGTACAAGGCACACCTAACACCGATCTCACCCGCTCAGACGGCACGTTCAAAACCGGCGCCGCAGCCCCGGGCACGTACAGGGTAACCATGGGAAAAATAGGCTACAAAAGCCTAGTGCTCACCGACATAGCGCTCAAGCGCGGCGAGACGACCTGGATAGAGGCCGCACTGGAGAAATTTTGATTCCAGAGCCTTTGGGTTCGGTAGCGAATTCGGCCGCTCTGTCGCCCCTGCTTCAGGAAGAGAGATTTCTCCGTTAGATCGGCAAAATAGCACGTATTTTGCTTCTATAAGGTCATTGTCTCAACAAAGGCCCTCCTCTTGAATCTATGTATCCACTCCGATTACTCCTTTTATCGACTTGTTGGCTGTGGTGTGCTGCTTCTTCCCGAGCGCAACAGATGCCTTCTTTTTACCAGTACCAATGGTTGCCGCGCCTGTTCAATCCGGCCGCCCAAGGGGCGGACGGCCAAGGGCAGCTGACGGCGGCTTATCGCCTGCAATTTCAACAGTTAGCCGCCGATGTGCGGCCTAACACGTATGTGCTGCACGCCGATTTGTCGAGCCTGATGCCGGAGCGTGTCGGAGTGGCCGTTCAGGCCGGTACCGACCGGGCGCATCTGCTGCGCCAGACACAGATGAGCGGCTTCTTTGCTTATCGATTGTTGGATACCGAACGCTGGCGTTTGTCTCTTGGCCTCAGCGCAAGCATACGGTCGTATCGCTTTGACCTTAACGCCAAACAGTTGGGCGATGCCGCCGATTTGAGCCTCTTCCAAGGCATCGAGCACCGCTTGCGCTTCGACGGTGGGCCGGGCATGGCGCTGGAGCATCGGCTGCCCAACCGCTCTGTCTTCTTCGTAGATGCCGCTGCTGCCCAGCTGTTTACCAGCGCGATAGACGTTTCCGATGACGGCAATAGCTCATTGCTGTACCGCACCGCCCCTCATGCGCTCGTCAACTTCCGGTATCGCCATCAGGCGCGAGCGCTTGCCGTAGAGCCGGCACTGCTGGTACAGCTCGTCCCTCAGGCCATGAAGGGCGCCTTTACAGCCAACGTGAATGCTTATTTTTTTCCAGAAGATCGCCTCATGGTGGGTGCCGGCTGGCGCTCTCACGGAGCCGGCTTGCGCTTTGTGCTGGGCTTCTCTCCCGTCCCGGTGCTGCGCCTAACGGCCTGTTCGGAATGGCACCGCGCGCTGGGGACCACGTACGAATTCGGAGCCGGCATAGCCATAGCCAGGCGTCGGCCTGCCTTCGAGCCGAGCGCACAGCCGCCTTCTGCAGAACCGGTTAACCTCCTTCGCGTCGAACAAGAAGCCGTGCAAGCCTTGCGACAAGCCTTTGAGCTATCGGCTACGTTTTTGGAGCAGCGACAGCAGACCTTGACCGCGTTACTCGCCCAAGTAGAGAGCGCGCCCGAGCCGTCCAGACAAATCGCCACTGCCGACTCCTGCCGCCTACTGTTGGCACAAAGCGAGGTAGAGCTGCAGCAAATGGACCAAATACTGCAGGCGCTTCAACTCAAGCAGCAACAAGCGCGCCAGGTACTGCGCAAAATGGAAACGGAAGGTCTCGACCCATCGGAAGAGACCCGCGCTGCCCTCCTTCGGATAGATGAACAAGTGGCAGCGGCGACCGGGCGCACAGAGACCTTGAAAACGGCCCATCGACGCCTCGACGAGCGCTGCTCCACCTTGCGACCTCAGCGCGACGAGGCTACCTACATCCGCATGGGCGATGGAGATGGTTTACAGGCGCTCCTCTCCCAGCAGTTGCGCCAAACGCCGGGCCTCCCCAGAGACCTCCTGCCCTTGCGCGTCTTTGCCTTCCCCGGTGCAGTCGCCGTTACTTATCATTTTCCCGATGACGACGAGGACTACCGATTGGGTGCAGACAAGGCAGCTCTGGCCCAACATGTCCTTCAGCAGATCCGTCGCCTACAAGCACAAGGGCTTGTGCTGGAGAACTTTACGCTCGTCACGGAGCTGCAAGAGGACCGCAGCACGTTGACCTACGAACCCGGGGTAGAGTACGACGGCTTTTTGGGCGACATGCCCTTGGTGTACGCCTTAGTCGATAGCGAAACGGCCGCGGTCTTAACCCAAGCTCCTGCGCTCGCCGTTGGTGCTTCGCTCAACCTGGAGACACTCTCGGCACTCAAGCTGGCGGCGTGGAAAAAAGCCTTTGTCCAGGCCGGCGTACCGGCGGAGCGCATCTTCTTGCAGGTGCGCTACAACCACTCCGACAACGCTTACCGGCAGGAAACCAAATTGGTCATGAAGTGGCGATCTTGACCTGGGGGGACTCGCACAGCCACTCAAAATCCGGGCCTTTAACCATGCTTTTTACGTACTTGAACATCTTGCCGATGTGCACGGCATCCACTACCCGGTGGTCAAAGACGGCGCTGATGGTCAGGATACGCCGCGGCACTATCTGGTCGTTTATCACCACCGGTTTGCTCTGCACGCTACCCATCGTGATGACGCCCGACACATTTGACAACGGCAGCAGAGCCGCGTAGCCGATGTCTATGCCGATGCTCCCTATATTGGACAAAATAAACGAGCCAAAAGCGTCGGGTGACAACCCCAAGGCGGGAAGTTCAAGGCCCACCTCAACGGTCAGCCATTGGGCCAGGCGCACCAGCCAGCGGTTGAGCGGCCAGGGCAGGAACCTCAGAATACTCTTAGACTTAGACGCTTTCTCGAAGTTGCCCTGTCGCGATTGGCGCACGTTTTTCAAGAGCACTTCTGCCAGTTCCGGTAGGGTCAGCCGGTCGGCGTGCGGCACGGTGACGGAGCTGATTTGCGTGCCGCCTTCCACCAGCACGCTGACCGTGGCGTGTACATAGCCGCGGTGCACCAGGCGCCCCCGGCGCACGTAGCAATTCATTTCCGGCACTTCGTCTCGCATTCCGCGGGCCAAGAGCAGCAAGATGGGGTGCATAACCGTGATGCGGAGCCCTTCGCGTCGCTTCTTCAATACAAATGCCTCTAATTCGGTGACATCCAGCTCGACCGTTCCCAAAATGCGCGAGTCGGTGGGTTTGCGGTAAATAGCAGCAGCGGCAACGCGCCAGTCGTTGTTGGGTTCAAACGATTGCTTCATAGTGCTAAACCAATAGCCGATAAAAGTGTAAGTAAAGGCAAGGCTAAGGTGCGGCTTTTTTGATGTTTGAAAATGCCCGACCATAAAGCCGTTGCGGCCTTGCTCTTGTACACGCTCTTGCACCGGAGGCAAAAAATTGTACTTTTACGCCCTGCCTTTTTTAATCCGCCTTCGGTCATTCCCACACTAAACTTTTTCCAAGTAGCTATGAAGCAGGCCTTTACGTGTTTTTTTGTTTTCGTCCTCACCTCGCTTTTTTCCCAGAACATTACCCTTCAGGGAGTGGTAACCGATCGCGAGCGCAACGAGCCCTTGCCGGGGGTTACGGTGCGCGCCGGTACTATGGCGACGGCTACCGATGCCGAAGGCCAATTTCAGCTGGCCCTGCCGGCCGGCACCTACGAAGTGTCCTTTACGTACACCGGCTACGAGCCGCAGCGCCAGCTCGTGCGCATAGCCGAGGGGCGGGTTACCCGGCTGAACGTTCAGCTCACCTATGCCGATAATCTGCTCCAGCAGGCCACCGTTACGGCCGGTAAGTTTGAGAAACCCTTGGGCGAGGTGACAGTCTCCATAGACATCTTGCGGCCGCGACTCATCGAAAACGTAAACTCCACCCAGATAGATGAGTCTTTGGTCAAGATTCCCGGCGTGGCCATCGTGGACGGGCAGGCCAGCATACGAGGGGGAGCGGGTTTTGCCTACGGAGCAGGCACCCGCGTGCTCATCTTGGTAGACGATATCCCGGCCCTCCAAGCCGATGCGGGATACCCCAACTGGGCCGATTTCCCTATAGAGAACATCGCTCAGGTGGAAGTGCTCAAGGGTGCTGCCTCGGCCCTCTACGGTAGCTCTGCCATGAACGGCATCATCAACATCCGCACGCGCTTTGCCGCCGATGTGCCCGAAACCGAGGCCGCCGTGTTCAGCCAAGTATGGGGCTCCCCCCGAGACCGGCGCATGAAGTGGTGGGGCACCGACACTTCGGCCATCCAACTGCCCCTGGAGGCCGGCTATAGCTTCGCCCATCGGCGCAAAGTCGGGCGCTGGGACCTCGTGCTGGGCTCCTACGGATTGTACCGCGACAGCTACAACAAAGACACCTATGCACGCTACATTCGGCTGACGCCCAACGTGCGCCTTCGCATCACCGACCGCCTTTCCGTGGGGCTGAGCTCCAACTTCAACTTCGGACGCAGCGGCTCCTTCTTCACCTGGGCCAACGATACCACGGGCGCTTACCTACCCGGAAGCAATTCTACTACGGCCAATCGCGGCCGACAGCGCTACTTCATAGACCCGTCGGTGCAATACTTCGACCCCTACGGCAACCGCCATCGCTTCTTGGGCCGCTACTACCACGTGTTCAACGACAACACCGATGACCAGAGCAACCGGAGCGATATGCTCTACGGCGAGTACCAGTTCCAGCGAACGATGGACCCCGTCGGGCTGGTACTCACCACCGGCCTAGTGGCCATGTACACCACCGTGGAGGCCATTCTGTATCGCGGCAATTACACTACTCAAAACTACGCCGGCTATTTTCAACTGGACTGGAAAGCCTTCGACCGCTTAAACCTTGCCGCCGGCGTGCGCTACGAAGAGAACATCTTGAAAAGCCCAGAGGTCATTCAAATCAGCCTCACCGAATTCGACACCATACCCAACGGTATAACCCGCGAGGGGCGCCCCGTTTTTCGCATAGGTGCCAACTATCAAGCCGCTCGGTTCACGTATCTGCGTGCCTCCTGGGGCCAAGGGTATCGCTACCCGACGATAGCCGAAAAGTTCATCAACACCTCCTTCGGCGTAGGCAATGTGGCGCCCAACCCCGACCTGGTGTCCGAAACGGGCTGGACGGCCGAGATAGGGCTAAAGCAAGGCTTCGCCATCGGACGCTTTATCGGCTTCCTCGACCTGACGGGCTTCATCTCCGAATACGATCGCATGATGGAGTTCGACCTGGATCGCATCTTCCCGGCCATCGTCTTCAAGTCTAAAAACGTAGGCGACACGCGCGTGCCGGGCGTAGAAGTTTCCCTCATGGGCCAGGGGAAAATGGGCCCCGGTACCTTCTACCTGCTCTCCGGCTGGACGCGCATTGACCCCGCGTATCGCCTGGCTCCCGGAGAGGTCTTCGACCAGGCTAAATACAAAACCTCGGTGAACCGAAACGTCCTCAAATACCGCTTCCGCGACATGGTCAAGGTGGACGCCGAGTATGCCCTCGGCCCCTACGCCGCAGGCGTCTCGGTGCAATACAACAGCCACATGGAGGCCGTAGACCTCGTGTTCGAGCTGGGCATACCCGGAGTGAAGTCGTTCCGAGACCGCTACAACAAGGGCTTTACCCTCTTAGACCTGCGCTTCTCGCGAAAGATAGGCGAGCGCCTAAAGGTCAGTCTGTTGTGCAACAACGCCCTCAATCAGGTCTACTCCTATCGCCCGGCCCTGCTCGAAGGGCCGCGCAACTATACCGTGCGGCTGGATTGGAAGATGTAAGGGGAGCCTCACTTGGCCGTCGTATTTGCCTCGGGAGGGCGCCGGGTCCCAGAGTTACCGCCCTCGTCTCCAGTGACCTGATATTTGC
>Ga0209101_1000092_pt1 | contig 75073 bp, 66 predicted proteins | sample ConPoolayeCmetaG_FD_185481 | JGI IMG/M metagenome (GOLD analysis project Ga0209101, IMG submission 185481) | Hot spring microbial mat communities from California, USA to study Microbial Dark Matter (Phase II) - Cone Pool mat layer C metaG... ... | reverse complement strand
ATCTAAACTACCATCCGCATTAAGCCGCGCTATATAGTTCCTACTCACTCCATTATACGTAGTAAACCACCCCCCTATTAATACCTTTCCATCTCCCTGCAATGCTATAGACAGAACGGAATTATTCGCTCCGCTACCTACATTAAAACTACTATCTAAACTACCATCCGCATTAAGCCGCGCTATATAGTTCCTACTCACTCCATTATACGTAGTAAACCACCCCCCTATTAATACCTTTCCATCTCCCTGCAATGCTATAGACAGAATATAACTATTAAGTCCCACCAATCCGTCCTCCCTCGTAAACACCTCACTACCTGTAGCATAAGCATTAGCATAAACCCCGTTATTCGATGAACCATTAGCAAAATTAGCGGCCGAATAAGATAAACTTTGCCTATCAGAAAAATTTAAGCCAGAACGTAATGCAAAATTGTTCCACTTTAATTTTGCCTCTACTCTTGCCATCTCTGTAAAGACTTTACTCTTTGTATACACACTCCCTCTAGTAATTGTTACCTCCCCACCGTTCACACTCACACCAGTTGGGTCTGTTGCAGACCACTTGCTGCTATCTAATACTGTCCCATCAAACCCATCAAAAAATGGAAAAACCCTACTGCCATCACTCCCTGCTACTGCGCTCGGATTACCATAGTACATATATACCTCCTTTGACGGAGCAGAGATACTGTCTAGCTTTACCCACACTATAGTACTACTTGTGTTACACCCACTCTCAATCCAGTAGGGGTACTCCACTCCGCTAGCGTTCGCAAATCGCATATCAAAACAATTTGCCTGCATGTTTCCAACTGCAATTAAAGAAGCCGTATCTATCACCAACTTAGCCTGATAATCGGTAAGTGTTGATGCGCCAGAATAAGTTATAGGGATTCGTTTTCTAAACCGCCAACCGCTATTCCACCAAGCTGCGCTAAGTGGCGACGTATAACCAATAACCCATACAAAAACACAGAGCACAAAAAAGAAAAGTACAACCAAGTTGATTGCTAACCTATCTTTGTTTAGAAATTTTAGCTTTTTCAGTTTAAATCTTCTCATCGTCCTATCTATTTGATCTCGCTCAGAATAGAATTATAAAACTCGTACGCCTCTACCCCATTATACTCCAAAACGTAGAGTAGACCGTTTGTTCTATGGGGAATAAACAGAAAACGCATGTTGTTCCCTTCCGCTTTAGTATACTCTACGGCACTTAATTCATTCACAACTCTCCTATTTACTATAAAACTGTTACTACTAATCTGTTCTACTTTATCTCTATTTTTATTATACTTTTTTAAAAACTCGTCTACGTACCTCTTAGCCATTTTCTCAATATCACCGTAAGTTAGGTCTATAAAGTTAATAGATGTATACTGAACTCCTTTTAAACTAAGTGTACTACTATTTCTGCCCGAAAAGTAAAGATTCTCAATACCTCCTAGTCTATCAACCTTCTCTGTACTTAGTTTCCAACTATTAGGATACTTAAATTTCCAACCCGAACTTTTTGGTACTGTACTTCCCGCTTCACTCTCTACTTTAAATATCTTCTCTCTATACTCTCTTACTCTATTAGATAACCCCGTGATTGCGGAATCTTTAGGTATAACCTCGTACCAAATATCGTTAGCAAGAGAATAGATGCGTAACCCCAAATTCTTCTCGTTATTAATATAGTAATCGCCCGGCTCTTTCTCTAAATCATCTATCTCTACTGTCAATATGTATTCCCAACCGTACTTAGGTAAACTGCTTCTATAAAACTCGGCAACCTTACTCCAGGTTGTATCGGAAGGCATAAAGTAGATAGACTGCCCTGCCCCAATAAATTTAAAAATCTCGGTTAAATCCTCTTTTGAATATCCATTGGGAGGATGCTCCATCAGTTCAGATTTGCTCTTCCCTCTAAATAGTGCTTCGTACACAAACTCGGCATTAGGATAAACCGGCACAGATTCAATCCCCTCTATAAACTTAACTTCCTCCGCGCCCTTGTTACTCTTTATTAAGTTGCTAAAGATATAATCTACCCTACTTCCCCTAAAAAGTCTCTCGTAAATCTTTACAAAAAGATTGTACGAACTCCCCGACTTTAAAGAAACTACAACACTAATTACAACTCCAACAAATATAAATAGAGCAATTAGTCCCAACGTTGCGAGTAGGAACACTCCGAGTAGTTTCTTAAAAAGTTCTAGCGCAGACCTTTTCCGCCTTTCTTTAACAAAATTATTGGCCATACCAACATTGCCTAAAACCCTACGCTTGCTTCTAAAGCTCCCTGCAAATTTTGCAAAGAGGCTCCTTGAGCTTCGAGGCCTATACATAATTAAGATTATAACAGAGTGAACTGATACAATTAATCAGCACAAAAAATAGAGCTACTTCTAGATTTACAAGAGCAGAGCGCCCTGCCATATTGCAGACCAGAAGAGCTTAAAGTTATCTTTTAAACAAAATGAGCAGAATATTTTTTGAAGCTACGGTCAGAGTAGCTAAAAAAATATTTTGCGACATATGTTATAATATACCCCAATGAAACAATCTATTCATCCAAAATCAGCTGTAGTTAAGGCAACTTGCAGTGTTTGCGGTTCTGTTTATACGGTTAGAACAACAATCGGAAAAGATTTCTCTATCTCCACTTGTTCTCAGTGTCATCCAACATATACCGGTAATTACGAAGTTGTTCACGCAACAACTCAAGTAGAAAAGTTCTTACAAAGACAGAAAAAGGCAGCATCGCTCAAGAAGAAATAACTTACTTCTAATCCTGTCTATCATGAACAGTAATCAGTTCGATCTTAAGCGCGTTATAGATAGGTTAGAGTTTGTTTCTGCAAAAACAAGAGAGATTAAAGCAGAACTCGAACTTATATCAGATTACTCCTCCGCCATCTACATAGACAAATGTAAAAAATTAGCCGACTACGAAGAGGAGTACTCTCAGCTTATTGGACTTAAACGCTTAATTGAGAACATCCGCGATGCTCAATCTATTCTTAACAGCAATAAAGAATTGGACCTCCAACAGCTTGCCGAGGAAGAACTAAAAAAATCTATCCCCTTGGCAGAAGCCCTTTATGACGACATATTCTCCGAATCCTCAAAGTATCAAACCTCTATTTTGGAAATCCGCGCTGGCGCCGGCGGAGACGAATCTTCCCTATTCGCTCAAGACCTCTTTAGAATGTACACCTTTTTTATCAAATCTAAAGGAGGCGAGATAGAGGTCACAGATTCCGAAATTTCCGAAGCAGGAGGATACAAAAGCATAAAAGCCAGAATTGAAGGCAAAAATATCTATAAATATTTAGAGTTCGAGAGTGGAGTTCATAGAGTTCAGCGGATCCCCTCCACAGAGAATGCCGGACGAATCCATACATCTACAGTAACTGTGGCAATTCTACCCGAAGTCGAAGATATCGAAATAGAGATAAATCCAAACGATCTAATCATAGAGTCTTTTAAGGCTGGTGGGCCAGGCGGACAGAATGTGAACAAGAATAAGACAGCAATTAGGGTAATCCACAAACCAACAGGGATCATAATCGAGTGTAAAGATGGAAAACAACAACAGCGCAACAAGGAACTTGCACTGAGAGAGCTACAATCCAAACTTTACCAAATAGAGAAAGAGAAGCAAGACTCAAAAATTTCAGGAATTCGTAAAAGTCAGATAGGGACAGCCTCACGCTCAGAAAAAATCCGCACTTACAACTACCCTCAGAATAGAATAACTGACCACCGGATCAAAAAATCTTGGTACAACTTAACCGAAGTTATCAACGGTGACTTAGAGGAACTTCTTACCGAAACTCGATTCGAAATGAATCGATTGTAACTATCCAAATTAATTGAACAATTATGCCCAACTCTGTCCAAGAGATCACTAAAAGTCTAAACTCCGCTCTAAGGAAAAACCATTACCCAGAGAATTCTTTGCGAGAGCTTTTAAGCTGGATCCTTAAAATCGATACTTTAAATAGCTATCTACTCTGCCCCACACAGAACCTAAATTGGTGGCAACAGAAAAGATACGAAAAAGCTTTAAATTTAGTAATGGCTGACTGCCCTATCGCCTACATAACTAAAAAAGCCTACTTCTTTGCCCGAGAATTCTACGTAAACAGGAATGTTCTGATCCCTCGCCCTCTAACCGAAGAACTAGTAACAAAAGTACTAGGATTTATTCAAAGGGAAAACTTTAATAAGATCACACTCATCGACATAGGTACGGGTAGCGGGTGCATTATTACAACTATCGCGCTAGAGCTTATCAAACACAGCTCTCCCGCCTCTGTACAACTTATCGCAACAGACGTTTCACAAAAAGCCCTGAGCATTGCACGCAAGAATTTGTCTATCCATTCTGTGGACAAAAAGGTAAAACTATTTCTTGCAAACTGTCTAATAAATTTACAAACAAGTAGTGTGGTTGACCCCTCGATCTCTAAAAGCAATAATTCAAAAAAGGGACAGGAGTCAATCGGTCGTTTAATAGTTCCTAAGTATAAGCACGTTATTATAGTTACCAATAAGCCGTATATACCTAAAAATGATTACGTAAACCTTCCTAGTAGTGTAAAAACCTACGAACCTAAACTAGCCTTAATAAAAAGTAGAAAGTTCGAAAATACTTTAGAGCAGAACATACGTAGCCTACAACAGCTTGGTAAAAAAGTCTATCTCTTCGAAGAGGATTACAAAGACGGCCTAGCTTATATTACATCTTTCTCTATTAAATAGTGTACTTTATTAACTCCGTAGTTTCTACTCTCGAAAAGTCGCATTCTCGTTGGAACTTGCAGCTCAAAATCCTTTTTTAATTTTAGAACTATTAAAGATCTAGGATTGAGTACCATACTTGCTCTTTCAACAAACTCCAATATGTAATTATCACGCTGCTCTTTGCTCATTTTTGCAAGTTCAAGGAAGGGAGGATCCATAAAGATAATATCGTAGGTTTTACCTCTTCGTTTTGCCCCTATCAAGAATGAAATCACGTCGTCTTTGTAAAACTCTACATTTTTTCTTACACCTAAACGCTCAGCATTCTTCTTAACCAGAAGTCCATTTTTAGATGATAAATCTACAAATGTTACTTTTAAAGCCCCGCGTGATAGAGCCTCAAATCCGAAAACTCCAGAACCGGCAAAGAGATCTAAAACATTAGCATTATGGATAAAATCCGCAATATAGTTAAACACTCCCAAACGCAATATCTCTTGTACAGGCCTTACTTTTTCGTCTTTATAAAACTCTATACATCTGCCGTGCAACATTCCACCGGTTATCCTAATCTTCATAATGAGATTATTAGTATAAATAGACCAAGCAAAATTCTGTAAAACCCAGATATCTTGTATACCAAATCTATTTTTCTTGAAAGAAGCATCTTTATAAATACTAAGCTAAGCAATAAAGACAGTAAAGAACCAATAAGTATAACTTGCCACTCGGAGACAAAGAGTGACTTCTCGGAGATTAGATTCTTGATTCCTAATAAGGCAGCTGCAGCAGTTAGAGGAAGTCCAGACATTAAAGAGAATCTTGCGCTTACTTTAGAGTTCAATCCTAACATTACGCCCGCAAACATAGTAATTCCACTACGCGAAGTCCCAGGTATTAAGCTAAAAACTTGTGCGATGCCTATATAAAACGCCTGTTTTAAGGACAAATCTTCTTCTGATTTCTCTCCCGCTTCTTTAAAAACTTTATTGAACAACACAAAAATCACTCCCCAAATCAGCTGATTTAAACCTATTACTAAGTTATTATCCAAGTAGGTTGTTATAAAATCTTTTAGAAAAAACCCAACTATACCCGCGGGGACAAAACTAACTGCTATGATTGGCCACTTTTTAGGAGTTTTTACTATCTCCAACCAGTCTTTAAAGAAGAATAGAGCGACCGCCAAAACAGTTGGAAAATGAAGAACAGCAACTAAATAATCAGCCTCAGTAATTCCCAGATAGTTTTTTAAGAGTAGTAAATGGCTACTGCTAGAGATAGGCAAAAATTCCGTAAAACTCTGTACTAAGTTAAGAACAGTATAACTCCACCAAAACGACATAGCTAATTATAAAACATCTGTAATTATTTTAAATCCGACCCCCTCACAGGCGATAACTAGAAGTTTAAAAATTCCTCTACCAAAGGCAGGAAGTCAAACTAAATTCCGATGTCAACAAATGGTAGAAGCGCTAAATGCCTTGCCCGTTTAATTGCGATTTTAAGCTCTTTCTGATGTTTGCAACAAACCCCGGATTTTGATCTTGGTATTATTTTGGCTCTAACTGACATGAACTTCTTAAGGAGAGCAACATCATAATACTTAATCTGACCGAATTTAATCTTCATCTCACAAATTGGACACTTGTCCGGGACAATTATCTTATTTTTGTAATCCTTGACAGATTCCTGAACAGCTTCTTCGTTGATACTAGAGACTGCATTCACTTCATCCACATCTTTTAACAAAGCTTTTGTATCTACTCTCCCCTCCTCAACTGAGGCAATCATGTTTTTTACTCTTTTGACCATATAACTTTTCTATGATTTAAAATGGAAGATCATCTTCCAGTTTGTCCGTTGTAGCGACATCTTCTTCTGTAAGATCGTCTACAATCTCGTCTAAATCTACACCACTAACAGAAGCTGCTTCATCTGCAGACGAATCCGACTTACTCGCGGCTGAATTATTCTCGCCACCCGAAGCATCCTTTTTGGAGCTTAAAATAACCAATTCGTTCACTCTAATATCGGCATCCCTGTGCTGAACTTTACCCTGCGCATCCCTTGTTTCTCTGTATCTGAGTTCGCCTTCTACATACACCTTCATGCCCTTTGTAAGAACTGTAGCCAATCGTTCACCCATCTTCCCCCATATAGAAAGTCTGTGAAAAGAGGCATCTTCTTTCTTCTGACCAGACGCGTCTGTCCACATTCTATTAGTTGCAACTGTAAATACACACACAGGCGATCCAGAATTAGTATGCCTTAACTCTGCATCTTTTGTAAGGTTCCCTACAATGATAACCTTATTAACGGATCTTAACGAAACCATATTATGTAAATTGATAAATTAACTTATAACTAGCTCCTAATTGCTTTCTTATCACTTCTCAAGATTAAATATCTTAAAATTTCTCGTCTGCGCTCTATATCCTTCTTTAACTTCCCAAGTTTATTCGATACAACCCTTAAGTTATAAAGTATATAATAGCCCTCTGATTGAGTTTCTATCTTGTATGCAAGATATCTTTTGCCCCAAACATCCTTACCATCTATTTTTACACCGTGACCCTTTAAAAATTCCTCGAAAGAACTATCTGAACTCGCATCAGATTTACCCGGCAAAAAAGGTTTAAATACAACCACAAGCTCATACTCCCTTACAGGCGACTTAAATTCAACCAATTTTTTATTCATACTGCCTATTATACATTATTGCAAAAAAAGTAGCAAGATTAAATTATATGGCAGTTTCGCTTTATTTAATTAGGCAATATCAACAAAACTAACAGCAACTACTCCTAAGTTTCAAGCTTTCCTCCATAATATTCCCTCTATTATACCTCATAAATTAGCCCAATTTAAATACTCCATTTGTGACCAAAATAGCTAATAGTTCCAGCTGAAAGTAGCAAGGCAAGAACAGAAAATATCATTAATTTTCTCATTTCTATATTATATAGTACATCTAAGGCCGCCCCTGTATCCTCAAATCTGTGCAACTTCTCACTCGCTCCTAATACTTTAGTACGCCCAAAATTGTAATTTTCATTTACACTTACGTTCCCCTTCTCTTTACCTATATACGTACTACTCTCCCTCTCGAAATCTGTGCTCTCTCTTATAGGCTCAAGTACAGTTACAGACGGCTCAATATCTAAATCGAACAGGGGAGGCCTCTCTTTACAGACATACTCCTTATAAATCTCATTACATAAACTTACTCCATTTATGCATAATTTTAACCTTACTGCTACTTTTCTTTTCTCATTTAAATATACCCTCCAAATAAAGTTATACTCATCTGGCTTTAAATTGCCCTCTAACTTTAACCTACTTATATTCCAATAAGTGTTACTTCTCTTGAATTCAGGTTGAATCTCCTCAATTGAACCATTTTCAACAGACTCGTTCTTGAGCAAATAATCCTGTGGCGAACTGATAATCGCAACATCTATTGCAGCATCGTCTATAGTTTTAAACTGCGGTGCAATATCAATACTTTTCACGGTATAGTCACCAAGTAACGAGATTTTATGCATTAAATCAAAATATCCATTCTTATTAAGATCATCACAATCTATATCTTCGTTTAATGCTGATTTCAGTTCTGTATTAAGGCTAAAAGCAATATCTAACTCTCCTTCGCAATCCAGGTACTTGGCGAATAATTTCGTACTTTTGGCCTCTTCTAAGCTTAATTTGCTAGGCACTCTAATATATAGTTTCACACTCCTCTCTGTATAGGTTGGCATATCTCCCACGTTTATTCTAATTACGCCATCTTCAGCAACTTTATACTCTGTATTCTCTAACTTATATTCAAAATATTTGGGGACATTTATGAATATGCTATCATCCCTCCTGCCGTAACCTAAATTTTTAATTTTTACATCGAAATAAAACTCTGCAGAAGGTAGTATATTTGCTAACTCAACCTCATGTTTAAGTTCTAAATTACACCTATTCGGTAACTTGCATGTTAAATCGTCTGAGTATAGCCAGTAATCCGTTTGCGTTACGCAAAAGTTTTTGCCCTCTGGAACTGTAGAAAAACCAGGCTGCCACGCACTCCAGTTCGCACTGGCGCCAGAATCACCACGTCTAACCAGTATTGATCGAGTTTTAGCATCGGTTGTGTCACCATCGTTTGAACCGTATACCGAACACTCCTTATGTTCGTTAGGATCGTACACTTCAATAGCTTTAAATAGTAGCTCCTCCTCGTAGATTTGACCGAAATTCTTAGTAAACACAATCTCTCTTGTTTCTCCTGCCGATAATGAGTACGTATACTCTTTGTTTATTAAGATATTCTGCAAATCGTACTCACTACGATTAAACAATACCACTCTAGAAACGGCCTCAACCTCTCCAAGCTCATTGAAATTGCACTCTATAGAGGCATTTTTAATAAGGAGAGGCTGTTTGACAGTGTACGATCCCAAAATTTTACCTTTTGGAGGATTAGAACGAGAACTATTAGCAATTGTCTCCTGTTTCAAATAACTTAAGTACTTGCCGCGTCTAACCCTCTCTACGCCGTAAAAGTCAAAGCCTACGCTACCAGTTTTATACTCCTGCACATCTAAAACTCGTGTAATATCCATCCCACTAGGATTTTTATCCTGCGAAAGAAATACAACCTTCTCAAACGTATTGATATTATGCCCAGAAAAATTATAGTTAAAGAAACCAAAATCTACTATTGAATTAGGAGGAACTACGACTTTTGTTGCTACATCTGCAAATCTTTTTACCTTACCTACTCTTATGTCTGCAATATCGAATATATCGTGAGAGGTAGCCCAACTACTACTGTAACCCGAGATCTTACTCTGCGTATATTTGAACTTATCAGTTTGAATAGGAGCAGAATTAATTGTTATGCTGGTTTCTGGCACATACTCACAGTAAAGAATATCCTTACTCGGGTAGAACGAATCCGCATAAACAGAAAAATTGGCGCTTATAAGGTAGATAGCAAAGATTAACTCCCCAACGGCCAAAAGTACTCCAAACAGCAGCCCTAACCTCTCCCTCGCACACTGCTCCTCTTTTAGCTCCAAATACTTTAATCTTGCTTGATTCAACTTATATAACCACCTTCTATTCTGCTCCATGTTTTAATTGTAGGACAGAATTATGAAGATAAAAACAGGTAAAAATTTCTAAATTACAAATAGTTTCTAGTAAATTGTGAATTTATAGAAAACATCCTAGCTTCGCCCACAAAATTTAAATCCAAAACCCTAAAATCCAAACATACGTATAATAGGGCTCTTACAAGTGCGTTTTATTTCATTCCAGTTTATTGTTGATAACCTCTTTTTGGGTTATAATAAAATAAGTTAAACTTAAGATTGATAATTACAATGATTTTCAAACTTATTAGTCACGCAATCCGCTCCGTAAAGTATATATTCATCATCGGTATACTTGTTCTAGTCATCCTTAATATCAAGCAAATTTACAACGTATACTCAATTGCACGTATAAAGTTTAATACTGCAAAAGAGTTCTATGCCGTATTGAAAACACCCGAAGGGCGGAAACAGATGATAACACAACTAATCAGAGGGAGTTCACCTGTTCCAGCAGATATTCTCGGCGAGAAAACTAGCTCCAAAATAGATATTTTCACCACCAAAGAGAGAGTCTCTCTGAGTTTTAGAACAACCACAGATTCTATAAATTACAGTTGCGAAGTCGCAAATACTCCAGAAAAACAAAGGTTAGGTTTAATGTACCGCGAAGATCTCTCGCTTTATGAATGTCTACTCTTCCCTTACAGAGAACCAGTGCGTAACCCTTTCTGGATGAAGAATATGCTTATAGATCTAGACATTATCTTTGCCGATCGCAACGGAGTGATAACTCAGATCTTCAAAAACGTAAAAAAATGTAAAGATATAGACAGAACTCAAACTAACTGCCCTCTCATAATCCCCGAAAATTTCTACAGTTATGCAGTAGAGGTAAAGGCAGGGGGTACAAAAGAGAACGGAATTAAAGTTGGAGATAGAATAATTATCAACGAAGAATGAGGAAAAGTAAAGCCTTGCTAATACACAAACAACCTTTAAACGCCTTTACTCTAATAGAAGTCCTTCTGTACCTTGCACTTTTCGGGATAATCTTCTTGACAATTATACGGTTCACTCTTAATATTGAGAAGTCTTACCGCGATGCCAACACTAATCTTACAAATACAGACAACTCTACCTACCTGTACTACCACTTAAATGCTACCCTCAATAAAGCTGTTGCTGTAGACGAAGTCAATTCCGTATTTGATTTACCTAACGGCACTCTAAAACTTAACCTTAGTAACGGCGAATCGGCAACCTATAGCAAAGAAGGTAACGTATTAAAATTTAACGGCGACCCACTTTTTAACGTAGACTCATTCAGCATAAAGGCCTACCGCGACAAAGCAAATGTACTTAAAGGCATCTTTATAGATTTTACCCTAGACGGCAAAACTAAATCGTTATTCTTTAATAGATGAATAGATGTAGAACTTTACACCTACCCCTAAATTTAAGCGGTAGCACTGCCCTGATTACAGTAATTCTGGCAACTGCAATCCTACTAACGTTCGGTTTAGCGCTAAATAAGTATAGTATAGATTCAATCTACTCAGCTAAACACTTTGAGAACTCCATTTTTGCAAATGCTAACCTACACAGCTGCTTAGATATGGCACTCTTTGAACTTGTAAAGAATAGCTCTTTTACGGGGAACATCTCTAAAAGATTAGATACCTACTCATGTGAGATCTCAATTACAAACACTTCCAGTCAGAATATAAAATCTATACATATTGTCTCAACTTCTGGCGACTACACCTCCGATACCACCAAAAACGTGGATATAAGCAAAAACCCGTTTGTAATTGAGAATATGAAATGAGATTTCTTATGCAAAATTCATCCGAAGCTTGGAGGAGTTCTTGACATAGTAATCACTTCACATACCTAAGTTTAACTGCCTCTAGAACTGGAGTATTCTCAACATCCTCTGTACTTAAAACTGCCTTATACTGAATAAACTGTTTCCCTAAGGACAAATGGTAGATACTGTTACCCTCGGCAGTAGTAAAATACGAACTACTCGTGCCATCTTTCCCTATCCACTCTGCACTCTCTAGACCCGTCAAACTATCAGAAGAGCGTAATTGAAACTTTATGTTCGTTTTAGAGGGCTTGCTCTCTATCCACTCTAATGAGGTAAAAACGGGGGCTACACTTGTCGTATCTAATACAGATGAGATAAACTCGCCTGTCTCTAGATACCCTAGACCGTCATTACCTCCGCCACCAGCACCTCCTTGAATTACTTTGATTTCGCTACCGGGATCTTTTGAAATTACGTAAGAATAGGCATTACCTTTAGCGTCTTTAAGTGCAGCAATACCGTAGAGCCCTGAATCTACCTGCATTCCTCCACAGTAAGAATAATCGGCACTATTTAAAACCCTGTACTCTTCACCTCCTGTTCCTACAATTATTACCCTATCCCTAACTAAAGCAATCCCCCTTATGCTTGTCCCTTTCGAATCGTAAGAATATATAACCGATAGAGTTCCGCTCTTATTCCTTGCATCTACAACAAAAAACTCTCGCTCTATAATAGAATTAGGAGTCCCAACATAGACTGTATTGCCATCCTCCGAGACATTAACCGTAGATGCAATTCCATTATTGATGTCTAACCACGCCGAAAACACTGGATTGCTTCTAATAGCAACATTAATTAACAGGAGTTCATAAAGACTGTTTTTTAATGTAACATATGCGTAGTTATCCCTTACAAAAATATCTGTGCCTATACCTCCAAGCGCAAATGATCCAACAACCAACCTACTCGCAATATCAATTATTCTCAGACTACTACCCTGTAGCACATAGATTGAGTCCTCTGTAACGAAAATACCATCTGCATCGGTTGAACCAGGCAGGTCTACGCTCCCAATTTTCCCATTAAAATCTAGTATTACCACTTCTTCCGAATTAGAATCTGTAGCCAGATAAATCTTATGATCTTTAATAAATATGTCATTCACTTTATAGCCGTCGTAAGTTCGTTCCAACTTTAGAACTGGCGGTCTATCTGTTGTAACCGATATATCAAAAAAAGAGTAACTAGAAGAGTTGCCACCTGTACTTGTAACAATTCTACCTTGCTCTGCACTTATACTGCTAACTATACCGTTTCCTGTAACATCGAATGTAGTTAAACTTAGTTTCGGTTTGCACCAATCCGCATAAACTACTCTCTCTAGCTTAACTTCACCATCAGAATCTTTTGTAACTTTTGTACCCGAATGAGTACCCTCCAAAAATTCTGAATCTAAACTCTGCTCCCACAGTAGGGTGTTCCAATCACTCACATAGAAGCTATGACTATAACTCTTGTTAACGCCTAATAATCCCTTCCAGCTTCCTCTGATATCTATTCTTCTGCTGTGAATATCCTCAACCCCACCACTTTCAACCAAATCCCCCTCAGGATTTTTAAATACCCTATTTACAACAAAATCGAAGCTTAATCCATCTATGTTCTTTGTACCCTCCTTTATCTTAAAGACGCCGTTCTCCAGCTCTATATGCTTGGCACCAGTAGCTGTTGCTCTAATTATCTCTGCCCAACTCTCCGACTTTACAGCATAAATAGACTCTATCTCTTTTTGAATTAAGAAAATCTTACTCACTCGCTCATTCATATTCTTATTAGCTCTCAAGATATCAACCAAACTCAGAGTTAAAGGAGCCGTAACTATCGCAAATAGACTTATTGCCAATAGAATCTCGATTAAAGAGAATGAACCAACATAAACTCCCCATTTACCTGAGCTAATCTTAAGTTTCATAATTTACTGTAGCTAACCACACCCTCATTGCTTATATTAATTCCGTACCTTCTGCCAAAACTTTCTAACTCTATGCTTCCGCTTCTATTCGGCTTTACACTATTTTTTTCAAAGAACACCTCTGTAACGCCGATGTTGCTAATTCTTACATCTGGCGATAATTCAACCGTGTACTTATTTGAAGATGTGGCCAAAGATTCACCCCTAAAGACTGTGTACCTACTGCTCTGGAAGGCTATACCCCACGGAGTATCTAAATAACCCGACGAAGCTCTGTTTCTGATAGTTTTTATAGCAGAAGTTATATCAATAGCACTCTCCTCTGCTTTTGCACCCTTGCTCTGCCTCACCGAAAAAGGCATCGCAATAACTGTAACCAACGAAAGAATTGTTATAACAAGAAGTAATTCAAAAAGTGTGAACGCCTTGAACCGCATAGAACATTATAGCATCATTCTCTGCCCAAAGGTATCAAATTACTTAAATTACTCAATTTAATCAAACTACATAATCCTTTAATTCAAGCTACCTGTCATCTGGTAGACGGGACCAATTATAGAGATTGCAAGAAAGCCTAACACTAAAGTTACAAATACCAGAAGAATTGGCTCAAGCAGAGTTGTCATATTATTTGCCATATCTTCCACTTCTGCAGAGAAGTGCTGATGTAAAAACTCCAGGTTCTCCTCCAAACTCCCTGTTCGCTCTCCGGATTCTATTAATTTTATAAAGGTAATTGGGAAATATTTCTTATGCTCAGCAAGCGCAGTCGCTAAATTCTTTCCATTCGAAACCTGCTCAATTACATTATCTACTACCTCAGAATACTTATAACTGCCTACGGTTTGAGCACAAATCCTTAAGCTATCTTCTAAAGGCATAGAGTTTCTCAGAAGCATTGTAAGTGTACGTGCAAAATTAGCAACTGTTTTGCTAATTATTATCTTCTTTACAACAGGGAGATTTAATAGCAGAATATCTAGGAATCTCTTTCCCCTCTCTGTTTTTAAAAATAGCGCAACTGAAGAAAGGATAACCAGTATTAACAATAAAATTGCCAGGATCTGCTCCCTTATAAACCTTGCTCCAATCATGATAACCTTTGTGAACCCAGAAACATTCGGAAAGGAAATAAAGAGCGTTTCCAATTTTGGTAAAACAAAGAAGATAACCCCTATTGCCTCAAGACAAGTTAACCCTAAAACTATAAACGGGTAGATTAAAGCTCCCGTAACTTTCTTGTTAAAATCATGATTCTTTTTTAGGAAGTCCGTAATATAGAAAAGATTCTGCTCTAGGGAGCCACCCTGTTCACCCACAGACACAACTGAGATTACCAAATCGCCAAATATTGTGCTATGCTCTCGCATTGCATCCGAAAGTCGCATGCCCTCATTAGCTTTATTTATAATATCTCTAATCACCAGTTTGAAAGGAGGAAAGGAAACCTGTTCGTATGCTATCTCTAGCGCTTCGGAAATAGGTAACCCCGACTTTAAACTGAGTGAGATGGATCTTATCATCAGTATCAGTTGCATCATCGGAACTCGTTTGGGAAAGTTCACCCTTTTAACTTCTTTATTCTCGTTCATTTTCCCCGACTGAAAATCCGAAGCTAACGTTACTCCCGCGGATGCTTTTTTAACGCCTAAATTCTGAGCATTATCTACACTGTTTGTGCCTATTTTCCCAATCTTTTTCGCCATTAATCCTTTAATGCTGTAACTTTAACTAACTCACTTAACGAAATCAAACCGCTTTTTACCTTTGCAACACCATCTTCTAGAATAGTTACTAACCCGTGTTTAATAGCTAAACGTTTAATATCGTCCATACTACGTTTGCTGACTATAGCGTTCCTTATCTCTTTAACAACGTCTAAAACTTCGTAAATTCCTATCCTACCTTTTGTACCTCTATTCTCGCACTTTTCACAGCCTTTACCTTCGAATACTCTCTCCTTAGGTGGAATTAAAGCGGTGATATCTGGTCTAAACCTTTTTAGCTCTATGTACTCCTCTGTGGTTATATTCCGAGCATATTTGCAATGCTCACAGATCCTCTTAGCCAACCGTTGCGCAATTATTAGATTCAAAGTTGATGCAAGTAAGAACGGTTCTATACCCATGTTCATAAAACGCGGGATCGTAGTAATTGCATCGTTGGTATGCAGAGTAGAGAGCACAAGATGCCCAGTCATTGCAGAGTTTATGGCTATTTTTGCCGTTTCGTTATCTCTAATTTCACCAACCATAATTATATCTGGATCCTGCCTTAGAATAGATCTTAATCCTGAACTAAAAGTCAAATTTGCCTTGGGATTGACCTGAATATGATTAACCCCATCTATATTATACTCAATGGGATTCTCGATTGTTGTTATATTGCGTTCTTCAGAGTTAAGAATCTTTAGGATTGTATAGAGCGTTGTAGTTTTGCCGGAACCCGTAGGCCCAGTTGCCAAGATCATGCCGTGTGGTGACATATATGCGCTTTTTATCTTATCCTTGTCATGTTGTGAAAAACCAAGCACATCTAAAGTTAACTCCTTCCCCTGCTCTCCTAGTACACGCATTACCACCTTCTCCCCAAAACTTATAGGGAGGATAGACACGCGAATATCAATCTTTCTGCCGTCTTCTAACGCAAATGCTATCTTGCCATCCTGCGGCGCCATATGCTCATCTGTACGTAGCTTAGAAAGTACTTTAATATAAAAAATTAGAGCATCTACGTAACCTTTATCGTTCTCTATGAGGAAAATCTCTCTTAATGCACCATCTATTCTAAATCTGACAACTAACCTGTTCTCTCGTGGTTCTATGTGAATATCCGATGCCTTCTTCTCTACAGCTTTATTTACCATTATATTGAAGAAATCTGCAGGACGAACTTCGGTCATAGAATCATTATAACATTATTGAGAAAAGGATGTATTCTGATCCAAAGTTACAAGACCACAAAAAATGGATACCAGAAAACCGACCGTATATTTACAATTAAAGCTCCAATTCCTGGCTGATCTCGTGGGGAATTTCCGACTCAAAAAAATTAGCTTCTTAACGCAGTAAAGAATTCCCTTTATTATCGTCTGGACCCACAAAACCCAACACAGAACACGCATACTTAGATTCCCCACAAGATCGGATAGTGGCACCTTTTATGTTGCTAAACTCAAACTATACTACATCTAAAGCAAAAACTCAGCTTACGGGCTGTCAGATTCTTATTTGGGTTAGGCTATATAACTAACGACCTAACTCACTTTCGCTATGATATCTTTGTAGGAAACCAAAATAAACTTTTCGCCGTTATACTCTACCTCTGTACCAGAGTATTTCGAGTAGATTACCTGTTCACCAACTTTTATCCCTAGCTTAGAAATTTTCTTAGATGTACCTAAAGCCACAACTTCGGCGATCATTGGTTTGTGATCTTCAATGGCAGTTTGTGGGAGAAGAATTCCTGAATCTGTTTTCTCCTTTGCAGGAATTGTTTTCAGAAGAACCTGCTTAGATAATGGAACTATTTTTGACATTTTTATTTATTAACAAATTAATTATATAGTTGAAGCTGAAAATGGATATTTCTCCGCCAAAATACGGTTTAGCCCCACTTTAGCGGATTGCTATTGTAGGCAACACCAAGCATTAAAACAAATAGCATCGGTGTTAATAACTAAAACGACATTTTCAACATCAACTATTATAGTATATAATTAGCAGTGTATATTGTCAAGTGCCAACCCAAGATAAGAGGTAGTGAATTTAAATGATTAAATATGATATAAATCGTCATGCTCATAAAGATCTAACATCTTCCAACTTAATTAAATATAACAGGAGTTGCGGAAAAGAAGCGTGTTTTAATTGTATATTCTAGATTGCAACTAATAGGGCGTAACTTAATATTGAGGTTCAAATTCGGACAAAACTCGCCATAGATGTATAAGTTGGTATAGAAGTGGCAAAAAAGTTTTTTAGAAAGTGAGGTAAAATTTAGTTAGTAAATATTTAAATTTTTAATTACCTCACACTTATGCAAATTATATCAAAAATGCCAACATATATAACCATTTGAGACCACACCAATCTTATAATTTAACCCCTTGTCAAAAATATATGTTATCATCATGAATTATACAAATTTTACCTCACACTTCTTTGCTACATGTGTACATCCAGAACATAGATAGTATATTTTTGACAGATATTGTATAATACAAAATAAAATATTAAATTTATAAAAAATGGCCAAAATAAAGGTAGACGATCTGCTCCCTACAGCGAATGTTGATCCAGAAAGAGTGCTAAGGTATGCTGCAATGCCAAGTGAGACGCAACCACCTATTCAATACATTCTAGGTAGAGACGGGCATTGTTATGTAGCAGATGGAAATCACAGATTGTTTGCGGCCATTTTGAGAGGAGATCCCACAGTAACCGCTGAACCTATGAAAATAGCCCCAGAAATTAAAAATCGCTTGTTAGATATGTTTGAATCCGATTAAACTCCCTCTACGATCTTAATCTCTTCCTCAGTCAAGTCGTAGAGTTGGTAGACTAAACGATCAATTTCTCGCTCTAGTTCCTTCTGCTCCGGCGGTGGGGATTTAGGGTTGTAATTAGGAGCAAAGGTAATGGCAAGGATTTTAGAGACAAGAGATTCGACAGCATAAATAGATTCGGAATCAGCAAATAACGGCAGATGGATTTTTTCAATGTATTGTTTTTTCCATTCATAAGCATTCCCCAAGAATATACCTATCTGTTTAAATTCCCAATTAAAAATTTTTGAGTTTAAACAACCAATTAAAAACTTCAAGGAAATATTTTGACTTTGACATGTAATCAAATTAGCTGGAGCATTAACGTAAATTCCTCTATTGACATAGCAAAAACTACTATCATATGAAATATTACCCCACACCACCTTCTCTTTCTCGAACTCTTTATAATATGCAATTTGATCTTGCGTCTCAAACCATTTGTTACTTGTCTTTTTCCTAGATTTAGAGCCATCCGCCAGTGTTTTACCTTCTTGCGCCAATTTATCTTTGCCGAAATTTATAAGGAAATCTCTAACTGCAGGATAATCATCTATATTTAATTTTAAGGATGGGAATGTCGCAATTATCCACAGTCCTTGCCAGGTGTAACTGTAACGCTGGATGTCGCGACCACGTAAAATAGGCTTTATTATCTCTGCACTCTTAGGATTTTTGCTACAAAGTTCCTCTTTTGTAGCAGTATCTATTATGAACGCTTCGTTAAGACCTGTTTTTATACCGTAGTTAATTTTAACGTCCCACTCCTTGAGCGGTTTGCCCAACCTCTCTAGTTTTGCCTTTAAACTTATCTCTAGCGGGCTACCTATAAACCAAGAGTCTGAACTTAAACTATGTAAAGTCACGCCTTTACTGCCTACCGCTTGAGCTATCCCTCTCTTATCCTCTTTAGTTATTTTAACCGCCCTTAACGAATGCTCTTTTACACTTCTGTTCCTAATAATTAGGATATTTGTATCTACCGTTGCAGTTTCAAAGACACCTGGCCCTAAATCTACAAGCACCAGAGGATTATAAGAGCTAAAATACTCCCGTAAAATTTCGCCGTAACCCGCGCGCATCCATTTATTACTTGTTATAAAGCCCAGTAATCCCGTATTCTTCTTACTTATGCTCAAGCCCTTCTCGTAGAATAAGCAGTAAAGATCGCCACTGCTGTCGTATACTTTAAAATTGGCCTCTTTATACCCTTTGCCATGTAATTTTTGCAATTGAACATACGGTGGATTCCCTATAACTACGTCGAACCCTCCATTGTCCGTAAATACATCAGCAAAGTTAAGTTTCCATAAGAAGAACGGTTTAACCTGCGATCGCTTAAATTTTGCAATTTCGGCTAAACTATCTAATTTGCCGTTCTCTTTTAGTGTGATCTCTATTAACTCCCACGTTAGTTGCTCAATTTCCTCCTTTAATCGCTGTTTCTCACTCTTGCTACAGGAGCTAAAGAACTTCTGCTGTGCACTTTTTAACTGTTTAGCTTTAGAATAAGCCTCGTTCCTTAGAGCTAAAAGCATAGGAGCTACCGCATGCTTCTCCTTCTCTTTTCTTACTCTATCTAACTGCTTTTTTATACTACTTAACTCTGCCTTTACTCTAATAAGTTCGGTAGTATTTTCTAAATTACCGTGCAATTTAAAAAACTCCTCTTGTAATTTATGCTGTTTAATTTTTAACTTCTGCTCTTCCTCCTCCAACTTATTCTCTCTTACGATAAAACTCTCATCGAACAGTTTAATCCCATCATACTCCTCAACTAAACTGTCCCCCTGCATAATCTTGTAATCTAGGTTAGGGAGGGGCTTAATGTTAGCAATATCATCTTCATCTACAATTAGCGAGAGCCAGAGCCTAAGTTTGGTAATCTCTACGGCACCTGGATCTGCATCTACACCGTGTAACGATTCAGCAATGGCATGACTCTTAAACTCGTACTCGGTACGGTCTCCGCTACTCTTTCTAGAATCTTTGAGCACTCCTGTTAAACTGCTACGGGCTTTTACAATCTCGTTCATCATTCCGACTAGGAATGCCCCCGAACCTACGGCAGGATCACACACCTTTATGTTAGCAAGCATCAAATCGATTTTTACCGCGTTCTCTCTAACCGAACTGGGTAATTTACTCTGGTACTTTTTTACACCGGTCTCTGCTACTTCGTCGTACTCTCTGCCAAATTCTGACTTTTTAATAAGGTACTCAATATCTTGGCGGGGAACGCCTTCCAAGTTGCTCTCAAGATAGTTAATTAGGCTCTCTTGGCAAATATAATGCACAATTTCGCGTGGAGTGTAGTACGTACCCTTAGACTTACGGTCTTTTACCTCGAGCATATTCTCAAACACTTTCCCCAGCATTTCGGGGTCTATTGCCACCTCTTTCTCTAGCGGCTCATCTTCGCGTACTGTAAAATTATATCTGTCAAAGATATCAAAAATGCCTGTACCTACGTCTTTATACCTATCTTTAGAGACGTAATTGTTAGAGAAAAGCTCGTTAGGGAGGTCAATATTCGTTTCTGTCCAGTTGTAGCCGCCAATAGGGTCAAATAGGCCGCCGTTTAAAAAGGGAATCTTACAGTTAAACCTACTGTAGAAGTTATTATCTCGCTCTTTAGCTAATGCCTCGTAGAATAAGGGTTCTAAGTAATCGTTAAAGAAGTTGGCCCCTTCGGCTTTAGCTCTATTAAAAATTGAACGTAAGTACTTCTTATCGCCGTTGCCCCACTCACATCCTTCGCTTACTCCAAACCAACCTTTCTTCTGAAGGAAGTATAGGAAAACAATCTGCCCCAATAACTTCTTTGCAAAATCTACTGTGTCTATTTCTTTCTCCAAAAAGTCTGCTTTAACTCTGCTATCATGCTCTAAAATTCCGTCTAGTGCCTCCTTAACTTGTAAGAATAACTCTTTATACTTCTCGAAAAACTCTTTTGTAACTGTTTCTACCCCGAACGCTTGCTCTAAAGTTTCTAATTTAGGAGCACTATTATCATCTTCTAGAATTGGCAGTAACTGACTCTGCGCCGTATGCGAATTCTCGTTAGCGCCAACCAGGAACGAGTATCTTCTGGCAGAGCTCATAACTCTTCTCTCTCTGACCTTGCCATCTACCTGCTCTAATAAGTACTCTATTTTAACTAGAGAAAAACGCCAGTCAGGAGAATCGTCGGCATAGAACGCCACCAGTGCAGCATCTCTAAATTTGCCACCTCGCCCTCCATTTAAGTAATCAACCACAAAATTACGCTGAGCAGTACGAGCGCTTTCTAACTTCTTGCTACTACTAAGTTTTACTATAAGTACATCTATAATCTTCTCATTCACGCCTTCGGTATAGGTATACTGGCAAATTCTACTGTACTCTAAAACAGTGGTACGGAAAGGTGCTTTTATGTACTCCCCGCGTAAAATTGGGAACTGCTTTGAGAAATCAGCATTTTTTAAAAGGTCTGCAATAAACTGGGCAAATAACTCCCTGTTAAACTTAGTTTCAAAAAGCTCACGTACACTATTTTTTGCCAAATTGTTCATTCTACCTCCCAATAAAAAAATAAAAAATTAGGCTTTGACTCGAGTCGTCATTAGCTAATTAAAGAAGACAACTAACCATTCTTTATAAATAGTGAGAGGATAATCTCCTCCCGTTTTATCGTACTATTTTCGGCAGTACTAACCAGGAAGTTTTCGCTAACATTGGCCTTAATCACCCTATACACCTCTCCTATATCGTTACTATCTTTTATTAGCCGCCAAACCTTTGTACTTATTCTATTCGGGATTGCACCTTCGTCGCACTTACTCTGCACCTTTTTTAAAAACTCTAACTGCGTATGAGTTAGTACATTACTTGTCCTTAGTAGAATTCTCAATCTACCTGCCACTTTCTGTACCGAATCTCCTCCGCGCTTTACTAAGGTAGGCTCTATTGAATTGCCATATAGTAGATCGCCGAAAAACCGCTTACTCCTACTTAATAAGTCGTAATACTCTTTAGATATACTGATTCGTTTTGTATTTACTGTCGATTCCATTAATTTAACAGCCTCAAAAAAGCCAAGTTCTAAAGAAAGTGTACCGTACGAAAGTATAAATTTATCTAAATTCCCTTGCTTAAAGTAAGAGATTAGAGCATTACCCTCTACAGATTTTAATGTAAGCTCCTTGCCACTACGTGATTTCTTAGGTAGACCCTTAATTCTATTAAACAGTGTCTCGTTCTCCTCTTTTACTCGCTTTATCACCTGCAGATACTTTAGCTCACTCTCTATCTCTTCATCTTCGCCTGTAACTGTGGTCTTAGAACGTAACTTATCGAATAGCGTATGAGACTTTATCTCCTCGTCCTCGGTTAGTAGCTTAGAATCATTGCCTAGTAACTCTATAAATGCATTTATTTTAGATTGGGCAATCTCGCGGAGTTTAATCTCGGAGTTAGCTTCTTCGGTTGGGAAAAAATTATATGTATAGATTGTTTTAAACTGAGTATCTACACGGTTAATTCGCCCAACCCGCTGAATAATTCTGGTAGGATTCCATGGGATATCGTAATTTATAACCGAGTTGGCTCTGTGAAGGTTCACGCCTTCGGCTAAAACATCGGTAGTAACTAAAATTTTATACTTATCCTCTTTTAGTTTAGATTTAGCATCAAAATTGCGTATTACTTCGGTTCTAACTCCGCTTGACGATTTGCCTGTATAGTTTAACACCCTGCCAGGGAACTCCCTACTAAGTTCTTCGGTTAAATAGTTAGCTGTCTCTTCTGATTCGGTAAATATAAGTAGCTTATTTTTAATTAGATTGCGATCTGTTCTAAGCACCTCTTTAAACTTCTCTAATTTGACATCCCTGCGGATATTCCGCCAAGTATCTAAAATAGAGTTAAGTAGGGTTAAATCATACTCCATGTCCTGCAGAAATGTGGCTTTAAACTCTTTAGCGCTGTACTTTTCGCCCTTCTCCTCCTCTATAAACTTGGCTAGCTTAGAATCGTCACCCTCACTTAGTAGTTCGAATAGTTTATTTGAGTAATCGTTGCTAATATAAACGTTACCGTTCTTAAACTCTCTAATTGTGTTCTCATACGACTTTATAAATCTAGCTAGTGTTTGTTTAAATGCGTAAATACTACTCTCAAAACGTTTAACCAGGAGCATTTTCATAAATGAAATCATATTCTTCTGTCTGTGCTCCTCTTGGGAGCTTAAATGTCCGTTAAAATAAAGAAGCGGTGTATATCTGCTATATTTAAACTCCTTAATAAAGTTGACTGTTTTAGTAAATGCAAGATTTTCTACATTGTTAAACTGATAGTACAGCTCTTTTATATCTGCTACTTTAGGGAAACTTAGCCCTTGTTTTTTGAGGTCGTTAGCGTAATACTTCTTAATTTCGTTCCGCGTTCGCCTTACCATTAAGTACTTTAAAACCTTGCTACGGATCTCGTTTGAATTCTCTCTTACAACTTTTAAGTACTCTCCGTAGTTCTCTTTTCTACTCACCCGTTTTAATTTTGAGTTGAGTTTTGCGAAGAAATTGTCTAAATCTGGTACTCCAGGTACTGTGGATCGTCTTGTATTCTGGAACAGTTTTATCTGAGCAAGTAGATCGCTAGGGTCATTATTAAAAGGCGTTGCACTCACTAAGATTACTTTTTTACCTTTACAGATCTCGGCCAGTTTACTGTACGTATCTGTATTCTGGTTTCTAAAGCGGTGCGATTCGTCTATCACAACAACTTCTGCCCAATTTATATAATCCGAATCTATCACAGCGTCTAGTTTACCGATAGAAGCAAACTTACGATGTTTAATTCCGAACTCATCAAACACATTACTCCATGAGCCCGGGTTGTTATCATCTAAGAGCGAAGGCGGGGCCAGTACTAACGTCTTTAAATTTAACGCTTTTACAAGCTTTGTGCTTATAAAAGTTTTCCCTAAACCAACAACATCGGCAATAAAAACACCGTTATACTCCTCAATAATTCGTTTTGCGTTAATCACTGCCTGTTTCTGATACTCTAAATCAACATAACCTTCGGGCAATATGTCGTCTTCGTCATCTGTATACTCCAAGTCGGCCTTAAAGTACTCGTACAAGAATTTTAAGTAAAGCTCGTAAGGCGTAATCGAGTCCGAAATGTGCGTTCTGTTCTCGATCGTATCTTGGTACTCACTACTTATCTCTACAGATTCCGCCCACAATTCATCAAATTTTGCTTTTGCGTAAATGTAGTCTCGCTCATCTTTTAACTGCACGTTAAACTCTAAGTTGCTCGATAATCCAGCGGCAGTTAAATTGCTTGAACCTGTTATTATTCGGCCTTTATCCCTATCGCCCTCGCCGAATGTAAAAATGTACACTTTAGCATGCAGTGGAGCTTTTGTGTATAACCTAACCTCTAACTTACCGGAATTTATCCACTCTTTAAACTTTCTAATCCCCTCTTCTACCTCTTCGGAATCGGGGGCGTTAGCAACTTCCTCTACTACCTCACTAAGCAGTCGCTCTTTCTTATCTTTAGTGGATTCTACTCCAACTGTGAGTTGAGGAACATCCCCGTATTGACCTTTGCTACGCCAAGTAGAATCTAAAACTGCTTCGGCTAAAGCACTATCGACCTTTAATCCAACGAGAACTTTAATTTTATCCACACTCTCTAGCGCTTTATAAATTTTGTAAAAACCACTAATAAAGAAATAGCCCACAATAACGTCAAACTCCTGGGTATTCTGAGGGAATAAACTATTAAATTTGTCTAATAGCGTTTTCCCCTCTTCATTAGTAAAGAAATTTGTAGAAAGATCACTAAACATTACAATGTATTATAACATCATTCGCGAAATTGACCTCTCCCCTCATACTGGTGGGAGAGGATATCCGTTTCAGCTAAAAAATTCAGAAATATTGCACTGGATGCTCTGGAGGCGCATAAATTGTTATAGCTTTAACTCTGTACCGCCTATATTTACTACGTTATGCCTTGCCCCCGCAGGAACAATAATAATTTTAAAAAATGGGGGAAAAACTATACTTTCTACAGGAAACAATAAGGCTAGCGATAATCTTGAAAAAGGGTTCACTTACACTAATTCTTCCTTTTTTGACAACTGTACAAAAATAACAACTGTAAGAAGGTGCAATTTTACCACAGGTGGCGGATTCAATGAAGAAGTATTAATTTATGATTTACTAAAAAATAAATTCATAGAGAAATATGCTAATGCCTTTTATGTGGTATCTGAAGATAACAAAATGGTTGCGATTTCATATTATGTAGATAAAGCCTGCGTAAAAATGGAACCTGCCAAGACACAGAAAAGACTACTATAGACTATTTACAGCTTTATAAAGATGGCAAATCTGAAAAGATTACACTCCCACTTGTAGATAATTACGGAAGAGAAATCGCTTACAATAGTGTATACGATCCTACAACTTATTCATTCCCCTTTGATGATTATTATAAAACAAAGTATAAGTGGGATGAATCTAAAAATGAGTTCCAGTTAGGCATCCTCTGCAAAGACAATACCGAAAATTACGATTATACAGCTATATGCAAGGAGATTAAAACATTCGTAGTTAACTAACATATCCCCGAATTAAAGAGACTCAAAATAGATTTAATGCATTAACGTCACCAGTACCCTTGATGGTTCAGTTCAATATTGCTCTTAATGTTCCATGCACTAATGCTCTAATGTTTCCAATTTTTCCATTGTATAACACTCTGTGCAACCAATTAACTCAAAATCCATCAAATGGTCCCAATTGCAACTCTATCTACTACGTTAATACTTTTTACTAATTAAGCTGACCTTCTTGCTTCCAAAATCGTATTTCCATAAACCGTAGGCTGTAACTTCTCTAAATCTTTTATATGCTTTTGTAAAATTTGCACACTCGTTTCTATTACCAGAACAACCACACTCCCCACCTCCTAAATCGATAAGCAGATAACCACCAGCTCTGAAAACATTATATACTCCAACGTTAGTAAAACAGAATTGATTCCCTTTAAAGTCATTATCTTTTGATTTAATTGTGAACAATTGTTTCGATTTGTCTGACTTATAATCGTACTCGTAGCCTATAAATTCAGAATAACCTTTATGCCTTTTACTGTTCACGTAAAAAAAATCGGTGCCGTAATTCTTTCCAACCCTTACATAATCTTCATAATTAATAGTACTAATTTTATGCACACAATTAACATCTAGGTAATAAGGAGCTACGACATCATTCTCATCCATCATCTCATCTATTGTAAAATCCAGGTTATCTTGACTTCGTGAATTGATGATATACTCTTCCGAACATACTTCGTACTCCCTTCCATTAAGCTTAATTTTATCTGATTTCTCAGAAAATATAGAGTTAGAACTTTGCTTTTCCTGTTGAATTGGTATTGATTCTAGGCAGGTTTTAGAACATGTGGATGTAGAGACTTCAATACACGCTCTTCTATTCACATATATTATAATTACTGTTAATAAAAATAGAGTGCAAGCTAATAAAAGAATTATGGTATTTTTTGACTTTAAAAATCTGGTACTTAGATGTTTAAAACGTTTAAATAGATCATTTTTTTTACTCATGATAGTATAATAACATAATTCTGCACAGAATGTAATAAATAGTGCTGTATGTAATAATCAATGCTTTCGTGGGGTATAAGATTCCCGTCAGCATCCTTATAATTATTTGCATGCCAATATCCAAAATTCCGGATTAAGTTAGGATCTAAGCCTGCGACTCTTAAGCATTTCTAAACAGTATTAAAAGCAGTCTGCAGATCTCCCCCAATGTATCTAGAAATATACTCGCCACAGAAAATATACTTTAGAAGTTGAGTAGACTTACCAGCCTTTAACTCTAAACTACGAGAAAATTTTACCTCGCCGTTAAAATCTCTTCCTACTCTTAACCTATCTGCCATTTACAATTATATTACATAAATGCTACTTATTCTTCTGCACTCTATCTGCTGGATGCTCTGGAGGTGCATAAATTGTGTATAGCTTTAACTCTGTATCGCCTATATTTACTACGTTATGCCTTGCCCCCGCAGGAACAATAACGGCATCGCCATCCTTGACCTCAAAACTCTCTTCGTTTATTGTAACTTTACCTTTGCCGCTCTCAAAACGGAAGAACTGATCATGATCGTCATGCACTTCTTCGCCGATCTCTTCACCTACTTTTAGGCACATATAAACTAGTTGCATCTTGCCTGTGTAGACAACACGCCTGTAATAGTCATTTTCTAAAGTTGCTCTCTCTATTCTATCTACATAACCGTACTTTGATTGATTCATAAGAAATATGTTAAATGTTATATACTTTTTTATTATAACACTATTAAAGTTAATATGAAAAATATTAAGAATCTTACGGAACAGCTCATGAAGAAATAGTGATGTATTTCAGCTTCTCTGCACCTCATCTACCTCCACCACCCTCTGCTCTCCCGTCTTCATATCTCTAACTGCCACCTTATTTCGCTTTAATTCGTCTTCACCCAAAATAATAACGTAATCGTAACACTTTTTATTGGCGTACTTTAACTGCTTTCTAAGTTCTACAGAAGGATCTGAAAACGTATCTACGTTTAAACCAGCATCTCTAAGTTTCCTTGCAACTCTTATAGTTTCGTTAAGTAAAGTCTCAGAAAAAATCGTAAGTAAATACTTTTTGCCTACAACATCGCTCGGAATTAAGTTACACACTTCGGCCGCTTCTAAAGTCCTATCGAACCCTAAGCCGAAACCAACACCTGGCACATCGTAACCTGAAATCGACTTAACTAAGTTATTAAATCGTTCCCCACCGAGCACAGAACCACTCTTATATTCAGCAATTTTTACCTCCCAGATTGGGCCATCGGAGTATGAGAAAGAGCGTGCAATTGTCGGCGCAAACTCGTACCACTCTTTAGGGAAACCGTAATCGGCAAGATACTTAAGTATTATTTCAACAGTAGCATTAGGTTTTATATTCTTGGCCGTTTCTAAGTACTTCTTAGCCTCCACTTTCCTAATGCCTTTACTCTCCATATCTTTAATAACGCCGTCTTCTCCAATCTTGTCAAGCTTATCTATTGCTACAACTGCTTCGTAAGGTAAACCCTTGAACAGAGAACGGTCATTAATTAGCACTTTGGGATTTTTAAACCCTATACGTCTGTAAATATCGAGTGTTAGTGCTATTACCTCCGCGTCTGCATAAGGAGATATTACACCGAAGATGTCCGCATCGCACTGAAGAAACTCTCTATATCTACCACTCTGTGGCTTCTCTGCCCTAAAAGCTGTCTGAATCTGGTACCTTTTAAACGGGAACTCAATCTTTCCCCTGTTATTGGCTATCACTCTACATGTTGGCACGGTCTGATCGTATCTTAGCGCTACTTCTCTACCACCGTTATCTGTAAATTTATAGAATAGTTTCTCATCTTCGCCAATCTGTCCAGCAAAAAGCTCTAAAGGCTCAAGCGTTGGTGTTTCTAACGGCTCGAATCCCCACGATTCGAACACTTCTACTATCTTGCTCTTTAGCCACTGGCGTTTTTTAGCTTCTAAGGGAAGGAAATCTCTAAAACCTTTTAGTAACTGTGGCACTTTTTTAGATTGCATAATTTTATTCACATGCTAAGATTACATGCCGATTATAACAGATTTTTAGTGTTTGACAAACTCTTCCGACGAATGATACACTATCGCATGAATAAAAAATTTTTAATAATCGGAATCACTACATTAATGATCATTGGACTGGGGATCTTTTTATCTAGGCATACAGTCAAACTAACTCCCACCGAACGGTTATCATCTGATAATACCACTAACCCTGGAAAATCAACACCACCAAATACAACTCCTAAATCAGAACCTGTTAACCAAAAAACAATGACTCTAGCAGGTGGAGTTATTGAAGCGAATGAAATGTTCGCTTTGGACCTCTACTCAAAATACAAATCCAAAGAGGGGAATGTATTTTTTTCACCGTATAGTCTATCGTCCACATTGGCAGTAATTTACGAAGGGGTAAAAGGTGAAACTGCAAAAGAGATTCAAGCCATCTTGCATTTACCTGACGATATTCAAAAGGTGCGCTCCGATTTTTTGAACATCAATAATGAACTTAACAAAACAGATAAAAAATACAAACTAACCTTGGCTAACGCCTTATGGACTCAAAAGGAGTATCCCCTTGTAGATAAATTTTTAACCACAGTAAATACATATTATGACGGGAAAGTTACAAGTCTTGACTTTAAAACAAACACAGAAAACTCAAGAGTCACAATTAATGAATGGGTCGAGAATAAGACAAATAACAAAATAAAAGAGCTCATTCCTACCGGAATACTTAGCCCTGCAACACGATTAGTTATTACTAATGCAATTTATTTCAAAGCTGACTGGGCAAAACAGTTTAATGCAGAAAATACTAAAGATGGTCAATTTAAATTAAGTTCGGGAAGCAGTGTCAACGCAAAGATGATGAATCAAACGAACTACTTTAATTATGGGGAAACAAGCGATCTCCAAATTTTAGAGATGAACTATCTTGGCAACGACTTTTCTATGCTCATACTTCTGCCATCGGGGAATAATCTTAGTAAATTAGAGAATATTTTTAGTGAGGCAAAACTTAACGAGTGGAAAAAAAGTATGCAGAACAGAGAAGTTATAGTTACTTTGCCTAAATTCAAATTTGAAACAAAATATTTTATGGCGAAAGACCTTAAGGATATGGGCATGTCTACGGCATTCAAGTATCCTGAAGCAGATTTTACCGGAATGAGTCCAACTGGTGAACTTTGCATTGACGAGATAATCCATCAAACTTTTATCGAGGTTACGGAATATGGGACAGAAGCAGCCGCTGCTTCTGCAGGGATTATGGTAGCCAGTGCTCCCACAACTGAGGAACCAAAAAGATTTATTGCAGACCATCCGTTTATATTCATAATCCAACAGAAAAATTCTGGAAACATCCTATTCATAGGAAGGGTAACCGACCCAACCAAATCAATGTAATTCTCAATTACAATTTAACTATTAGTACAATCAAACTTAGAACGGGACCCAGTGCCAGTGCAAATAACTGTGCAACGTCTTTCGAGATAAAAATAAACGGCAAAGAGATGTATCCAACTGTTGTAAAAAGCTCTACAAAAGGTAACACCAAGATGTTATACAAAAGCGAACGGATGTTAAACTCTCCAGATATAAAATAGATTATAGGCATGGTAAAAATTTGGGCAGAAAGTGAAATTAAAAAATTCTCCACCAATCCCGCAAGAATTTTTACCTTACCTACTTTTATTCTCCGCGCAACACCCTGTAGAATTGGAAATATAAACATAATTCCGAAAGTTGCCCCAAAACTAAGGTACGCACCGACGCTGTATAAATAGAAAGGTTTAATACAGAAGAATAACACGACGCATAAAATAAAACGATCTAATCTGTCTTCAACAAAACCAGAAAACTCTAACGATATGTTTACCACGAAAAAAAGTACCGCACGTACGACAGAAGGCTCATCTCCAATTAAAAATAAGAAAAAAACCGCACTAATAATCTTAAAGAGTATTGCCCGACCACGCTTTAATTTACTCCACGCCATCTCTAAAAAGCTCATAAACATGGTAATATTGTACCCTGACACAGCCATTATATGACCTATTCCAGCTCCTTTTAACCTCTGCCTTAGCTCCTTATCTTCTGCACCATTTCCGAGCAGCATACCGTAATACAAACTAAGAATATCTGATGGTAGGAACTCTCCTAAATTCATTTTTATTCGCTCTTTAACCTTAATACTCTGCTTTGTAAGATAAACAGCTATACTCTCCAAGAGATTTAATTTAACTACATCAGTTTCACCGTACTCTTCAACTTTCGCACTATAGAAAACGCCCTTCATCTTCAAATACTCTACACGGATAGGTTTAACCTCTTTAACGCACAAATTGTCTCCATAACTTATAGGCTTTCTATAAAAAAGTTGAACTTTAAGATTACTATCTACATCTTTTAATATTATGTAGGTGGATCTAACATCTGTAACGTATCCACAGAAGCTACTTTTATGTTGCACGTTCTTTGCTATCGTATAAAACATAAAAATTAAAAACAATGAAACAAGTAACCTCCTGACCTGAAAGAGTAGCCTCCCCGTTTTGCCCAAATTTACAAATATAAACCCACCTATCATTCCATATTATAAAAGTAGATCATGAAAACAAAAATTGATATAATGGTTTTGTGAAAAAATACATAAAAATCGCTAAAAAGATCTACAAAGACACGAAAAGACCCTCGGGAGAGCTTCTATTTGATAACTCTCTTAGAATTGCAAAACGTTGCAAAAAGATAGCTAATGATAAAACTCTTTTCCTTGCAGCACTCTTTAATAACTCTATAAAATATAATCTCACCACGTTAAAATATATCAAAAGAATCACTAACAAAGATGTAGTGACCCTTCTCACAGAACTAGATAAAATAGAAAGTATCACAAAGAATTTAGGATCTGAAAAAATTACAGTAATTCTTACCAACCAACTTATTCTTGCCTCTACTAAAGATATTCGTACTCTGATCATTAAGATTGTAGATAATATAGAGGAGCTAGATACCCTTAGTGTGTTAGAAAAATCTGAGAGAGAGGATATACTCACAAAGACAGAAAAAATCTATATACCCATGACCGATCTGCTAGGAATGCATGCACTAAAGAAGGAGCTCGATGATAAATTTTTTAAGATTAAACATCCGAATAAATATGAAGAGATAAGTTCCTTCGTTTCTAATTCATTCCCTGACACTACAGTAAGCAAAATAGAGAAGTTGTTGAAGGATCCTAAGAACGAGTTTATTTAACATGATATTTTCGGTAGAATTAAGAGTTCTTACAGTATTTATAATAAACTTATAGCATACGGCGATAACAACATAGCGAGAATAAAAGACCTTCTGGCTTTCACGATCCTAACAGATACGATCGAAGAGTGTTACTACAATTTGAATATATTAAGAAATAAATTTAGATTCTACTCTGAATTCTTTAATGATTATATAATAAAACCCAAAAAAAGTGGCTTTCGTTCGTTAAACTCAATTGTTGACCTTATAGTGGACAATAAAGTAATAACTACCGAAATACAGATAAAAACCAAAGATATGCACTCCTTTAACGAGTACGGGCCGGCATCGCATACTCTTTACAAAATCAAAAATTTCTTTAGGGAGGATACTCCAAAGGACTTTAATTCTGACACTTTGTTGAAACTACATTCCTGGGGAAATTCAAATTACACGTTGAATCTATTTACAGAGTATATATTTGTATTTACCAAGAATTTAGATCTTAAAAAGCTTAAAAAAGAAGTAACTGTTCTAGATTTCGCATACGCAGTTCATAGCAAGTTAGGCAGTCAGTTCGCAGGTGCAAAGGTTAATAATATATCGGTAAAGGCAGGCACAAAGCTTAAAAATGTTGATATTGTAGAAATTCTTGTTAATAAAAATGCTAAGCCTAATGTAGACTGGCTAAGGATCGTACGAACATCCAAAGCAAGAAGATCAATCAAGAAAGTGCTTAGGTCGAAAATATCCCGGCAAAACAAGAACTAACAACTGCAATATCTTGCTTAATTTAACATTTCCTTTAACTCCATTAACCTAAACCATTTCAGATTTTACATACTAAGCCCTATATCTAATCGAATTTTAGAGGTTCTATTTCTCAATTATCTCTATCTTATTTATAACAATTCTCTCCAGAGGAATTTCGCCATTCACCTGGACAGATGCAATTCTATCTACAACTTCCTGACCGCTTATTACTTTGCCAAACACTGTATAATTACCATCCAAAGTAGAGATTTGCTCTCGTGCAACCTTGCTAGATAGAATAAAGAACTGACTTCCATTTTTATCTTTGCCCGAATTAGCCATTCCGACAATGCCTCCAGAAAATTTTGGCGCATTAGGAGGAATCTCGTTCTCGAATACATAGCCTGGACCACCTTTGCCTGTTCCCGTAGGATCTCCACCTTGAATTAAAATATTCTTTACTACCCTATGAAATGTTAAACCATTGTAAAATTTCTGTTTGCTTAAATACACAAAGCTTGTTACTGTTTTAGGGGCAATATCTTCAAAGAGATCAATCGTAAAATCACCATAAGTAGTAGTAATTAAAGCCTGGTAGTTCTTTCCATTACTTAATTTGAATGATGGAAATTTAGAATAAATCCTCCTCCCCTTGGTAGCTTTTGACACTTCTGAACCTCCTGAAGACTTGAAGATAGAAAGGAATGGGCTCCCGGCTCCTCCATTCCCCAAGTACGCTATGGCTACTAACATAACTAATAACAAAAGTATTGTAAAACGAAACATTCTGTCCTTTAGAATATCCTTTAACATGGTTGGATAGTACAAAAATTTTAATTAAGTTGTCAAGATGATATAATACAGCAAGTCTTTAGTCAACTAAGGGCCTAAAGACCACAAATGCAAGTAGGTAGTTTAGGGCAGTTAGCTCAGTTGGTTAGAGCTCACGGTTTACATCCGTGCGGTCACAAGTTCGAATCTTGTACTGCCCAATTGTAAAATTAGACAATATTGTTTGAAAAGACAAAAACTTAAATTCTTCGAACGGAATGTGTTTGCGAATCCGCGTCTGCCAAGTCAATTTAGATTTAAGTCTATAATTAAATCATGAATTTTTCAAATTCTACCCTCTCTTCTCTTTTTCACGCTTACGATATCCGTGCTTTGGACTCTGATTTTCCACCCGATTTCTTCTTCTTGCTAGGGTATTCCTTCTGTAAATTCTTGAATGCAAAATCAATTGTTGTGGGACGGGATTTCCGCAGAACAAGTTACACTTACCAAAAAGAGTTTATTGATGGTGCATTAGCATACGGCACAAACGTGGAAGATATAGGCGAGATTGCCACGGAAATGCTTTACTTTGCTACAGGTTCTAACACAAATTACGATGGTGGCGCTGTAATAACTGCATCACACAATCCTTCCGGTTGGAACGGTTGTAAGCTATGTTCAAAAGGTGCAGACGCAATAAGCGAAACTTCTGGGTTAAAAGAGATCGCAACTATTCTAAATAACTTAGATTTGAACTCTATTAAGAATTCAAAAGCAGAAGGAACTTTGAAAGTGCGTAATATCTGGCCAGAGTTTAGATTGAAAATTCTTTCTTTCTTAGAAGGAGTTGAACTAAAACCTCTGAAAATTTGCGTAGATGCCGGTAACGGTATAGGAGGTAAGGTCTTCGATTACATATTTAGTGATCTCCCAATAACGATTGAAAAGATGTACTTTGAATTAGACGATAGGTTCCCTAATCACGAGGCTGACCCTATGAAATTCGAAAACGTACAGGAGCTAATTCAGAAAGTCAACTCCAACAAATACGATCTTGGCATCGCATTAGATGGCGACTCTGACCGTGCGTTCTTCGTTACAAAAGATGGTAAGAATCCCACTGGTGCTTATACAGGAGCTGTGCTTGCCAAAGAATTACTTAAAAAGAATAAAGGTTGTAAAATAGTACACGATCCTCGCGTCATATGGCCAATAGCAAAAGAGGTTTTAAAAGCTGGGGGAGTCCCAATTGTGAGTAAAGCGGGGCATTCTTTCTTCAAGGAGGTTATGTCTAAAGAAGAGGCGTTATTCGGTGCCGAAATGAGTTCTCACTTCTTCTACAGAGATTTCTACAACGCCGATTCCGGAATGCTAACCTGTGCTTTAATTATTAGATACATATCAGAAGGGCTAGATTTCAATGCGGAGATTAATCAACTCTACTCTACATACCACATATCTGGTGAACATAATTATACTGTAGAGAACCCCGACGATATAATCAATAAGTTAGAAATTGAATATTCTAATGGCGATGTGGAACATATAGATGGACTCTCTGTATCTTTCCAAGACTGGCGTTTTAACCTACGCAAATCAAACACCCAGCCACTAATAAGACTGAATGTGGAAGCTGTAACAGAAGAATTAGTAGCCGCAAAATTGAAAGAGTTAGAAGACAAGTTGCTGCGCACAAAAGTGTAGTGATCAAAAACGCTAATTAATCAAAATCGAACTCTTCTGTTATCTATAGTACTAACACCTAGTCAATTTTTTTGAGCTCCGTAAGCGAAGGATCTACGGCAGAAGTTTCTCCATCTTCTGTACTAACACCTAATACAGCATTGTAATCACTTACGCTGCTCTCTTCTAGAGCTAATTCGTAATTAGGCTGCATACTCTCCCACTGTTTACCATCGTAATACTCCCTTAATGCTTGCTCCTTCTGTACATTCATCCTGTAAGTATATAGATTATACGATACATGTGCAACGCTGTTATACACACCAGGAAGCATCAATCCCAAAATAAAAGCTCCAACAAATACGCATAGTACACCTACCTGAACTCTGTTATTTTTCAGTTCGTTTAACTCTTGGCTAAACTTTTTGAATAAATTAGATACTTTGTCTAACATAGGGCAGAAGTAAAAAATTAAATAATGTTTAATACAAATATAGAGCAAACACTAATAAGTTGTCAAGAGGGACATTTATAGCAACCGCTTGATGCTTATATACGTTATACATTAGTCGTGCATATAACCTTCTAAACCGTATATTTTGTGTGTATACTATAATTTTACAACTTTCCCAAACAATTGCCCGATAAAAAGAATCAACAAATAGAAAAGAATAAAGCTAATCATTACCAGTACTAAAGGTTGAGTTAGCACCCTACCAAATTTTGAGTTTAAAATCGTCTCTATATAACTTACCTTCCTGCTTGCTAACTTATCTTCTATGTCTGAAATTGTAAATGTACTGTTTAAATCTGGATTATCCACATTGGTAACATTTATCTTTAAGGTACTATTACAAGGATTTGCGCTGTCCAAACTTTTGCAAGTCAATGACGACACGGTACCTAGTCCATAATCCTTGTACCAGATAAAATGATCCATATCAGAACCGATAACTTTATTCTGTTTGCTACTCCAAGTTGGATCAACTTCTATCCAGCCCACAGTTGGCAACCACACATCTACCCACTGATGCCCTATATATAGATTTTTATCAACTCCTCCAAAATTGGAAACCGTATCTCCATAGACTACTCCGGCGGGGATCTTGTTTATACGTAAAAGTGTTGTCAACAGATCTGAATATTCCATACATACACCACTTTTTTGAACATACGCTCTATAGGCTCCTACTCTCTTTAAAGTAGAAATGTCGTCCCCTTTTGAATAGGTTAGATGATCTACTACGAACTCTAAGGTTCTCTCGAATGTATTAAATGGATTAGAATCAACGCTTTTCAACCTTTTGGCTACTTCAACTAATTCAGATTCGTTCACCTGCCAGTACTTACCCTCCATAAAGTAGTCATCCATTCCTTCTATTTCCGTAAAAGGGGTATTCCTGCCCTTAAAATCTATACTATTTTTATTACCCTTTAAAATTGCAAATCCTTCTATGATCAAACTTGTATTTTGGGCTGCTTTAAAATTTATAACTGCTATCCTATTACCATTTTTGTCTGTATATATACGTTTAGGGAAAGGCTCGATTCTTGTAAAGAAAACCCTCTGTCCAGAGATGGGATTATCTGTTGGAAGAGGTATCTCAATCTCGTTATACATAAATTCGCTTAATACTGACTCCCCTAAAGTCCCCGATACTATAGTTTCAAGCTTAAAACTAACAGTCCTTTCATTGCCTATTGTGATCTTAACAAAATTCCCCACAAGTTCTTTCTGTGTAAAGCTATAAATAGTATACTCCCCAGCATTTTTAACACTCTTTGAAGAAGGCGTAATTCTACTCACAACTCCCAATTTCTTACTTACTTTAAAAGTTATATTGAAGACGGTGCTCTCATTGTACTTATTACTGTTATTAACCAATGCAAAATACGGATGAACCACCTCTATGACACCACCGCCAGAACTTAAATAACTGCCATCTCTTCTGCTCAACTTAAAAGTGAGATTCTCTCTACTGCTTAAATCTGCATAGTAAGGCACATCAATTTTATAGCAGCCCTTCTCGTACGATTTAGCGAAGTCCAATCTCTCTCCATTCTTACTTACTACTCTTATATTAGAGATCTTTGACTCTAACTCCGCTTCCGTAACTTCGTAAGGCGGACAGATCAAAAAGCGTTCAATATTCTTATCCGCAGGGAAAATTATGCTTGCATCATTCCACTTAAGCGTATGGACCTCTTCTACCGTAACGTACTCTTTATTATCAATAATTATTGTTCTATCTATAATACGGGTAAAAGTTGAATTAGCACGAACTGGCGATATAAAAAGTAAGGTTGAAATAACTAATGCCAATATGAAACGAACTGCAAACTTCATAGTAGAGATTATAGCTACAATTACCCCCTTTCGGAGTAAATAATCAATACCAATTATATAATCCAATCATACTCACGTCTTACTCTATTAGCCAGATCCTCTGCTCTAACAAGCCCAAACTCTGTTAAATATCCTGCAATAAACTGGCGCGGCACAATATCGAAAGAAGGATTAATAATCTTTAATCCCTTAGGAGCGTCCTCCCAAACTTCGCAGGCTTCTCGCATTTCAATCCTTAACGGCTTGTACAACGTAGACATATCCATTTTTAAGCTTGGAGTTACAATGTATAAGGGTTTACTTGCGTAGTAACACGCTAATCCTATTCCAAAACTTCCGACCTTATTTATTGCATCACCATAAACTGTAATCTGATCTGCTCCTAACAATACAACATCAATATTATATAGATCGTTCTCCTTAATAAATGACGGTATCGCAGAATCCACAATCATAGTTGTTTCTAAACCAGCCTCAACCAAATGTTTAGCTGTAATCCTACCCTGGAGTCTTGGACGAGTTTCTGATGTAATAACTCTTCTCGTACGCTCTTTATTAGCATGAATAATTAAAATTTCTGATGTACTAGAATGGCAGTGCGTAAATATAGTATCAAAATCTTTTATATGTTTTAAGTTCTTGCTTATTATATTAGTTTTCGCATCATCTATGATATGCAGAAACTCAGTAGAAAGTATAACTATTGCCTCCTTTAATTTTGCAATACTATTCTCCCTAGCATACCTTAATTTAAGCATACTATCTATATACTTTACAGCGTTTTTGGATAACGGTTCGTTAGGTCTAGCATGGGAGAGCAAGGCAGAAAAAAGCTGGAACTTAGAGATAAACTCAGAACGAGTAACGTCTGTTTTGTGTTCAATGGCCCATTTCTTTAACGCGTCCAATGTTGCAATCGCCACATTTGTTGCACCTTGTATTTTAATATCCATAATATCTATAATTGTATCTCTGATTACAGACGGAATTTGAGACAGGTTCATATTTAATACTTACAAATTATAATCTCATTCTAACATTTATTCATAAAATATTCTACAACCGTGCTTGTATTTATAATTCCCTTGTTTTTATACTTAGAGAGAATATCTAGAAGAGTTTTAATAGAGTAATTCAGGACAGATTCATCTTTACCTTTTAGTTTTCTCGAGAGATTGTACAGCTTATTAATCGCAAGAAAAGTCACCACTCTTCTCTGTTCTAAAGCTTTGTTGGCGAGTATAAAAAGGCTCTCTTTATGAGTAAGTTCGGGTAAAGTAATAAAAATAAAATTCTTTTCTAATATGCTACTTATATTATCCTCCGAATTAACGGTAGATATGATTCCTATATGGTGATTTACCAATAATGTAATAACTAAATAGAAGTCTTTATTATTCCCGTACTTCTCTAATAAATTTGCGATATCATCAATATAGATTATAGAATTATAAGCGGTCTTATTAAGCTCTTCCTCTAAGCTCTTAAAGAAATTAACCCTATCAGTAACACCATCTTTTACTAGTTGCATTAATTTTACTTCGTCTAATTTATAAAAGTTAAAACCACTGTACTTAAGAAAACTCTGCACAAATAAACTTTTGTCAATACCTCTATCACCCAACACCGCTATCTTAGACGAGGAATTCCGTTTATATAAACCCTCTAACTCTGAATGCTTAGCTTCGCTAATTTTCGGTAAATTTTTCTCCACTCTAAAAGATGTAATAAAAGGGATTTTGGTTATACTACTCGAAACAGATCTAGTGGGCTTAATATACTTGTTATTGGGATTAAAGATTGAGTAGGCGCGACTTTTAGAATTGTTCTCTAACAAAAAAAGAATTAGATCATTCTCTATTCCGAACTCTTTTAATACTTTTGCCAAAGATGGAACCACAAACGAGAGTGCAACAAATAAATGCTCTGGGGATATTATGCTATCTCCGGTTTCTATTGCTACCTCTAACGAATACAAAAGAATAACTCTGAACAGTTCTCCCGCTTTAAATTCAGGGTAGTCCTCTTTTAAAAACTTCAGTCGCTCCATAAACTTTGACTGGGAAATGTTATCCAACTTCAATAATGTATACTTAACTCTAATATTTTTTACAGTCTCCAAAATCAACTTTCCTAAATTGCAGTAGTATCTCTTCTCTTTCCTAAAAAGCGAGTTGTTTAATATACTATAAACCTCGTAAGATACATTCTCATAAATTGTTTGCATTTTGTAATCTGTAAAGTTGAACTTGCCTAAAGATAGGTCTCTTATAACAGATTGACTAACCTCTTTAATCTGAACAGAGCTTAGGCCCACTCTATTAAGTCTAAAATATATATAAATTAAAAATATACCCAATATTACAGCCATCCAAAAAAACTTTATATTACCCGTAACAAAAAAAAACAGTAAAGAACCAATATTTAATGATGTAAAATAAATCGGAACGTCTTTCTTATACCTAAGAACTCTATTTAAAATGGTCTTCGGTGAACAAAAGAACAGGATATCTTTAGTTATTAAGAAAGGTTCATACTTTCTATCAATAATTAAAGCATGGTTGTTGTATGCAAAAATTTTCTCGGAACGGACCTCTTTTAATGCAGTTATACTTCTCATAATATGATCTGGAAAATAGAATAAGGTAAAATAATCAGTTGTAATATGAATATAACAACAAAAAGTACATTAAATCCCAGCAATAATAATCTAATGAGCATCGCGAGTAAGAAGTTTTTCTGACTAGAGCAATACTCTCCTATAACTAGGTTAAATCTCTTTGCAAATCTAAAAATAAACGAAGGGACTTCTAGCTGCCACCAGATTAAAAAATCCATATGATATATTATATATTATAATATTATTTAAGAGTAATCATATGGCTAAGTATAAGACAATTACTATGTCTGCCAAGTCTTACGATATAATAACAGAGATAGCGAAAAAGCTTAAAATATCTAGGCTGAAAGTTTTGGATAGGATTATTCAGAACTACCCTGTAGATGACTCTAAACAGAAAGAAGCTGTTGCAGATAAAATTAGAGATATACTAATTTACAAGAAGAGTTTGCAATGAATAACTACATATTTGATACTCCAATCCTGCTTCTTTTTGCTCTATCTAAAATAGCCAGGCTCTCCGACTTAGAAATGAAATATATTGAACTTTTTAAATCTGTTCCGTCATCCAAGATTATTACACCGTCCTTTATGCTGGTCGAAATAGCCAAAGAACTAGAAAAAATTGATAACAGAATATTCCAAGTTTACCTAAAAGAGCAGCTCTTAAAACACCAGATAGTATCAACAACAGAAAGAGATATTAGAAGAGCTTCCAACCTGGCAAAGAGGAAAGGGCTCCCATTTAGGGCGGCGTTACTTAATGTAATCGCAGAACGTAAAAAATCGCAATTAATAGAGATCTTCTAAAAATATCAGTCCATTAAAGGTCGTGCAAACATTTATGTTTACACTTAATTGTCTAATTTGGAAAATAAACACCTTTCTCTAACTTGACATGCAACATTTAGTTGAATTTGATAAGAGTGTCAACTTAACCGACGGAACTACTCCCTCTCACCTATAATTACTTCTACGCTAATATACTCACTCTTGTTAGTAATTTTGGTTGTTCTCCATAACTTTAATTTCACCTTATCACCAATCTTAGATTTCTGTATTAACTCCGCCAATCCGTGCTCAGAAACTTTATTGCCATTGTACTCTACAATAATATCGTAGGGCTTTATACCAGCTTTGTCGGCGGGAGAGTTAGGAACAACCGTGTAAACTAAAGCCCCGGCAACTACTCCGTAAAACGAAGCCTGCTGCTCTGATATATTCTGATAATTAACTCCCAAGAACGGATTCTTAAACTTGCCAAATTCTTTATACTCAGCTACCCTCTGCTTTACTATGTTTATAGGTAGAGCAAAAGAGATATTATCTGCTCCAGAAGTGGTAGCAAAATTAACGCCTACCACTTTACCCTCTAAGTTTATAAGTGGTCCACCAGAATTGCCCGGATTAACTGCAGCATCCGTTTGGATAACGTTCTCGTACACTTTACCTTTTGTAAAGAACCCACCCCCTGTTGTAACGCTACGCTTTAACCCACTTATAACTCCGACTGTAACGCTACCAGGGAATTCGCCTAACGGTGTACCTATTGCGATCACAGTCTGCCCCACTTCAATATTGTCTGAATCGCCCAAATCGACAGCTTTTAAATTCTTAGCATCTATCAATAGGAGGGCTATATCGTTAGTCTCGTCTCTAACTATCTTTTTAACTGTGAAAGTATCGTTTGTATTAGTCACTACCCTATACTCTGCGTTATTGTTACTTACAACGTGCTGGTTTGTAATTATTATCCCCCCCTTGCTATCTATAACAAACCCAGTACCTATTTTACTTGTATCTTCTACTAAACCTCTCCCTTTCTCCAAACTTATATCTGCTATGGCTATACTCACAACAGAAGGAGAAACATCTCTAACTATTTTGGGAATAATCTCGCCACTACTGTAATTTCTACTTGGGGCATCATTAAGTTTAGGCGTGTCATCTAGTCTGACTAGGGGATTCTCGTTCTTCTTAGGCGCATACTCACCAATTGTAGGGAAATTATGATCGTACAGCCATTTATTTACAGAGGGTACAAGTGTACGTTCAATATACATTCCTGCAAAAACGAAAAAAACAATAACTCCGATTACTACAATAGCGTAACCTACGTTACGAGCTGTTTTTATATTAAATTTACTTGATTTAACCTCCTGAACTTTACTATCTTCCATACTGCGAAAAATAATTTTAATTACGGTACCTTAATTATATGATGGAATTATGAAAAGGTCAACTTCTGGTATCCTTATTATTCAACTGAACAATCTTGAGCACTTTCTTTAAATCAGCTTTGCCCCAAAAACGCCAGAAATTTTTTATGAAAGTCCATATTTAACTTCTATTCATTGAAAATCCAATTCTTTGAATGGCGCTACTTAAACGTAACAAACTTAAGGAATTTAGTAGAAACCACTTACATATACTTTCTAATGATAGTTTCGATGCTTCTGTTCTACTCCTCAATACATTTCCTAAATTAGATACCTAACTTGCGACCAATCTTACGTTGTAAGCTCAATCTTCCTACCACTGTATACTTTTATTCATTGACTTTATATTTTAAAAAATCTACAATCACCTTATGAATAGATCTATTGCGCTTATAGTGGAACGCGGATTCTTAAACACCGAAGAGAATCTCTCGTTAATTAGCAAATTCAAAGAAGCGTCTTGGTGTGCAGATTACATAGCATTAGAAGAGATAGAAGCTCATTTTACAACGGAACCTCGGATAGACTATTTTTATAATGATAGATCCCTTAGCTCTTACTCCTTAGTACTTTTTCAAGATGTATTCTCTAATGTCCGCTTTGTTATAAACATCATTGAGTTCTTAAAAGAGCATAATGTAAAAGTTATAGACAATAATCTTCATAAAACTCAGTTCTTGATCAATAAAATTTACGACGCCCAGCGCTTAATTAAAGCTGGTATCCCTTACCCAAAAAGTTACTACAGTGGCGATTACAGATCGTATGTCAAGAACATCGATAAAATAATAGAATTCTTGGGCTTCCCCCTGCTCGTAAAAAATCGTTCTAGCGGTAAAGGGAAAGATATTTACAAAGCCGATACTAAAAAAGAATTTATGCAGATTCTGAACCGAATAGAAGAAAAAGGTTACGCCGAAAAGTTCTATGTTCAAGAGTTCTTAAAGCTCAAGGCCGACTACCGAATTCTTGTAATTGCAAATAAAGTTATAGGAGCAATACAACGTTTCCCAAAGACTGGAGATTTTAGAGCCAATTTCTCACTCGGTGGCACAGTTAAGCCCGTAGAACTCACAAAAGAGATGAAAGAGTTTGCCGAGAAAGCTATTAAAGCCACAGAATGCCAGTTTGCAGGTGTAGACTTAGTCTACACTACAGATGACAAACCTTACGTATTAGAAGTTAATCGAACTCCAGGATTTAAAGGTTTTACAGAAGCTCACAAGTTGGACATTCCGAAGTTTTTTGTAGACTATGCCGAAGAACTTATCAAAACAAATTAGGACGTTCACTTTAAAATATAGAATTGCGTTTCTTGTAATAGTGATTCTGTTCGGAGCACTGCTACGATTAAGCTCTATAAACTCAACAGATCTATGGTACGACGAAGCGTTTACAGGCCTCTCCATAGAAGGCTCCTGGCAAGAATTGTTTGCGACACTAAAGACGGATAAAATTCATCCTCCGCTCTACTCTATAGTGCTGAAATTGTGGACAGAACTAACTTGGAACTCGCCATTAACACTACGATTATTCTCGGCATTTTTTGGAGTTGTTACGATTCCGATCATCTATCTATTCTCAAAAGAACTCACCAAATCCGATGAATTTTCACTAATATCTGCTACGCTAATTGCAGCGTCTCCGTTCTATATAACCTACAGCAACGAGGCACGCTCGTACGCTTTTCTAACATTTATAGGCGTTCTTTCGGCATATGCTTTCTTAAAATCTATAAACACAAAAACGATAAATACAAGGGCATTTTGGATATTTATACTATTTCTAACCCTAATCAGCTTGCTCTACACTCACTATATGTCTCTACTAATTATAGTAGGTTACGCAACATTCTTAGCAGTTAATTATTTACACAAAAAAAGATTGCTCGATAAATTTAAGCTACAGATAGCTATATGTACCTGTGCAATATTATTAACTGGACTTTATTTATCTAAAATACCGTCTATTCAAAGTCTTATTAACTCAGCGAACTTAGGGTGGATTCCAAAAGCTAATCTTACGGATATTGTACGTTCAATTTCAGCATTCCTATTCGGTGTAAATAGACAAGCGCTTGGAGTCCCCCCATTTAATAACTTCCCTCTATTAGAATCTGTTAATTTAGCACTTCTAGTTTTTGTTGCGATTATAATATTGTACCCACAAGCATCAACAAAAAACGGAAAGTCCACTCTATTTCTAACTTCACTCTCTATCGTTCCATTAACATTTAATATTTATCTCTCATTCTGTGGATTACATGCATACGTAGAAAGATACTTATCCATATACGGTGTGTTTCTAATACTGTTAATTGCATATATCTTTTGGCAAGTCATAAAGAGTAAAATTTTTTCTTATACGTTATTAATATTATACCTAATTCTACTCACGCAGTTGAACTATCCACAACCTTTAAGGAAGTACAGCAATATAACAAAGTATATCCAAAATAAGAAAGAGAATATTGTAATAATTTCCGATCCTTTGGATTTTGTTGTCCTAAAATATTACAATGTACAAATTTGCAAAACTTCAAACCGATGTAAACAACTATTCCTATTCACACCCTCCGCAGATTCAGATTATTCTGGTTGGGCAATGATAAATCCCTCAGATAAATTAAAAAATCTTGAAAACATAGAATCTGATTATATGCTCCTAACTAGGAGTAGTAACCCCGAATGCGAAAAGAAGATCGAAGATTACTGCGAGACAAGAAAGTAATTCTACTTTCAAAAATATAAATCACCCGTGATAAAGTACTAAATACCCGCTCTATACCGTTTCCATACCCATAATAACTCCTTTAACGTTTTAAAATAGCTTGCAAACGTTACTCTTGTGTCCTTGTTATACTCCCACTCTACCGGCATCTCATAGATTGAAAGCCCTGCACTCTTAATTAAATACAGAAGTTCAAAATCGTAACCCCATCTATTAACCTCACACTTTAAAAATAGATCTCTGCACTTCCTGTTCATCAACTTAAACCCACACTGAGTATCTTTTACCCCTAAACCTAAGAATAGGTTTATCGTGAAACGCGAGAGTACACTAAATAATTTACGTTTTAAGCTTGTACTGACCTTAGATTCTGCCATTGCACGAGAACCGATAACACAGTCGTAATCATTTATCTTCTCTGCGAATCTTTCCAATTCTTCTATAGGGGTTGAGAGATCTGCATCGCATATATAAAAGTAATCTCCAGAAGCAACCTTAAAACCCCTACGTAATGCATAACCCTTCCCCATATTACCCAATTCTGCTGTATAATCTTCTATTATATCTATAACATCATTATATTTTTTTAGTATCTCTGCGGTTCTATCTTTAGAACCATCGTTCACAACAACTATCTCTAATTCTAACTTTGTTCTCTTTTTATACTCGCGTATCTTCTCTAAAGACTTACCTATCCTATTCTGCTCATTATAGGCAGGAATTATTACAGATACTCTCATGTTTACGAGGAATCTAATTTATTACATCCACTAGCCACCAGTTAAACTGTATATCTTCTGTAGCAGATTCCTTCAATTCAACATAGAATCCTTTCCCTTCTTCTACCTTTGTAACTGCAACAGGCGAATCAGATACAGTGGCAAGGGTAATGAATATTTTTGAACTAGAGGTAACTTTATCTGTACTAACAAAATATCCTTTATTACCAGAAGCAATCTTATCTGTCCCAACTGTGCCGTTAGAACTTGCCCCTTTTACCGAAAGTTTCCCATGTTCATTAACGGTGAATACCTCTCCGTTTGCCGTACTTTTAATTGCGAATTTTTCACCCGCTCTAAGTTCCAAGGTTACTCCTTTACCTGGCGTCAATGATCTTATGGAATCAGTAGCTAACTGCATTAAATCAGCACTTTTCGCTATTATATCCCCCGTCATCAATAGGTTACCCAAAGAATCAACTGTAAATTTATCCCCCGCAACCGAAAGTGTTCCAGTACTAATTATATTGCTCTCTACTATAGTCCCTACAAACTTAGAAGCAATAACATTGTAACCGGAGCGAATCGAAGTCTCACCGTCTAATACCCAAAATATACTGTTTGTACCAACGTTGTCAACGGGTTGGATAATTTCATCGTTATCATAAGTATCTTTAACAGGGGTAACCAATTTCTCCAAAGCTAGCTTATACTCTGCAGGCATACTGTAATTCACATTTATATAAGCCATAACTCTGCCCAACAGTATATCATCTGTAAGTTCAAGATTATATTCTTTTATAAACTCGTCTCTTAGTTTCTCTGGCAAAGAAGCTACCGAAACGCTGAAACAAGGGTATTTCTCTTTATTAAACGATGGCCAAGATATCTTATCCATGTTAGATACTGGTCTACAACTCTCATTGTTCCAACTCTCTGTGCTATTCATGGCTCTCCCTACAATTATGCCTGGTTTCTCCGAAAGTATCCCCACACCTTCTATCGCCGAAAGAGTTATTGGGTCCCCTGTCTTAATAATGCTGTTTTTTGTAGTGAGCACCACTGTTGGAATTTGCCCCATTAAACCTGTTAAGATGTCGTACTCCCCACTCTTCTTACTGTAATTAACACCTCCAACAAAACCGGGTGATGTAGATACAACACCCAGAATTTGAGTACTTCTTGTGGCTTTCTTTGCATATCCATCTCTATCCATACCTACAATATAACCCTTCTCTATGTCGCTCTTCGATTTAAAGTACTCTGCGTAATCTGCACCAGAAGTGTTATATCTAACATTACTACCGCCACCGCCATCTATGTTACCAACCGCTGTACCGGAACCGTTCCTAAACTCAATAAAATTATTGTTATTATCCATGTTCCCCGTATTACCAATCTGAATTAAAAGACCATCTGCGTTGGTACCAGTATTCGTATTAGATATTACAGCAACGTAACTAGAGGCCTGATCCCCCTCTATGACAACGTTGCCAGAACCCTTACTACGTAGCACAACATCGTGGGCCTCAAAACTATCCCCAGCCTCCAAATAGAGAGAACTATTGGAGGCGATAGTAGAAGCAATAGGGTTAGAAAAGTATAGATCGTAGGCTACTTCTACATCACCTGCTGTGTTGAATGAGGTTGGCACATCAACATTCATTTGAATATCAGATATGCGTAATACATTCGCGCCACTAGCATTCTGTATACGCAAAAAATCTGCCATGGTACTCGTACCCTTAATGTCTAACATATACGAGGGTGCTCCACCTACACCTATTCCAAACCTCGCATTTCCTAAATTTAGGTAACCATTACCAAAAGCTAATGTTGGATCTACAGTTGCTGTTGTATCGAATGTCCATGTAAAATCTGTACCTGTATTCCATGTTGTAGTTCCCAATTCTGTAGAATCAAATGCTATTGTTACGTTTGTTGTGCCAGTAAAATCTATAGCTGTTCCCTCTGTGAACAAACTTGAAATATTAGCCCATGTTGGTGCACCTGTTCCACCAGATAATAGAACCTGCCCACTAGTTCCTGCAGCAGACGAAGTCAATTGTGTTGTAGAAGAAAAATACGAAACTCCACCCTGCGTTCCTGTCGCCAAGTTGATACCGTCAAATGTCCCGGTCATTGCAGAATCTGTCATAGCAACCGTACCTGAACTATTGGGCAGTATCCAAGTTCGATTACTTGTTAAATCTTCTGAGGTTAATGTGCCATTAAAAGCACTTATAACCGAGGCTATCTGAGGCTTAATAATTAAAGTATCTGATCCAGCAATATTACTCGCAAAAGTAAATCCAACTGCACTCCCAGTGTTATTAATACTACCGAAATAATCAGAACTGCCTGTGCCACCAAAAAATAAGCTGTTATTACTTTCTATCCTCACATTACCACTTACGTCTAAGTAAAAATCTGGACTAACAGTACCTATACCTAGTCTATAATTTGTATCATCCCAATACATATCACTGAATGCCTCCCATGTACCTGCGTTGTTATACATCATCTGCCCCCCAGTACCTATAGGCATCCCTGTTTGCCCACAATTACCACTACTATCGCAAACCTCATACGTGTTTCCCCCTCTCACAACTTGAAACAGATCGCTAGTCACACCCAAAAGTAACTGCTCAGAGTCAGAACCCCTCAATATTCCCGTACTTAAATTCAAATCGTCATTAAATGTAAAACTTGCTCCGGTACCTACAGCATCAAATGTTACTTCTCCCATGCTACCTACTGTCGTTATATAATAATTATTCTCATCATATCCCAATCGCAGCTGCTCAGTTGTACCAAGAACGTGGAGTTTTGCACCGGGTGATAACGTACCTATAGCTACATTCCCCTGCCCTAGACCGTTTAAAATTATATGTGCATGACCTGGAGAACCATTACTTGCACCAGAGAGCGTAAGCGTATCAATACCATAAATTGTTGGCGCCGTTAAACTTGTAAAGGTTCCTTCCCCTGCTCCCGTTACTCCCCATTCTGCATCTTGTAAAATCAGATTACTCCCACTCGTCGCACCAATTGTTATTGTACCACCGCCACTACTACCTATTGTTGTATCTGCTACACCTACTGTATTTATATCAGTTGTACCAGTTAAGGCCAGTCCCCTTGTCCCAGTAATTAAACCGTCGTACCCAACGGAGAAAACATCTGTACCATTACTCTGTAACTGAATTAAATTGCCATATGTACCAGCTTTATTTAAAAATAATGTACTTCTATCACTTGTATCTACCTGTGCAACAAACGGAGCAACCTGAACAAAGCTAGAAAAATCGTAGGAGTTGCCACTAGCGTCTATAAGTTTTCTTGCCCTAAATGCATAAGGAACACTAGTCAAACCCACTCTTGTAGAAAAAACCTCCTCATATCTATGCGTCCCTGTTCCACAGTTTGAGTTAGAGCTATCGTCAGCTACCCCGTTGGCATCAAAACAGATCTGTAAGTGTAAATCAGTATTGTCAAAAACTGATTCTTCCAAATATAAATTGACGTCTATAATACCGTTGTTTAGGGCAAGTACATAATCACCGTTCCACAGAGGTGTTCCATCCGTAGAATTGTCATAGATCACAAATCTGAAATTGTAAGTACCGTTAGTAACATTAGTACCATCAGTATTTACAATTTTACCCTGAAAATGAATATGATCGTAACTCAGATTTTTGGCTTTAACTGAATTGGTGGCGAACAACGGAATAAAAAAAAACAAACCTAAAAGAAATACTATTATGAACACACTTAAAGCCTTCTCGATTATGCAAGTTCTTTTCATAATTATTATTTTCATTATACACGTATAGATTAACTTGCCAAAATAATGAATACAACTCTCATATTAAAGCTCATTCTGCCGCAATCCCTAAAAATTGAGAAGCCAGGAAACATTTCTATTTTAAATATACTGCAAAATTATTATACACACTGTCGTAATATTCCACAATAACAGACAAAATAACTGCATATATATATTTTTCGGCCAGCATATATATAAAATTTAAGTATATTTAAAATATACCTAAGTTTTATACAACATCAAAAACATATCGGGAAATAATGGCTTAGCTGTTTTGTAGAACTGCCCTGATGTCACAAAATTAGCTCCAAACGATATATCATTCATATCATATCCAGCAAAATTCTACGACGAAAGGAAAGATTATACAGTAATTTTAATCCACAATATAACTCTCAAAATTGAACAGGAAAGAACGTAATTATAAAATTTTTGTCCGATTAGTGCAACTCGGCTTAACACATTACTGTGCTTCCACCTGTTGTCTATCAACGTGGTCATCTCCCACGGGACTTCATCTATCTTTCGATAGAAAGGAAGATTCATCTTGAGATTGGTTTCGCTCTTAGATGCATTCAGAGCTTCTCCTAACAGCAACGATAGCTACTCAGCAATGCCCTTGGTAGAACAGCTGATACACCAGAGGTTGCCTCACCCCGATCCTTGCGTACTAGGGGCAAATTCTCTCAATCTTCCAACGCTCGCGCCGGATAATGACCGACCTGTCTTACGACGGTCTGAACCCAGCTAACGCACCACTTTAAAGGGTGGACCCCCCTACCCTTGGAACCTTATACAGCTCCAGGATGTGATGAACCGACATCGAGGTGCCGAACCGGATCGTCGCTGTGAACGCTCGGATCCGACTAGCCTGTTATCCCCGGAGTAACTATTATCCGATAAGCTCTGGCACTACCATTAATAAACCAGAGGATCACTAAGACCTGCTTTCGCAACTGCTCGATCTGTCGATCTTGCAGTAAAGCTGGTTTGTGCCTTTACACTCTACAGAGGATTTCCATACCTCTTGAACCAACCTTTGCACGCCTGCGTTACACTTTAGCAGGCAACCGCCCCAGTTAAACTGCCCACCATAAGTTGTCCCTTATAGAGATAATCTTTTCAAAAGAATCGATATATCTCTATTTTTAAAAGGTTAGAAACACGGTGTCACAAGAGTGGTATTACACTGACGACTCCATCAAGGCCGAAACCTAGACTTCAAAGTCTCCCACCTATTCTCTGCATGCGATACTATGTTTCAGCATAAGATTACAGTAAAGCTTCCGGGGTCTTTTTGTCCTTGCGCGAGTAGGCCGCATATTCACGGCCAGTTCAACTTCACCGAACGCCAAGTTAAGACAGTGTCCAAGTCGTTAAGCCTTTCAAGCGGGTCGTCATTTAGACGACAAGGGATTACGCTACCTTAGGACCGTCAGAGTTACGGCCGCCATTCACCAGGGCTTAAGTCAAAAGCTCACCTCAATAAATTGAGGATCACCTCTTCCCTTGACCTTCTGGCATTGGGCAGGCTTCAGCACGTATACGTCTTCTTTCGAATTTGCACGCGCCTGTGTTTTTGGTAAACAGTCGCCTGGACCTATTCTTTGCAGCCTCGATCATCCATAAATAGCAAGCTATTTAAAGTGCGAGGCCCCCCTTCTCCCGAAGTTACGGGGTGAATTTGCCTAATTCCTTAACTTGGTCTGATTCGTACTCCTTGGTGCTTTTACACCCATCCACCTGTGTCGGTTTACGGTACGGTTACTTATAAATTACAACGTTTAGAGGCTTTTCCAGGAAACTAAATATCTTAACTACCAACGCCCAAAGGCATCAGTTGAGATCACAACTCGCTTTAAACGAAATGCCGGATTTCCCAAGCACTTCTAGCTTGTTGATTCTACCCCAATCCTTATGAGGCTTAAGAATCTCTAATTTCGTCCCCCCATCACTATTTATAAGCAGAACTGGAATATTAACCAGTTATCCATCGATTTCCCATGCATTACACACGGTACATCTTAGGGCCGCCTAACCCGACGTTGACTGCCATAGCGTCGGAAACCTTGGATATTCGGAGGCTAGGGTTTTCGCCTAGCTTTCGTTACTCATGTCCGGATTCTCACTTCCATACGCTCCATTGTTTTTTACAAAACAACTTCAACGCTGCATTTTTGCTCTCCTTTACAAAAAGGCGCAAACATGTATGGAACGCTCTCCTACTATACACTTAATAAGATTAGTCTTATTAAGTGTATTCTAAACTTCGGTATCAAGTTTTAGTCCCGATCATCTTCGGCGCAAAATCTCTTGACCAGTGAGCTGTTACGCACTCTTTAAAGGATGGCTGCTTCTAAGCCAACCTCCTGGCTGTTTAAGAAATTTCACGACCTTTAGAGCTACACTTAACTTGAATTTAAGGACCTTAGATGTAGATCTGGGCTGTTTCCCAGCTCGACCACAGGGGCTTACCCCCCAGGTCTAACTCCCTGTACCAGTACTGAGTATTCGTAGTTTGCATGGACAAGGTAACCTTACGGTCCCTTGCCCAAACAGAGCTCTACCCCCCAATACTTTAAATCCAGAGGCCAGTCGTAAAACTGTCTCGGAGAGAACCAGCTATCACCGAGCCCGATAGGTTTATCGCCACTTATCCACAGTTCATCCAATAGCATTGCAATGCTAATTAGTTCGGACCTCCTCAAGCTTTTACGCTTGATTCATCCTGACCATGGATAGATCGCCCGGCTTCGGGTCTCCTAATTGCAACTGACACCCGTTAAGATTCGGTTTCCCTTCGGCTTCCCAACTTCAATTGGTTAACCTTGCTGCAATCAAGAACTCCCGGACTCATTCTTCAATAGGCACGCCATTACTCCCTTGTAAACACAAAAGAGCTCTGACTGATTGTGAGCATAGAGTTTCAGTTCCTTTCGGCCCCCTACCCGGGGTACTTTCGCCTTTCGATCGCTCTACTCTTCGCTATAAGTTGCGGAATGTATTTAGTCTTGGAAGATGGGGCTCCCTAATTCATACAGAGTTTCACCGTCTCCGTATTACTTTGGTATATACAAAAAAGAGTTAAGTTTTATTTCGAATACGGGGCTTTCACCCTCTATGGCCGATCTTTTCATATCAGTTCTTCTATAAAACAGACCTCTTCTACTTAGTTTTGGCTAAGTAATATGTATAACCTTAACACTTATGCAGCACCGGCCAAAACCTGCGACTGTAAGCTACATATCGTCCGCAACGCGAACCCAATGCTCTTACAATCTTACACTAGCATAAGTTTAGACTCTTTCCCCTTTCGCTCGCCACTACTAAGGGAATCTCCTCCGAGGAGTTAATCCTCAGAGCTACTTGTATTAGAAGTAGTGTTGATTTATTTTCCTGCGGTTACTGAGATGTTTCACTTCACCGCGTTGCCGCCCGTAGGCTCCTGCATATAGCAGGCAGGTTTCCCTATTCGGAGATCTTGGGTTAAAACGCTTTTTAGCAGCTTGCCCAAGCTTATCGCAGCTTAACACGTCCTTCGTCGGCATTCCGCACATAGGCATTCACTCTACGCCCGTGAGTAACTTTATAATTACGTCCTGTTCAATTTTCAAAGTACATTACAACATAAAAAGTTGTCCAAAAATAACTGCCCCACAAAGCAGTAAGCTATTATAACATGCTCAAAAGGATTAGTCAATAACTTCATACTCATTTAGGAAGATCCTCTTGCCACTTTTTAGTACAGCGAGAGTTTTCCCACTTACTTTCTCTGTTTTTATGACTTCACGCCCCCAATAAGGCTCACATATTGAAATCTTATTGCTTTTCAAATCAACCCCATCTTTGAGACTTACGTTCAGAACTCCTCTACTTAAATCTACTATACCGTAACTAAACTTTAGATTAGAAAAGACGACATCATAACAGCTCCAAATTCCTATATGCCCAAACCCTTGCATAATAGCTAGGTTATAATCACTCTCCTTGAAGATGACTTTATAATCGTTCCAATCTATGCTAGGAGAGATAATACAAAGAGGAGACTGTGCAACAAAATCGTTATAACTCTTTATAGTTAGCGGTTTCGAATAGATAACTATTCTGTTGTATATATCTTTCACAGCGCTACTTTTTACATAAACTATGTCTCCCTCTACAACCCCGCCTTGCGAGACTACAGTGGGAATAGATAGAAACTCTGCCTCTATAATTAAGCTATCTTTAGATATATAAACCAATTTCCCTTCTATATTATCAAGCTTAAACTCTGAATTCTCCCTCTTCTCTATAATAAGTAAATCATTCCCTTCTATCTTTACAACTCCGTCTACAGTGCTTCTCTGACCTGAACTTGTAAGTTCTTCCCCACTCATAACGAAAACTCCTTCGTCTACTAATAATTTCCCCTTTATACTATGCCTCTCTAAAACAATCTCAACTGTTGCGCGTCCTAAAGTTTCACCACTCTTAATATAGGAGAATAGTTCGACAGAGGGTATGAAATTGTTTGGGGTTTTGAACTCAACTCTTTTTATCATTCCAATCCACTAAACCAATTTAATAACCTAAATCTATTGCTCTTAAAATCTGGTCCATAAGTAATAGGAACAGATCTACTATCTAATATTAACCTGTTAAACAAGAAAGCGGGATTAGGCGAAAACGATTCTTCACCTAAAACAAATGAAACTTCCCTTGAATCTAAGGTATACTTGGATATATCATTAAAGCCGAAGATATACTCTTTTCCTAAACATTTAAGTGTAGAACCAGTTGCCGAAACCCACAAAGAGAAATTATCAAAAATAATGTTTATGGGTAAATTGCCCGTATCCAAGTAAGGTAGCATGGCATAACGATTATCTATGCAAACTGCCCACATTCCACGCAATCCTAAACTGTCCAAAAAAAGTAGCTCTAACATCGATTTGTTGCCAAGAAAACAAGCTAATTCGCCTGTAACACAAAGATACCCCTTACCCAACTCTTTTATATCTAAATGAGCCGCTATTTCTACTATTAAGTCTGTATACACCGACCTAAAAATATCTTTCATTAGAACAGATGACGTAGAAAACGGGGCAATAATGAAAAAATTCATTAACGCATTAAACACCTCATTATCTGGTATATCTTCCGCCGAAAATAACTTATATCCACCTTTGACAACTCTATTTAAGAGTTCCTGCTTGCTCCCCAAGTCAATCTTATATGACTTATAGTTCCAACGCTTTACTGCACCAACATAAGTTGGGGTAAATATAGCAATATCTAACTGAAAAAAGTTTGCAGAAACAACAATTACGGGATCATCAAAAAATTTTAGACTGCTCTCCATTAGCTTGTTGATTTTAAGACTATGTATCAATTTTGTAGAATCTAAGCCTATGAATCCCAAATCTTCTGAATTTTCTTCTATTCTATACAGCTTGTAAGAATCTGCTCCAACGCCGTAACGCAAAAAAGGCTTCATTAAAGAGGATCCGTCCAATACTTGCCACATAACCTCTTTTTCACAGTGCAACAAGAAATTTTTTAAACTCCTATACTTCTGTCTTGTACCGCCTATAAAGAACTCCTCTTTCTGGAAACTCTCTAGATTAGAGTAAATCATATTAAAAGCGTAACCATTGGAAAGTTCAGCTAAATATACGTTGCACAGCTCTTTATTTAAGAATATACTTTCCATCTACTGCTTACTTCTCATTCTTTTCATAACCTTCCTTTCAAACCAGCTTCTTCTACCCTTTTTTCTGCTGTATAAATCTGATTTTATACTTACAGTGAACTTATTTATCCCCACAAAAACTCTGTATAATTTATCACCATACTTACTCCTGTAGACGTACCAACCCATAAACATAAACATGATACTAATACCTAACATTATTAATGGTTCATCCAAAATGCCGTACTCCTTCCAAGAGCAAGCCTGTGCCACCTCGAACTGATACACTATATTATCTATGGCTGCTCCTACCTCTGGATTAATTATGACTACGTTTGTATTTGAGCCTGTACTAGCATTTGTACCCGCCAAAGCATTAAACTTTAATACTAAACTGGTATTGCCAGGTATACTCCAACCTCCGCTCTTAGCAAAGTTCACCAAAACTGAACTGCCTGTAGTATGAGAAGTTGCTACTGTACCACTCTGTGCAACTCCACCTATAGTTACAGTTACTGTACCTTCGAGGTAAGTAAATCCTTGTGGTAAAGCATCATCTATACTAGTTATAACTACTGGCAAAGCATCGTTATTCCTGACTGTAACAACAAATTCTGGTCTATTCTTTGGCGCCGAACGTTCAACACATAAAGCTCCCGTTTTTGATGCTGTAATACCACTAGTTCTTGTAATTGCAGGTGTTGGAGAATAAGTTATAGTTGGATTAGAGGAAGGTGTAGATGTGGGGGTTGCAATAGGAGTGGAAGTTGCTGTAGGAGTAGAGGTTGCTGTAGACGTAGGAGTTGCAGTAGGAGTAGAAGTTGCCGTAGGAGTAGGAGAATTTCCAACACAAACAAATTTTGTAACCCCGTAACCGTCTTTTTGCTCCTCGCAATTTTTTGAACAACATAATAAATTATCCCCTACCCAGTAGTCACCACTAGGCAAAAGCCTTGTGCTACAGTCCTCTCCATCTAAAAGACATCTATCAAGTGTCTTTGCATCGAAGCAGAACTCACATTGAGCTGTAATTGAGGCCTTAGGAGGTAGTGTAGCTACAGATTTGATCTCCTGTAATCTAATAGATATACCTATAACCAAAGCACACACAATAAAAAGTATATATATACCTAAAAATATGCTTCGTAAGGTTCTTTTATTCTTCTCCTTTAATTCGTACTTATATGCCATCTTCTACCTAATTTCTATTAAATAAGGTGTTTCTGGACCTTTTTTATAATTCATTACTTGACCATAAGGTATGCCATAAGTTTTGTCCCCAACTTTGTAAAAAGCAATTATGAAAAAGTACAGCTTCTTAGTATCCTTTTCTATTTTGCTCTTTGGGAAGGAAACCGAATGTTCTTTACCTAGGTTTGTTTCTTCTAACCAGAAACCTTTAGAAGGTACACCGTTCTTAAAATCTTTTATAACCTGCTCTAATGATTCAGCCGAATTACTTGTGACATAGACCTTAGCAGTTGTGTCCTCTACTGATGCCCAACTTACTTTTATCACATCTCCTTCCGTCGCGAAAAAGAAATCTCGCGGGGATAGTTTCTTAACAGTATCTAAACTAAGGATCTTATTATCTATTGCAACCTGTTTCCCTTTATCGTATACAGTAGGATCAGGTATAAAAAATTTAGCACCGTAATAACTGGCATATCCGATCCCAACTAACAAAAAAATACCCAATACAACAATAATAATTATCTTTAAGTTCATTGATAATTTATAACATATTTCTATTCATTATTCAAACGGCTCTTGCAAGTAGCAATCAATTCATCGCGGAAAGAGGATCGTAGTTCGTGGTCGCCTCCTTTGAGTAAACGCCTTTCCTTAATTCGAAGTGTAGATGAACGCCGTACGCCCAGCCCGATTCCCCCATTCTAGCTAACTCTTGTCCTCGCTCAACATACTCACCCACTTTAACTTTTAGCGTACCAGGCTGCAGATGAGCATAAACTGTGGAATAACCATTCTTATGATCTAAGGCAACGTGCCAAGCAAAACCGCATCTATAACCGTTACATTTGTAACCAGAGAATACCACTTGACCAGGTGCAGCTGCAACAACAGGAGGATGACCATCATAAGTTTTTTTAGTATAAGGGCTATTGATTATGTCAATTGCAACATGACCAGGCCTTGCATATCCTGCAACTTGACTCCTCCCTGTTCCTGTGACTGGCCACGTTAAGAATTTACCACTACCGGGTGCCTGCCAATTCTGTGGTTTGTATTCAGAATTACTTCTAAAAATTATCGTACCCCTTGCCCTAGAAGCTGTTTTAACAGGCATTTTGCCATCAGGAATAAAAATCTCCTCTCCTATCGGAAGATCTGCCTTAGTGTCTAACCAATTAACCTCCATAATTGTCTGTGTACTAACACCGTACTTACTTGCAATTGCATCTATATCATCACCTTTTTTAACAGTATAAAGGATGCCATTACCTGGTGGAATTTTTAACTTCTGACCCTTCTTTATATCTGAATCGTTGCTAAGCTTATTTGCCCACTTTATTGTGTCTGCAGATATATTATACTTCTGAGCGATGGAGTTAATTGTTTCATTGTCTGATCTTACAACATAATACTCGACATCTACTCTATAGTTATACTCTTGATTAATGCTCTCCATAGAAATAGATTCAACCATAAGGTCTTTTCTCCCTATTAATGATAAGTTGTCCGTATAGTTACTAGCGTTTGAATTGACCAATAGCACTTTACCTACAATACCAGACGATAAAAAGAAGAGAATTAGTGAGATAATTACAATTCTACCTAAATTGTAAATACCTTTTACCCTACCAAACGAAATGTAGTATATAAGCTCTCTTTTGATAAATTTGTATCCTCTTTGAAAAAATATAAGAACAGAAAGGAAAAGAATAAAAAAAGACACTACTAAATAGCCTAACCAAACGAAAAAACCTCTAATAAAACTTAGAGGATCCGTTCCGGTAATACCCTTACTCTTGTTAATGCCAGAAGCTAAGTCTAACCCTATCAAAGAAGGTTCTTCCATCTTCATATCCTAGTATTATACCACGCCTACATAGCCAGCAAAGGTTTCAGAATGTCGAAAAAATGATTTGCTGCATGATAATATTCAGTATTGCCTTCCGTAGTTGGCTAAAAACAACTGCAAATCCGAAGCGTCAACCACTCCGTCTCCGTTACCATCTGCAGACAGATGAAGCATTTTATACTGCTTAATATATGCTGAATAATCCTGCACCGTTATTGATCCCTCTGTTTCTTTTTTTTCGTAATCCCCCCAGATAAATTTAAGATTTGAGGCAGATAGCTTGGACAAGCTAGAATTAAACTCTTTCGTTAGATAATTCTTAGGGGAAACGATTATGCTCTGTTTCTTATTGAAATCTACTATTTTATTAAGATGCATATATAGCTCGCCTGCCTTGTTAGAAGCAAAAGTGTAGCTTTTGCCGCCTATTCTAAAAATTACTTCAGGATTATCGTTAGATTGTCTCCCTTCCAGAGTAATTTTTAACTCTGCCACTTTATAATTACTACTTTTTCTTAACTTAATCGCCTTATTCCTGTATGTATCGTAAATATCCGAATCTGTACATTTACCTGTATACAAGTAAGCCTCCTCTCGCTTGAACGAATCAGGGATCCCCCTCCACTCATAATGCTCTTTTAGCCAGCTACTTTGTGAGTAATTTGCCCCATTGTGAAGGACAACTTTATGATCGGGTACACAGTAGGTTGCATTCTTCTCTTCCAACGTAGGAGTTGGGGTTGGGGTCCTAGTCGCAGTCGGTCTAGGCGTAAAAGTTGGTTTGGGAGTTTTAGTCGCAGTTAGTGTAGGTGTGGGAGTTGGGCTTGGGGTCTTAGTCGCAGTTGGTGTAGGACTTGGCAAATTTTCTCCTCTATATACGAACGATGTCTTAGCCGAACAAGTTGCTCCATTCCTGTCTTTTAATACAACTTCTACAATATATTTTTTATCTTTTCTTAATTTGTAAAATTGATCAAAGACTGCAACACTAGTATTACTGTAACTTTCCGATAAATTCTCCCCTGTAACCTTTATATTTATGCCTCTATTTTCGAAACCTCTCCCCGTATTAGAATCTGCCGCTACAAAACGTAATCCTTTGTACTCATCTATTTTATGCCCGCTATCCGGAAAATCAACAGGAGAATTCTCCCCATCGTATCCTCTAAGTGGAGAAAGGCTTCCACTCTTGTAAGCATCCTGCAATCTAGTTACTAATTTAATTTGAGAGCAAGCAACAGAACTATTACCACTACTACCGCTACTGTCACCGCTAAAGCAAGAGGATAGACTTTTTGTAAAATTTATGTCTTTTAACTTATCATGATACGAGAAATCGGCATTTTCACCAAAGCCATTAAATATTAGGACTGCCCTAACTACCCACATTTCCAACAATTTCCTATACGATTCCTTAAAACGTTCAAAATTCTGGTCCATTGCACCGGTTTCTGTAACGAAAAACTGTTTATTTATACCGTTACTTCTAGCTAATTTTATGAAATCGTCAACATGAGAGTACGCATCTTTGGGGTTGTTCGTATTATACGAAGAAATTGCTATTCCCTCTATCCCCGGATGATTAGCTAGATCTAAACCTACATCCTTCATATACTTTATCGGATCCCTTGTAGCACACACAACATCCACCTGAGGATAAAGATACTTAACCGGCAATCCTTTGGCTACAAGCTTATCAATCAAATTCTTTAGATAAACTCTCTCATAGGAAGGCAATTCATACTCTGCGCAGTTCATCTCATTATGACCTAAGACAAAGTAGAAGTCTCTGGCTCCGATTGTAACCAAATCCGTAATGTACTTAGCCAATCTATCAGAGTTTATTGCTCTATCTTCGCCCATACAACAACCACTACTGCCCGAACGACCACAAATTTCTCCTCCGCAGAGAACTCTTAATATTACGTTATATCCTTTAGCCCTAAGTGATTTTATATAATTAGCAGTTCCCCACTTTGTGGCATCAAACTGATCTGGATTGTTACTGGCTCCGGCGTAAGCCAACACCCATTTTGCCCCAAGCTTATCCATGTTGGGCAAAGTATTGTTGTTAAAATACATTCCTGTATTTATCCCAGTTTTTTCGCATCCAACACCACTAGCTCTAGATCTCTGATCAACCGAGACAGAGTTATAAAGTAGATACGAAACAAGAGCCAAGAACAAAAATACAACAAGTAAGACCAACCAATTTAACGACCTACCTATCTTAAATTTTTTCATATACTTCTATCATAAATATCTTCTATCCAGGTCAAGTTCATATTACTCGAATAGCATAATAAGCACCAACAGTACGCCAGAAATAACTGATATGTAATCTCCAATAAATATATACACTTTTTCTAATAATCTAACTCTACTAACTTCGATGGCTCAAACTGAATTCTGAGCTTAGTATCATCTTTAACCTGAAACATACCCACAAATTGGTCCGAGACAGAGGCCTTACTTACAGTTTTACGCCATACCTCTTTATAATCTTTGGAGTAAAGCACAAGAGGTTGCCTTGTACCGTTCACACTCTGCAAACCCAAATAAAAACGTTTATGATCGTTCTTATTAATTAAAAAAGATTTGAAATCGTAATAATTGCTATTAAATCTGTAAAGGGTCGTTGTACTCTTTGTTTTTAGATATATTCTTACGAAGGCAAGATTGTCCGTGCCAGTTTTACGATACGTTAGAAATAAATATCCATTCTCTATTCTAAAAGCCTGAGCTTTATTACCAGTGGCGAGAGCATATACAGTAGAAGCATTCTCATCAGATGTACTTTTACCTTTTAAAATTTCAGAATCATCCGAAGAGATAAAGTATACACTATCTCCGGATGTTTGTACTCTGCTGCCGTAAACCCAGTTTGTATCCACACCCGCCAACAATTCATCCGTATTTGTAGGGGTTGGAGATGGGGTAGAGGTAGGTTTAGAAGTAGGTGTAGAGGTAACTGTTACCTTTGGTGTTACAGTTTCAGTAACTGTAGGCTCCGATTCCTCTACCACTTCCTGGTCATCTTTATCTTCGGTAAGTTCTGGCGTTGGAGAGTAATTGGTTTTAGGCTTTTCTTCTACTTTACTACTCTCCTCTTTAGGGAGAAGTAATTTAGGAAGCATAATAGAGCCAGCACCTAAAATCAAAATTGAAATAAATATATATATGTACTCTTTTTTCATAATACATTATAACATACTTTTAAAGTGTGTCCACTACCGAAGTCGGAGGCTTAGCAAGAATATCGGAGGGTCTCTTCTCTCTTATCTCCGGATTCCCCTTCTCATCTACCAGCAATATAAGATCTACCTGCCTTAAGTTATACGACGAGAGCATATCCCTTATATTAGACCTAGTTTGACTGCATTTTACGTCAGCTTGGCCAGGGATCCTAAAAGTTGTATTAAACAAGTATGCAAAGCTGTAATTCATGTAAAGAACAGGTATGTCTACAGTTAAACTAACCTTTCTCCCCGAACATGTGCCGTTAAAATTAGGCATATATCCGTCGAATTTAGCTTTAACCGAACTTTGTATTACTGGATTATAATGACTATATTTGCAGCTAGCATTCTCCTCTGCTAACTTACTTAGTTCTTTGTCGTTCAACTTGAATAGGCCGTTCAACTTTGCATTCGCTACACTGCCCTCACTCATCTTACCGGTGGCGTAAGCTATATCAAACATTCCAGCTTTATCATATAAGCTATTAGGTGTCATAGTTACATAATCTGCAGCAACATTGGTAACATAGTGTAAATTGCTCTCATAATCACCTGCAAACGGTGTCCCCTTGTCTGTAACAGTTAAATGCTGTGTAATCTTGCAACTCTGCAAAAAACCTCCTTCTTCGCAAACACATTCTAAAGGAACTAAGGGACAGTCGCTGAAATCTGGCAAACACTGAGCTGTGTCTGCTTCTTGAGATACAAAATGGAAGAACGTAGATTTCTTCTTTGCCTCATCCTTGAACCAACCCGCAACAAATCCGCTCTTTACAAGGAGTTCTGATTCTGAACTTGAAATCGCCTCCTGTACATAGTTAAACCTAGACTTACACTTCTCGGCGGCGTCCTCTAATCGTGAAGAAGCACATTCGTTTGGTGGTCTTATTGTAGATTTGGTTGCAAAATGTGTAAAGCTCTGATTCCCTGCGCTGTGACACCCTTTACAATTTTTCTCATATGAGGGTGAGACAGGCTCTTGTATATAAAAACTAGAACCACTTTTACCTTCTAATCCACATATATTGGAAGTCGTACCTACATACCTTACTTCAAATGTAATCGGTAGACTTGCCTCTTCCATTGCACCTGGCATTATAGCTTCCTTCGTCTCGTTAGGAATTCTTAACGAGAATTTTGTTATTGCATTGGATGCAAAATTGGGCCCTTGTAAATACTCTCTGGCTGAACCAATTCCTGTAATGTGAGACAAAGACATTGCATATGCGCTACTACCCTGTCCTTTATTCTGGTCAAATTCGTCTGTATAACTGTACGGCGTTTCGAGTTCGGCCCAGTTTAATGCCTGTGAGTTATAACTTTTGTTGCTCTTTCCGTAAACAGGGAAACCCTCTACAGGATACGATACAAAACTATGCTTGGGAATCTTCTCTATTAAACGCATTCTAACAGCAGTTGTAACCTTCTGCCCGGGTTTGCATATCTTTATACGTTTCTTTTCGGTTTTGCCGGAACTTAAGGACACAATTTCGTACTCTTCTCTGCCCCCTGCATCTGCACTAACCTTCTGTGCAGCAATGCCAAACTTTGTGTACATTAACCCCAATACCGAAGACAGTCCTTTTACTTCTTCACTCCTTAAACCTGTGCTTTGCACGACCTCTTTATTTAAGATGCCCTGCTCTGCAAAAGTACCAGAATCTCTCCTAATAAAGAGTGATTTTATACCATTTTTAGCTCTAAACAGAGCAAAAGAGAATAGCACATACACCAAACACAAAAAGAACGAGAATAGAATGAACTTGCTTAAAACTCTGGAAAACAAACGATTACTCCTTACCCTGAACCTCATTTAACTTTCTCTGCATTTTAGATTTTAGCCTATTCGCTTTATTCTTATGAATAACTCCTTTTTTTGCAGCTTTATCTAAAACTTTTACGTACATAGAGTTGAATTTATGAGCTTTAATAATTTCGCCACTTGATACAACTTCCGTTGTTCTCTTACGCCATCGCTTAATTCTGTCTCTTACAACTTTATTTAAAATATAGTTCTTTCTTGCTTTCCTTAAAGCTTTTTTTGCATTTGCTAATTTTGGCATTTTTAAAAAGTCGTTATTTAAATATTAATATCGTCTATTATATATTATACGCTAACTAATTGCAAATCTTAACTTCTCTAACTTTACCTTATTCATATACTTCTGCAGTACTTTAGGTACAACAACTCCGCCATCTACCGTTTGGTAGTTACAAATTATCGAGATTAACATTCTACCCATTGCAACACCTGTATCATTGACTGTATGAACCAACTTCTTATTCCCGTCCTTATCTCTATATCTTATATTTAGCTCTCTCGCCTGGAAATCGGTTGTGTTTGTATCAGTTCCAACCTCCATAAACTCATCCTGGCCAGGTAGCCAAACTTCCGGATCTACCTGTTTTGCAGCTGCCAAATAACCACTATCTCCCGTGCATTTGTAGGCCAACTGATAAGGTAGCTCCAAACTTTGAAGTAACCACTCATTGATACCTAAAAACTCGTCAAAAATACCATTAGACTGCTCGGGCGTACAAACCGAATTCATCTCTATCTTATCGAACTGATGCATTCGTTTTATCCCTTTAGTATCCTTTCCCCAGCTACCTGCTTCGCTTCTAAATGCCGGAGCGTAGGCGAAAATTCTGATTGGCAAATCTTCCTCGTTCAAAATCCTGTCCATAAAATAGGCAAAATTGGAAGGTTCTGTAGAACCAACTAAGTAGAGCTGATTATTATCCTCTACATTAGCTGTATTTATAGCATAAACCTGTTCTTTCCCCTCAGGGAAATGACTTGACCCGTATAATGCACGTTCTTTAACCAACAATGGAGGAACTATGGGAATAAAACCACGCTCAATTAAGTAATCAAAAAGTAGTCGCTGAATGGCGTACTGCATAAGTACTAAATCGCCAATTAAGTAAGTAAAACGGCTCCCGCTAACCTTACCCGCCTGGATGTTATCTATCAAATTCAATAATTCGCCAATATCTAAATGGTGCTTAGGAGCGATAGTTTCGTTACTCCAACTGTGAGGGAACTTAGGCATATACTTTTCTGTAAAATTTCTTGCCTTCTTTCCTTCAGCCTCTTTAACATAACCACTCTTTGGTGTCCATAACTTTAAGATTATGTTATCCTCTTCCCCCCTACCGAAGTATACTTCACCTTCTGGAATATTTGGGAACCAACAGAGAATGCTCCGCCACTCCTCGGCAACCTTGGAGATTCTCTCTTCTAAAATTCGTTTCTGCTCTTTTAACTGTTGACCCTTACGCCTTAATTCCTGGTCGCCTGGCTTGAACGCTTTGGCTGTAGAGTTAATCTCCCGATTCAGAAGTTGTAATTCACGCTCTAGCCTCGATTTTTCAGAATCTAAGGTGAGCCATCTATCTATATTGGCTTTTTCAGCATTACCCCGCCCGTTAGAAAGCAACTCCCTTAATTGCGAAACCTTTGCTCTTGCAACTCTTGGATCCAACATATTTAAAATGTATTTAATTAATTTAATATGTAGTATTATACTATACTTGGGAATATAGTTTTACCTCTTCGGGGGGCTGTACTATGTTTTCTGTTTTTCTGCCTCTTTTATAACCTTTTCTTCTATTTCTGCTGTGGCAAGTTTCTTAGAGAAATAGACAATACCGAACTACTGCAACGACATAAAGAAACGATAGATTTGCTTTCTTTTTAAGTATAGGCTCTTCATTGTAGGGGATCCCTTTAGAATCATCTCGTTTTAGATTAATTGGGATATCGTCTAGAATATTCCTTCCCTCGTTCGCAACTATTGAACTATTTTTTATTTTAAAATACACCTTACCATCTGCTATTGCTCTAAATTTTATCCTTGCTATCTCCACACTACCTTTTGTGGTTTTACCTTCTGGCACATATCTACTTATGGAGATCTCACCATTCTTATTATCTAAAGATTCTATCTCACCCTTTAATCCACTTCTTGAGCTATCAATTAAGTCCAGATTTACTGCATCTTCTGTATATTCTAAATTTACTGTAAGTGCGTTAAACTCGGTACCTTTACTATCTACAGTTAGGATGACCTCTACTAACTGCCCTTTCTTCGCCTCTTTAACTTGAGGTTCAACTAATAACTTTACATCTCTCTCTTCAGCTTTAACAGAGAGAACAAATAGAAACCCCGCCAAAATAACAGATAGCGAAAGAATCGATAATTTAATTATTTTTGTTCTGTCCATGCGCTTAAAATATGCGATATATCTAAAATATTAACCTGACCATCTCTATTAACATCAGCAAACTAGTCTTTATTAGCTTTCTTCCAGTTCCAATTAGCAAGCACAAAGTTAAGATCTTCCACATCTACCATATTCTTACTTGTACCAGCTTGAATTAAATCACAGATAAATCCGTAATAAACGCACCTATTTACCTCTGCACTTACTTGGGTTGGAGTTGATATCACTAGACTGGCTGAACACACGCCGTTACTACAAGACCCTCCAAAAGGACAGCTGTTCCCACACTGACCACAGTTATTAACGTCCGAACCTAAACCAACTTCACACCCATTATTCCAGTTATTATCACAGTTCCCTCGTCTCGTCATGCAAGCAAAGTTACCTGCCTTACAAGCTGCCTGAGTTGGAACAACGATACCACAAGAACCACAGTTAGAACTATCTGTATTTAAATTAACTTTACAACCCATTACCTATACTATTGTCACAGTCGTCATAGCCTGTCTTACAGTTACAGGTATGGTCCGTACTAGAACAGATCGAGTTAGCTCCGCACTCCTAACTAAGTAAGCAAGCATACGAACAAACTTGCTTTATAGTTGCGCCAAACGATGTACTCTCTCCCGAAACTAGATAATTTGTACTACTCAATTTATTCAAACCGATAGGAGTCTCGTTACCAGTAACACCTACCACTCTACTCCAAACTATATCGAAATTAGAATTAATCTTTAGAATTAAAATCTCTGTTCCTCCAACTCCTAGTGTTGAATTACCCGCTAATCGAACTGTAACTACATAATTTGAACAATCTCTAATAATCAAATTAGCAGCCACATCGTCACCAGGTATATCTAAGTATCTTGAATCACTAACTACATTCCCTGTGCTATCTAATTTTATGAACATACTGCTATTAGAACCTCCAATTGAGTTAGAATCCGCCAATAGTACATAACCATCGTGGGTACTTAGCTCAACTACGGAACTCCCATAATCGTTTCCCGTACCACCAATTGTATTTAGCCATACTAAATTCCCTGTACTGGGAAATTTAGCAACAAGTATATCTTTACCTGTAACGCCAAAAGATTCCGTAAAACCAGTAACAATGTAACTCCCATCATTTGTAAGGGTAATTCCACTTCACGAATCCAAACCTGCACCACTTATCTTCTTTGAATTCCAGACTACATTTAGATTTGAATCCAACTTTGCAAGAAACAGATCACCTCCCTCCTCTGCTAGAATTGTAACTGAATCTGCTTCAATAACCGCGCCTTTTACAACGATATCTGAACTCACACCAAGCCTCTTTGTTAGAGCTAAGGTACTATCTATATTAAATTTAGCTACGTATATCTCCCTATGTAGACCGAACGAGAGCGAATCTCCAACAACAGTATATTTGCCATGCTAAACCTGCCTAAAGCCTTAACTGTGTCTGAATTTGTCCCACCGAATGATCTTGTACAGTAGTTTCGTTGGTTGAGTGGAGTAACCAAGTACTTCGCTACCGCTATTCCTTGCTCTTTTAACTTCGGCAGATCTTCTTAAAACAGCTCCACTAAGCCAGCTAAGTATGTAGTAACCAGAAAAAAGAGTACAAAAAGGGCAACAGAAGTAAAGAAAGAAAATGTACGTTTATTGATTCTAAATCCCATCAAAACATTATAACACCGCTCAGAAAAATGTCGCTCCTATGTTCTACTTCCGTAAAATGTCTTTGAGCTTGAACCATTAAATCCACCTCACTTTTTACTCCTTGTAGTTGCTTTTACCCTAAAAACCTTCTCTTCTCTATACCTAAACTTATTCTCTTCGTATACTGCCTTTGCAACAATCGAAGCAGCCGCTACGGCAGGAAAGCGCTCACCTTTATGCTCCTCAACTATTATAAACTCTACGGCGTTGAACAGTTCGTACTTCTCTTTGTACCTAGCTAGCTCAGAATAGAATACGTCTGTAAATCTATTCTTTAAAACGGAGAATTTATCAATGTATAATTTCACGTCGTGGAATTTGTTGTTATTTTCTGTATACAGCTTTATAATATTGTCTAAGATCGATTTACTGTGTAGCCTTGCCAACATAATATTTACGTTTTTGGTTTCACGGTGCATCCGATTATACTCCTGCGGAGAAACTACTACTGTTTCAAATCTTATTACGCCCTGTCTCTCTAGTTCTCTCAATTCCTTTGTTACTTTAATAATTGAATTTTTACTAAGAGTTTTAGAGTCTACAACACCCAATTTTAAAAGTTTATTGTAGGCTTCACTATCTGTAACTATACACGAAGTAACCACAAGAGGGCCCACTCTTTCGCCCTTCCCGGTTTCGTCCGAACCTACTATCGGAAAAATATCCTCGCTGGGACTTAGAACACTATTTTGACTTTGGCGCAAATTGGAATTGTCCTGACCGTATTTAGATGTCAAGCCCAACTTCTCTGTAACTTTCTGTAAAATACATTCGTACCCGCTCCCCTGGAACATTACTTTGCCCGAACTGTAGACGTTACAAGCAAATCCGTTAAACCTAAACTGCGTACCGTAGGGGATCCCCACCTGTTTTAAAAGTTCCTTCTCTGCCAAAAATAACTCTTTAACCTCTGCGACCTTAGCTTTACCTACGTTTATTACTATGTTCATAGAACATGAGCGAAAATTAAACAATTTGAATATAATTTTACTATTTTGCTAAAAGAAGGATTGCATTTTATAGCACTTTTAAGCGGCACAACTGACAAATAGCGGAGATATTAACAACAAAAAAAAGAATTGGCAAGCAAAAATTAAAAACTTAGATGTGGTGGGAGGCGCCGTCTTCTCCATGAAAGGAGGTAATTTCGCCGCAGATTCCCCTACGGCGACCTTGTTACGCCTTCAATCCCATCATCAAACCATACTCTAAACCTTTGTAACCGAAGTCCAAAAATCTTTGAGCAAGGCTAACTTTGGGATTGTGGCGGGCAGTGTGTGCAATTCCCGAGAACATATTCACCGCAACATGGCTGATTTGCGATTACTAGCGATTCCGACTTCATGAGGGCGAGTTTCAGCCCTCAATCTGAACTGGGGTTTGCTTTAAAGATTTGCTCCACCTTGCGGTATTGCGTCTCATTGTACAAACCATTGTAGCGCGTGTGTAGCCCAAGTCATAAGGGTCATGACGACCAGACGTCATCCCCACCTTCCTCAGTGTTTTACCACTGCAGTTTCCCAAGACACATATAACATGGGATAGGGGTTGCGCTCGTTACCCGACTTAACGGTACACTTCACAGCACGAGCTGACGACGGCCATGCAACACCTGTGTAACACCCTCGAAGGCTTCTTACCTTTCGGTAAGCATGCAGTTACATGTCAAGACTTGGTAAGGTTATACGATTGCCGTCGGATTAAACCACGTGCTCCACCGCTTGTGCGGGAACCCGCCAATTCCTTTGAATTTCAACCTTGCGATTGTACTCTCCAGGCGGCTTGCTTAACGTGTTAACTTCGCCACTGACTCTGCAGTAATTCTAACTATAAAGTTAGAAATCTACAGCAACCAATAACTAGCAAGCAACATTTACAGCTAGGACTACACGAGTATCTAATCCGTTTTGCTACCCTAGCTTTCGAACATTAGAGTCAAGTTAAAACCAGAGATCCGCCTTCGCTAACGGTGTTCCATGCAATATCAACACATTTCACTGCTACACTGCATGTTCCGATCTCCCCTTTTTACTTCTAGTCTAGTAATATCTCTCCCCCTTCTCTAGTTAAGCCAGAGTCTTTAGAAAGAAATTCACTAAACCTCCTACGTTCGCTTTACGCCCAATAACTCCGGACAACGCTCGGACCCCACGTATCACCGATGCTTCTGGCACGCAGTTAGCAGGTCCTTATTCGCCAAGTTAATTCCTTCCTACTCCTTAGCAAAAGAAGTTTACACTCCGAAAAGCTTCTTCCTTCACGCGGCGTCGCTGCATCAGACTTTCGTCCATTGTGCAATATTCCCAATTGCTGCCTCCCGTAGGAGTATGGCCCGTATCTCAGTGCCATTCTGGGGGGTCATGCTCTCACACCCCCTACCCGTCATAGCCTTGGTGAGCCTTTACCTCACCAACAAGCTGATAGGCCACAAGCCTCTTCTATACCGAAATTCTTTACTTTGCAGTATCTCAACTACAAAGACCATCTGGTATTACCCTACCTTTCGGTAAGCTATTCCAGAGTATAGAGCAAGTTGCTCGTGTATTACTCAGCCGTCTGCCACTCTCTAAACAAAGTAAACACTCTAGTCGAAACTTTTGTATTTACCGATAGTTTAGATCGTTCGACTTGCATACTTAAGGCACGCCGCCAGCGTTCGTCCTGAGCCAGGATCAAACTCTCAACAAAAATGTCTCAAGCTAAAATTATAAAAACTTTAGCTCACGAGTTATTTTAACAAAAGAATACCTAATTTTAATTAGGTTAAATGGCTATCCCACCACATCTAAATTTTCAAAGTGCAACAAAGCCTCAAAATAGGTCAAAAATCCCCATTTTAACGAGCAGTAGGCTATTATAACATACTAAAATAGGATAGTCAATAGCGTGTTCTTGATGTACACATGTAGCAAAAAAGTGTGAGGTAAAATTTGTGATAACTGACAAGGGGTTAAATTATTTAAAGATTGATTTGGCCTTAAGAAGATAATTTGCCATTTTTAAGAACATATGACAATCCCTTTGTTGGTATTTTTGATATAATTTCTAATCCCGCCTTGCGGGATTGCGAGACTGTGCCTCGCTTGGCAACAAATTCTTTTATAATTTCCCTTTATTTTTAAAATATCTGCAAGTATTCTTGTGGATTTAAGCAAATCATGTTCCCATATTCTAAAAATTTTCCAACATTTTTTTCATAATACTTTGAAACTTCTTTGTCTCTTGCAATATTTCTTTCTATTTTCGTCACCCAGTATTTTTTTTCGAGTAGTCGGAATACGACAATGTTTTTGCACCCGTGCCAAAAACAGGAATCAATAAAAATCACCGTTTTGTATTTTGGCAAAACAATATCCGGTTTCCCAAAATACTTGCCAGAATTTTTGCGATAACGAAAACCGGCTCTCCATAATTCTTTGCGAAATAATATTTCTATTTTGCTGTCTTTGCTTTTCACTAGAGACATTATTTCGCTTCGCTTTTGTTTTGATACCGTGTCCATACATAATCAATTTGCGAAAAGCTCAACGGGGTTTATTTTGAACTGCAACATTTTTGCTGAATCCCGTCCAGCGTCTCCGCCTTTTCTCTGCATTGTTATTTTCCCGATTTTCAAACTGCCTTGATTTGTAATTCTCACCGGGCCATCTGCAAAAACATTCATGGCGTGATTTATTGATTTCAGAATCCAACTGCTTTTGCCGTTGGCAACCAAAGCGACCAACATCCAGCCTGCTGAAAATTTTCCTCTGCCTTTCAAAATATCGGAAACAACCAAAATTTTATTTTTGGTAAAATAATCAATAATTTTCTGTTGATCGGTTTCGCTCATTTCGTTTAAAAACATTCTTCGTTTGTCTTTCAATCCCGATTTTGTAGGCACTATTTCACCTGTAAAAGTTTTCAAAATTTTGGTTATATCCGCCGGAATGTCTCACATCTCAACATATTTATCTACCCACCTTTTATCTATTTGATTAAATCCTTGCGGATTGCTAACTAATTTTATAGATAAATTTTCGGCGGCAATCGCTATTTTAAGATAAATCGTTATCTGAACTTGAACATCGGTTTTATATCCATGCAATTTCATCGCTTCCACTTTTTCAATTTCTTTAATGGGATAACCCATTATCGCCAACCATTTTTGTGCGTCCTCGTCTTTCTTCCAGTCGTTAAACTTTCGAACTATATCGTCCTCGTTTCTAAATCCGCCCTTTGCGGTTTCCGAACCCCATTTGATTAAATCTTTTTTATTCATAATGATTTGTGTAATTAAGCAAACTTTTACCGATCGCCTCAATCACGGTGACTGTCATAGCGTTTCCGGCCTGGCTTAATAAATAAACATCGGCGATTTTGCCTTTGGTTTTTTCGCTCAAATTTTTTGGAAATCCTTGTAATAGCAATGATTCAAAACCCGACAATCGCCTAAATTTTCCATTTCTTACATACAAAATGCCATGTCGTCCTGCTCTTAAAGTCGGCACTTTATTTCTGTATAATCTCAAATCTGACTGGCGAGTGTCCAAAACTAAATAATCCTCTTTGAGTAATTTTTCAATTTTGAATAATCCTTTGTTATATTTATTGTCTAGATATTTCAAAAATGTTTCGTAAGCCCTCTTTTTTTCGTTAAACTCCATTTCACCGTTGTCAATCAAATAGTTTTGAACATCTGGCGGAAAAACTGGTTTTGGCCATTCAAAACTATTTCCGTTCACGATGTCTTTTCTAATTCCGACAAAATAAATTCTCTCGCGCATTTGAGGCACGCCATAATCCAAACTATTCAAAACTCGGTGATAAACCTTGTATCCCGCCTTGTCCAGTTCTTCCAAAATGATTTTTAAAGTTTTTCCGCCCTCGTGATTTACCAAACCTTTCACATTTTCCAAAATGAAATACGGCAAATTTTTTGTGTTCATTATTTTAATTAAGCCGTAAATAATTTGTCCTCGGTGATCGTTCATTCCTTTTCTTTGTCCGATAACGGAAAACGACTGGCAAGGAAAACCGGCAATCATTAAATCAAAATCTGGCAAATCGGCGGGGTTGATTTTCATTAAATCCCCGTAATTTTTTTCCTCTTGCCCAAAAAATTCTCGGTAGGTCCGTTCGGCGTATTTGTCAATTTCGGAAAAGCCAACGCAACTTAAACCAAGATTTTGAAGTCCAAGCCGTCCCGCCCCAATTCCGGCACAAAAGTCTATAAATTTCATTTTGTATTTGATCGCATTCTGCACATTATCTAATTAAATCATCAATTTTAATTCCAAGCCCATTAGCTATCTTCATAACAGTTTGAATAGTCGGCTTGGTAATAACATTGCTTTCAATTTTAGCTAAGATTGTATAGGGAATATCCGCCTTTTTAGCTAAAGCGTCTTGAGTAATCTCTCTCTTTTTTCTCCACGCTTTAACTTTTTCTTCCCAATTTTTCATATTATTCTTCGATAAAATAATCCGAATCAATTTTTTTATGTCATAACTAATAACTTTTGATACCCGATATTATTTTCAATCATCAGTTGGGTGAGCGTTTCACCACCAATCAAAATAACTTTGTGAGTGATCGTTTTTACATACTCCAAAGCGTCCTTAGTAAATCCGGAAGTAGTAATAAATACACCCTTATTAGCTTTCTGGCCAACGAGACTACCAACAAAGTTTCTTATTTCTTTAGAACCCACAACATTCTCCCAACGTTTCGCTTGTATGTAAATAACATCAAGACCAAGCTTATCTTCTTTAATTATTCCATCAATGCCGCCATCACCGCTTTGGCCAATTGCTTGACCAGCATCTTTGCGAGAACCACCATACCCCATTTTTATTAGAAGTTCCACTACTAATTTTTCAAAGAAGTGCGGCGATGATTTTTTAACAAGATTCAACAATTCAGAAGCTAAATCCTTTTTAATTCTCTGATAGCCGTACTCCAAAAGCTCTTGTGGTGTTTGTGCTAAGTTTGTTTCTTCCCCCTCTTCTTCACTCTCTTCTTTACGAATAGTAATAAAATCAACATATTCTGGATAGTGCTTTAAAAATTTTACATCAATCCGTATTGGTTTTTCGTTAAGAATTTCTATCCCCCTCTCAGTTATTTGGAAATAACCCTTTTTTGAACCGTCTTTTAATAACCCAGCTTTCTTAAGATGTGTTCTTGACCATCCTACTCTATTGTCAATAATAGGTTGCTTCCCGCTGGGTAGCAATTCCCTTCGTTCTTCCTCACTGAGATTAAAAATATTAGCTATATGTTCAATAGCTTCTCTTATTAAATGCTCTTTTTTATCTCCTGCAAATTTTAGGAGAGGAAGCATTATCGATTGATAATCTGGTATTGGCATATTTACCTTTTCTAAATTATATGACCATTAATATTATATTTTTCGTAGGTTTCCAAAATATCAGCACAAAATTTTTGTAATTCTTCGTTACCTTCGCTCTTTGCTAGTTCGTACAAACGAATAAACATTTTCTTTCCTGTTTCGGTTTGTCTTAAGGTTTTTTTAATAAAATTATGTTGAGCACATAGAGTTTGGCCATTTTCAATCGTTGATTTCCCGCCCAAATACCTGGGTTTGATATGGTCAACGTGAAGTTCAACACCATCTTTCCTTCCCCTACCACAAATTACGCATTTATATCCATCTCTTTTTAAAATCGCCTCTTTCTGTTCTGGGGTAAAATCAGCAATTTTTCTTTGCCTAACAGCCGATGGTTCATAGCGATAAACACCTTTTTTGACTTTAATCAAAAAACCCTCTTCGTGTAAATGTCTTATCGATCGCCAAATATCGCGAGGCTTTTTGCCATATAATTTAATATATTGTTCTTCTACCCAATCAACAACAGGACCATGTTGTAAATCTTGATTGGGATGTTTTTTGAAATATTCCTTAATTAAGTCACTTATTGATTTGCTATTTTCTTTTGGCATAATTAGAAATTAAAACTATTTTGGTCAATTTTTGCCTCTTGTTTTAAACGATTTATTGCTAAATCGCAATACTCTTTATCTATCTCAACCCCTATACCTTTTCTTCTATTAAGATAAGCAGCAATAAGCGTTGTTCCACTGCCCAAAAATGGATCTAAAACAACATCACCAACATATGAAAAAAGTTTTATACAACGTCGTGGTAATTCGATAGGAAAAGGTGCTGGATGACCAACCTTCTTTTTACTTTCGCCGCTAAAACTCCAGATACCATTAGTCCATTCCATAAATTCGTTCTTTGTAATATCACTTTTTTGACTACCGCTTATTTTTTTCCAATTCTTCTTATACAAAATAAGAATTACCTCAACGGGAGCAATAACATAAGGAGCAGAAGCGGACATAAAAGATCCCCAAGCCGTTCTTCTTGATATATTACCTTCATTCCAAATTATTGTTGAATGATATTTCCAGCCAACATCTTTTG
>Ga0209101_1000091_pt1 | contig 75216 bp, 61 predicted proteins | sample ConPoolayeCmetaG_FD_185481 | JGI IMG/M metagenome (GOLD analysis project Ga0209101, IMG submission 185481) | Hot spring microbial mat communities from California, USA to study Microbial Dark Matter (Phase II) - Cone Pool mat layer C metaG... ... | reverse complement strand
TGGTCAGGAAGATGGTCTTGCCCCGCTCCCGGATGCCCCGGACCAGGTCCCACATCGCCCGGCGGGCCTGCGGGTCCAGGCCGGTGGTCAACTCGTCCAGAAAGACCAGTTCCGGGTCGTTGATCAGCGCCAGGGCGATGAAGAGGCGTTGCTTCTGCCCGCCGGAGAGTTTATCAAAAGGGGCGTTCCGCTTCTCCGCCAGCCCCAGCTGCTCCAGCAGGGCCTTTCCGTCCACGCGGCGGGGGTAGAAGGAACCGAAGAGGTCCAGCGCCTCCCAGACCTTGAGCCGGGGGTGAAGAGAGGCCTCCTGTAGCTGGACGCCGATGCGGCGGCGGAGTTCGTAGCCGTCCCGTTGGGGGTCCAGCCCCAGCACCCGGACCGTCCCCCGGTCGGGGCGGCGCAGCCCCTCCACGCACTCAATGGTGGTGGTCTTCCCGGCGCCGTTGGGGCCGACCATGCCGAAAATCTCCCCCTCCTTCACGGCGAAGGAGACCCCATCCACAGCCCGCACTGGCCCGTAGAACTTATGCAGGTCGCTAACCTCTACAGCGATGCCCATGGGTTTACTCCTGGAAAGTGACCACCGCGAGGGACAACAGACCGATGCCCAATAGCAGGATCATTGTCCTCTCATCGGCCGCGCCCAGGATATGGAGCACGATCACTGCCACGCCCATCGCCAGGGCAAGGGCCCGGAGAACCAGGGAAACCATTTGGCCAACTTTACCACTCATCTCTGCCTCCTTATTGCATTATTTGAGATACAGGATATTCTCCAATGCGTCCACGTAGGCCGCGAAGGCCGCCCGCCCCTCCGGGGTGGCCCACACCCACGTCTTGGGGCGCCGGCCGACGAAGGTCTTTTCCACCCGCACATAGCCCGCCTCCTCCAGCCGCTGCAGGTGCACGCTGAGGTTGCCGTCCGTCAGGCCCAGCAGGTCCCGCAAGAAGGTGAAGTCGGCCCGGTCGCCCTCGTCCAGGCCGACCAGCGCGGCCATAATGCGCAGCCGGGTCGGCTGATGGATGACGGGGTCCAGTTCTGACATGTCATCCTCTGTACCGGAGGACCCAGAGGCCACCGCCGATGAGGGCGCTGCCGCCCAGCACGGCGAAGCCCAGGTTGAAATACGCTGGCATCCACGTCACCAGCACCACGGCCAGCAAGCCGAGAAAGAGGCCGATGACGCTGATGCTCCAGTGGGTGAAGAGGCCGAACTGGATATAGCCCAGCGCGATGGTCAGGACGATGAGCAGGGCCATGTGGAGCCCGTTGGTGTAGAGCCGGAATTGCCAGATGAGCACGCCGTCAAAGGCGGCCAGGGCCAGCCACCAGAAGAGGATGGAGGTCCAGAGACTGGAAGATTTCGTCCGCGCCCGCCCGGCCATCCGGATGCCCAGATAGATGCTGCCCAGGATGCCGAGGGTGTTGAGGGGCGCCCAGAGCCAGATGATGGCCTCATCCCGCTGGAGACGGACCAGAGCGTGGGTGCCGGTGAATCCGAGAAACCAGATGACGCCCCAGAGCACCATGAACCAGCCGCCGAACCCGTCCGATGCCCGGCGGGCCCGCTCCATAATCTGGCGGATCGCTCGCAGGTCATTCATTGCTTCATTTGGCCGCATATCCCCCCCTCGTATAAATAACTTTGTATTGCAAAGTACTTTACCACAAAAGGCAATACCTGTCAAGTGCTCCATATGGTTGTTTATCGTCATATTTTTGCGTCTACCCGGCTCGGGCCGCGCTCTCCAGACCACGCCTGACGCCGCCAGGCGTAGGACAACTGCTTGCAGTTGTCCTACAACTCTCCTTCCGGCTCGGGCCAGTCTCCAGACTGTGTCCGACGCCGCCACGACCGGTCACAGCCTGCTCTCGCTCAATCAAGGAGCGCATTGCGCTGCCCATCTACTGCTGCACCCACCGGGTGGTGTCGGCGCAGGCCGACATCTGGCGCGAAGTGCATTAGTGCCTATCCGGAAAACGTAACCGACGCATCCCTATGCGTCGGTATAAGCGGCATAGGGATGCCGCTTGTACGGTTTTTCGGATAGGCTCTAAGAGAGCGATTTCAATCGGCCTGAACTACAATCTACGTGGCTCAGGCACCGCATTTGGCAGACAATAGTACAGACGGGCACTCTTACCTGAGGATGAGCGGCAGGTATACGCGACCCAGCCGTTCCACCACGTGCAGCGTGAGCGGCACGATTTGGGGCGAGTCGAGGGTGTCGGTTGGGATTGCTGCCACGGAGATCAGGCCGATGAAAGTACCGGGCGTGTAGCCCGTGGCGTCCAGGGTCACCGTAAGCGGCGTCCCCTGCAGACCGGTGGTAAGTACCAGGGTAGGTGTTACCTGAACACCCAGTGTACCAGTGCCGGTCATTTGCATTCCTGTCAATACCCGGGCTGTCCAGGTAAGCACGTGATAACCTGTATTGGTCGGCACCACCACACCGGTAAGGATGCGCGGCTCACTTGCCGCAGCCAGGAAGGTAATTGAAGGCGGCACGATCGCCAGCCTGGGGTAAAAGCGGGCGACGGTCAATGTTACCGGCACCGTGTAAGGCGAGTTCAGGGTATCGGTTGACATGGCCGTGATCCTGATACTCCCGCCAAAAGTACCAATCGGGTAGCCGGTGGCATCAAGTGTTACAGTGAGCGACTCCCCCTGCAGGCCAGCCGTGATCGCGAGAGTAGGGGTAAGCTCCATCCCAGGCACTGCGATAGCCGTCCAGCTCAGCAGCCGGTAGCCGACATTGCGGACGGTCAGCGTGGCAGTAAACGGACCGGGTTGTTGCACATCGGCCAGGATGGTGAGGGCAGAAGGCTCCACCGCCAGGGCCGGGCCGAAGTGACCAGGCCGCTTTTCCATCGTTTTAAGCGCTTCGTATGCCGGGGTGGTGGCCCCGTAAGCTGTGCCGTTATGCTGGCGCAAGGAGAAGTAGCGAGCAGCCTCGCAGTCCCAGGTGTGGTAGTTGTGCCAGTCCAGGTTCCACACGAACATAGCGCCCATCCAGGGCCAGTGAGCATCGGCGTATTGGAAGGCGCGAGTCAGATATTCAGCCTGTGTGGCAGCGGACACTTCCATCCACCCAAAGACTGCCTCGTACCCGCTGCGGCAGGAGGATGGGAGAGTCCCTCCATCGTCGCGAAGCCAGTTAAATTCTGTGGCCCAGATCGGTTTGTCCCCCAGGCCATACTGCTCCAGGAGCTGGTGGATTACTTCGACGCCCCGGAACGCAAAGCCGTTGCCGTTATCGTGAGGGGGCAATGCACTCAGGTCACATTCGGGTTCGTAAGCGAAGCCGTAGGGGTGGTAGCCGAAGGCATCAAAATAGTCGCCCGCCCCAAGGAGCAGTATCTGGCGGGTATACTCACGTTCGTCCATGGCGTGGCAGTTGTTACCGCTCCACCCGTTGCAGGTGCCCTGGATGCGGCCGGTGGGCGCCAGTCCTGCGCTAACGATGATAGCCGCGGGGTCCGCCGCCTTAATCCGCTCGTATGCCACCCGTAGCATCTGCACGTACTGGCCCGGGTCGGGGGCGGCGCCGTTCCAGAAACGGTCCAGGTTTGGCTCGTTGCAGATTTCGTAAGCCTCGACGAAGCCCCGCCCGGCACCGGCGATTTGTGAGATGTGCTCACCCCATTGGCTAAGGTCGGCGGGCATGCCATCGCAGTCGAGCGTGAAAAGCACCTGCGCCGGCAGCCGTCTGGTGGGCACACACTGGTACTCCTCCCATAGTTTGATCCACTCGAAACCCAGCGGGGTAAAGAGAGGGGTAATATTTTCCTCCAGGCGCACGTTTATACCGTACCCCAGGTGAGGGGGAGGCTGGACCTCAGACTCTGGCGGCAGTTGAAGCACGGGATGCGTTTCTTCTGTGCGGGGCATCGCCTGGGATGAGGGGAGAAATGGCGCGGTGGAGGATATAGCCATCGGCGCCGGCATAAAGCCAGCGCCGAGGATGGTCAGCAGCACAAAAATGGTACACGTATGCTGACGGAGTTTGCGCGGCGGATACAACATTGCGAGGTTTTTCCTGTGCGGTTGGTGCCTTCCATCAAACCTGGAAGGGCGTGCAACCAGGCGCAGCCACGCTGCGCTCAGGCCAGCGGGCCAAAACGCACCGGCATTGCTCCCGCCTGTCAGCGACGGCTGTAGATGCGGAGGAAATGGGCCAGAGAACGATCGTAGGTGCGCTCTGCTTCAGGAGGGAAGAGGCAACCTGGCAGCTCTTTCATACGCCAGTGATAGTGGAGACACTCACAGCATTTGCCCTTTCTTGAACAGGGTTCGTATGAGCAGGTGCATCTGGCCAGATTAGTCTCAATTTGGCACTCCATCCTACGCTGCCTCCTGATAAGTGGTGGTCACACCCGGGCGTGGTATTGCCCGGATGGACACGGAGACACGGCGTTATTGCAAAATCCGTGTCACTCCGTGTCCGATCAGCACTATGATGTTGATACCGGGAATTCTAAACCATGCGTTTCTCGATGTAAGCCACCGCGTCACCCACAGTCCTGATCTTCTGTGCTTCTTCGTCAGAAATCGTCCCCCCGAATTGTTCCTCGAACTCCATAATCAGCTCTACCAGGTCGAGTGAGTCTGCCTCCAGGTCTTCTCGGAAGCGGGCTTCTGGTGTCACTCGCTCAGGCTCAACGCCCAGCAATTCAACAATAATAGCTTTGACTTTCTCGAAAACTTCTGACATGGCATCCTCCTTAAAGATTTTTTAGCGACTGTTCAGCAAGGTGCTTTCTCACCACCGGGACACGAGGAAACAGGGAAATGAGCATCATGACCGCATTTCCAAAAGCCCTGGTTTCCCGCTATCCCTGTGGTAAGGCCCACCCGGCTGGCCAGTTGACTTAAACGGCTATAATTCTACCTGCGGCGGCCTGTTTGTCAAATGTGCTTTCCGGCCACTGCCTGCCGGTTGGGGGACCGTCCCGGTTATGCCTGGCCTCTGGCTTTCCTGTCACCCTGGGTGCAGACTTGACAATCTGCCTGCAAGGCGACTGCCAATTGACACTTGGCCGAATCAGCACAGTCGGGTTATAATAAGACACAGTATCAACATACAGGCGCGACATATCTCCTCACCAGTCCGCCCATCAGTCACATTCAGGAGGTGTACCTTGCACATCGTAGTCTGTACCAAACAAACGCCTGACTCAGAAGCCAAAATGTCGGTGGATGCGTCGGGCAAGGTCTCCTGGGGAGGGTCCCCACTTATCATAAACCCCTGGGACGAGTATGCTGTAGAGGAAGCTCTGAGACTCCGTGAAGTGCACGGCGGCAAAGTGACCGTCATTTCGATGGGGCCTCCTGAGGCAGTGGAGGCGTTGAAGCATGCCATCGCTATGGGATGCGATGAAGCCATCCGTATCTGGGAGGATGCCTGCGCCGACTCAGATACTCTGGCCACCAGCTATGTCCTGGCAAAAGCCATCGAAAAGATGGGAGATGTGGACCTGGTGCTTTTCGGGAAATCGGCGATTGACTCCCAGACCTGGCAGGTCGGAGTGGCCGTCGCCAGGAGGCTGGGCCTGCCTGCGCTGATGTACGTGATAAAGATCGCCGCCCTTGACCCGGCTCAGAAAACCATCACCGTTGAGCGGTTGCTCGAGGAGGGACGCCAGGTGGTCACTGCACCGTTGCCGGCTGTAGTGGGCACCACCAAGGGCATCAACGAGCCACGTTACACCTCATTCATGGGCATCAGGAAAGCGGCCAGGATGGCATATCCCACATGGTCGCTGGCCGAAATCGGAGCCGAGGTCAATAAAGTGGGTGCGGCAGGTTCAGGTGTGCGCTGGCCCGAAATCTTCATGCCGCCGGCGCGCGAAGGCGAGGCCGAGATCATCAAGGGTGAGACGATCGAGGAGACGGTCTCGCTCCTGGTGGACAGGTTGCTGGCCGAAAAGGTGATCTAGGAGGCAGCAGCGATGAGCAACGACATCTTCGTCTGGATAGAACAATTCATGGGACAGCCAGCGAGCGTCTCCTACGAAGCTCTCGGCCTGGCCCGTCGTCTGGCCGACAACTGGGGGGGCAAAGTGACCGCCTGCCTCTTCGGTGGAGAGGGAGTGGCCGCCCTGGCACAGGAGGCCGTCTCGCACGGCGCCGACCGCATCCTCCTTGTTGAGGATGCCACACTGGCCGAGTTTCGTATTGAGCCACAGGTCGCTCTGCTGGCCAGGGCAGTGCGCGAATCCGATCCTGCCGTTGTTCTGATCGGTGCTACATTTCGCGGCCGTGAGCTGGGGCCGGCGTTAGCGGTGGAACTCGATACTGGCTGCGTTGCTGACTGTACCGCGCTCGAGCTCGAGGAAGGCCGCCTGGTCGCCACGCGCCCGATTTACGCTGGAAAACTGCTCTGCAAATGTGTCATCCCTGAGCGGCGGCCACAGATTTTCACCATCCGCGTGCGTGCTTTCCCCAGACCTGAGCCTGACGCGGCCCGCAGCGGCGAAGTGGTAAAGATGCAACCCGGGCTTACCGAGGAGGGCATTGCCGTTAAAGTGACCGACTTCCTGGAGGCAGCCGCCGGGGTGAGCCTGGCCGAGGCATCCATCATCGTTTCCGGCGGGCGCGGCGTGGGCGGACCGGAGGGCTTCGCCCCGATACGCGAACTGGCTGAGGTACTGGGTGCGGCGGTGGGAGCCTCACGCGCTGCCGTGGATGCTGGCTGGATTCCCTATGAGCACCAGGTGGGGCAGACCGGCAAGACGGTCAGCCCGGACCTGTATATCGCCTGCGGTATCTCAGGAGCGATCCAGCACCAGGCTGGCATGCGTACCAGCAAAGTCATTGTCGCGATCAACAGGGACCCGGAGGCGCCGATTTTCAAACTGGCTCACTACGGCATCGTCGGCGACCTGTTCAAGGTTGTGCCCGCGTTGACAGCGGCCTTGAGGGAGCGGATGAGATAGCGTCATCAGTCGCAGGGGCGAGGCACCACTCGCCCCTGCTGGCAACCAGAAGTATAGACCACGCCAGCGAGGAAATGAACCATCCCCTGAAGCATCGTTCAAGTGACACCCGGGAATCGAGCCTCAAGGTGGAAAGTCCGGCTGAACCCTCTACTACTTCCCCAAAGGCGAGCATGGCAGCTCCATGCTGACCGTAATCATCACTGCCTTTCAAGAGCCTGGGACTATAGGTGGGGCTATTGAGGCTTTCCTCCCTCAATTGCCTGAAGATGCCGAACTCATAGTTGTGTGCCCAGACCCGGAGACGGCTGCTGTAGTGGAGGGCTACGCCGCCCGTTACCCCTCCGTCAGGCACGTAGCTGATCCCCAGCGTGGTAAACCTTTCGCGCTAAACATCGGATTGAGGGCAGCACGAGGCGAGATCGTGGTGCTGAGCGACGGGGATGTGGTTGTAGCGAAAGAGGCGCTAAGGCCACTCCTGGCTCCCTTCGAGGACCCGGAGGTGGGAGCCGTGAGCGGTCGCCCTGTGAGCATCAATCCGGCCAACACTATGTTGGGATATTGGTCGCACCTGCTTACCGAAAGCGCACACCAGATGCGTCTGTCACGCGATCAGGCCGGCCAGTTTCTCGTCTGCTCAGGTTACCTGTTTGCCTTTCGACGTTGCCTGGTCAACCAGGTGCCGGAAGATGCCCTGGCAGAGGATGCGGTGATCTCGCACGCTATCGCCGCACGGGGGTATGTTATCCGTTACGCGCCAGAGGCACGGGTCTTTGTAAAATATCCCACTACTTACCGGGACTGGCTGCGTCAGAAGGTACGCTCCGCCGGTGGGTATGCCCAAAGTTATGTGCGCCGCTCCACCTTTCGCATGCGCTCATTCCGGATGGAAGTGTTACACGGCACCCGTCTGGCATTGCGGTATCCGCGCAGCCCCCGTGAGTTCCTCTGGACGGCATTGCTATTTGTTGCGCGCCTTCATCTGTGGCTGCTTGTTTTTATCAATGTCGTCTTGCTGCGGCGCCGCCTGCCCGAGCTGTGGAAGAGGGCTGAGACAACGAAATGAAGCCTGGCTATCCGGGTCAGTATTTCAACAGGAGGTCAGGCGCTTAGTGCCTATCCGAAAAACGTAACCGACGCATCCCCATGCGTCGGTATAAGCGGCATAGGGATGCCGCTTGTACGGTTTTTCGGATAGGCGCTTAATCTCTGTCAGTAATGGATGTTTACCGGCGTACCAACTGCGGCCCAATTGAAAAGCCACTCTGCCTCCGGCGTGGGCAGGTTGATGCAACCGTGGCTCATAGGATGGCCAAAATTGGAGTGCCAGTACGTGCCGTGTAGCGCGTAACCTCGATAGAAGTACATTGTATAGGGGACATTGGGCAGGTAGTATCCGGGGCCACTCATCGGCACAGAGGTGTACTTGGCGTAGATGTAATAACGCCCGGTCGGGGTTGGAGTGGACGGCAGGCCAGTGGAAACGAGCGTGCTGCGCACAGGCGTATTTCCCTGGTAAGCTGTCAGCATCTGAGCGCTGAGATCAACATCAATCCAGCGTTCGCCATCTGCTGCGGGCAAGGGAGTGGCACTACCGCCGGGGATGTGCAACACCTGTCCCACATAGATCAGTGAGGGATTGCTGATATTATTGGCCCGGGCCAAAGCCCACATGGAGATGCCCGATCGCAGTGCAATCGCTGAAAGGGTATCGCCCCGTTGCACGACGTAACTACGCCCCAGCGCTGTTGCTGGCAGCGCTGCGCCGGTATACTCCGGCAGCACGAGCCGCTGCCCTGCGTAGATGAGGTTAGGATTGGTGATGTGGTTGATAGTGGCCAGTGCCTGCGCTGTGGTGCCATAACGCCTGGCGATACGGAACAGGTTCTCGCCCTTCTGGACAATATGGACTCCCGGGGTTGACCCGGAAGCTTCGCTGCTGCTCCCTGCTGTCGGTATCGTCAGCCGCTGCCCAACGTATATGTGGTTGACGTCGCTCAGATGATTGATTGTCTTTAGCGCCTCAACTGTGACCCCATAGCGCAACGCAATGCGGTAAAGGTTCTCCCCCGGCTGCACTATGTGGATGCCGCTCTGCGCGAAGACGACAATTGCATTCAGAGCCAGGGAGGCGATTATCAGTGCAGGTATGCTGACCAGCCTGCTCAGTTTCCTTGCTGTGGCGCTGCTTTGTGTCACCGTCTCTCGAGGATGGCCTTAAGATTGGCCAGGCTGCGTTGGATGGCATGTCTGGTTGAAGCACGCCGGGTCAGCGCATCTGCGATGCGGTCCAGCAAAGTACGCAACTGGTAATCCCAGATCACGGTGAAACGGGTGCCGACCGAACCTGGTGGACCGAGCGAACTGAACTGCCACCGCTCGCTACCAGCGCGGAAAGGGCTGCTGGGCGCGGCGTCAATAACCCGCACCATCGAGTTGCTGGGAAACTGAAACTCTACGTACTCCGCGTCCCAGGTGAACGCAAAGCGTCCTCTATGTCCCGCATCAATACGCAGCAGGGTGCCCTGGCGGATAGGGGTGGACGAGATAAGCTCGGCGTGAACTACCCGCTCATCCCACTCGGCTCTGCGGGTCACGTCGTGGCAGAAGCGGAACACGTCAGCAGGTGCAGCAGCAATATCAATAGACACTTCAATACGCGGCATAGGGTTTCCCTCCACACTGCGTTTTGTGCTATTATACTACGAGCTGCCGCCTGTTGCCAGAGACACTGTACGTCGGTGACTGTCAGAGGTACCTGTGCAGTGAAGCCTCAGGTGGAGCGCGTGTTGTGATTCGGGATCATTTGTGCGGCTGAGTACAAGGGTAATCCCAGGGAGAGGGTGGTCGAATGGAGAGTGAAGCAAGATTCTGCCCACGTTGTGGTGCCCTCCTGGACATGGCTGAGGTGGACGGCCGTATGCGCCCGCTTTGCCGGGCTTGTGGATTCGTCCTGTATCGCAATCCGGTGCCCGGGACAGGCGTGCTCGTAGAAATGGAAGGCGGCATCGTCCTGGTCCAACGTAGCCAGCCGCCTTTCGCCGGTTGGTGGGTGCTCCCCTCCGGTTATATTGAGGCCGACGAGAGCGCCGAACAGGCCGCCATTCGGGAGTGCAAGGAGGAGACAGGACTGGATGTCGAGCTGGTAGAGCTATTCGGCGTCTACTCCTTTCCTGAGGGACCGGTGCACAGCGGCATCATCATTTTCTACCGCGCCCACCCTGTGGGAGGCACGCTGCGGCCCGGTGACGACGCCAGGGACGCACGCGTGTTTCCCCCGCATGCCCTGCCAGAGCAACTGGCCTTTCGCACCCACCGGGAGGTGCTGGCTCGCTGGGTGCGCACTCGTACCCCCACCCAGTCCGTTGAGTCCGGAGCCATCATCAGAGATGCCAGGCCTGAAGATGAGGGGCGGGTACTGGAACTGCTGCCGCTCATCCCGTCCAATGCCAACATGGGGCCCGCCGACCTGGAGGCCGCTGCCCGCCGCTTCCGTGAAAGCCTGGCGCTGGACATCCTGGTGGCTGAGGTGGATGGACGTGTGGTGGGCTTCATCGCCCTGTCCTTCGCGCCGGTGCTCTCAGGACTGCGGGCACTGGTGGATGACCTGGCGGTGGAGCCAGCTTATCGGCGGCAGGGTATCGGCGCGGCACTGGTCGAGGCGGCCGTCCAGCGGGCCAATCGGCGCGGCGTAACCCATCTGCTGGTGGATACCTCACGGGGCGACGCGGCAGCACAGAAATTCTACCAGGCCTGCGGCTTTCGTGTTGGCGAGATCACCGTGCTACGCATCCGCTGACAGAAGCAGGCACGAGCAGCAACCATGCCTGAGCGGTGATAAAGCCTGCTCGCTCTCACCCAACCCTATCCGGTCGCACCTTTTGACCCGCGCCGTGCGGGCATAGCCTCCAACATTATGATGGCCGCATGTTTGTTTGACTAGCATGCCAATCACGGGTATAATCAACTCACAGTGACCATTACAATTGAAGTAGCCTGATTGAGGCAGCAATTACAGGTCAGGGACCTGTTTTTAGAGCCTATCCGAAAAACCGTACAAGCGGCATCCCTATGCCGCTTATACCGACGCATAGGGATGCGTCGGTTACGTTTTTCGGATAGGCACTTAGTCAAATTATTTTTCGCCTTCTGGGCAGTGTTGGCACAGAGGCGATCCGGTTGATCGCCCCAACCGGCGCGAAGCGTCCAAAGAGAGCGATTTCAATCGGCCTGAGCACGGCGATTCACACTGTATGTAAGCCAGCAGCCAGGCTTACGCTCTGCAGGCTATAAGAGCCTGATTGTAACCGACGTATCCATATGCGTCGGTATAAGCGGCATAGGGATGCCGTAGGGTCACAATTACGCTCAACCCGGGTAACCAGACAGCCATCTCCCGGGTTGTATTGGAGGCGAGTATGGCACTGAAGGGAAACCTCCGAGATTTCAGCACAACACAGCTATTGAATCTGATTAACCTGGCACGCAAGACCGGCACTCTGACCATCGAGTCGAACGGCAAGCGCTCCCGCCTGTGCTTTAAAGAGGGCAAGCTCATCTACGCGACCCAGGACGAACAGGGGGGACATCTGGCTACCATCCTTCAGCAGGCTGGCAAGCTTACCGAGGAACAGGCACGTGCCATCCGCACGCGGATGGATATCAAAAGCGATAAGGAATTGGGGCTGCTGTTGATTAACGCCGGTTATGTGAGCCAGGAAGACATCATCAAAAGTGTCAGGAACTACATCCTGAACAACGTCTATCCCATTTTCACATGGACGGAGGGCACCTTCTACTTTGAAGCGAGCGTGCTACCCTTCGAAGATCGCATTACCATCCCCATCAATCTGGAAAGTGTGATCATAGAGGGCAGCCGCCGGATGCAGGAATGGGAGAGGCTGCAAGATGAGCTGCCTAACCTGGACATGGCGCTCAAATTTGTGGAGCGCCCTGATGCACGGCTGCGGGACATCAGTCTGAGCGTGGAGGAATGGCGTGTGGTATCTTTTATCAACCCACGCAACACCATTCGCCAGATCGCCCAGTTCAACAATATGAGCGATTTTCAGATCCGCAAAATCGTGTATGCGCTCTTACAGGCCGGACTGGTGGAGCTGGTCCAGCCTGAGGGGGTGGCCAGGCCGGCGCCTGGTGTTCCTGCAGAGGCGCCTATTATGCGGCCCCCGGCCGTGAAGCGTAGCGTTGTTGAAAAGATCATCGGCTTCCTGCATCAGAGGTAAAATCATCGTAACTACCCAGTTCCCCGGCTCGGGCCGGTCTCCAGACCGCGCCCGACGTCGCCACGATGGGAAGTGGATGCCGTAATCCGGCCAAATAAACGCCGGGTTGGGTGGCCCGGTCAGAGACCGGCCACAGCCTGGGTAGTTACAAATCATCAGAGAGAGACAGGCCAATGCAGACAGTCAAGATAGTGGTAACCGGCCCCTTCTCGGCGGGCAAAACACAGTTCATTCAGACAATCAGCGAGATAGAGGTCGTGGCGACTGAGAAAAGGATCTCACGACCGGAGGAGCGGATCAAAGACCAGACTACAGTGGCGATGGATTTTGGGCGCATCAGCGTGGCCGATGATCTGGTGCTCTACCTCTTTGGTACCCCGGGCCAGCGTCGCTTCGATTTTATGTGGGAGATTCTTGCCGAGGGTATGCTTGGATTTGTTGTCCTTATTGATAGTGTAAAACCGGAAACGTTCCGCGAGGCCCGGAATATCCTCGACACCTTTCGAGCTTACGCTCCTGTGCCCTATGTCGTCGCCGCCAATAAGCAGGACCTGGAAGACGCCTGGTCGCCCGAGGATTTGCGGATCGCCCTGCGTATCCCCAAGGAGGTGAAGGTTATCCCCTGCGTGGCGACCAACCGCGAGAGCGTCAAAAACGTGCTGCTGGAACTTTTATATCTGGTGCTCGAGCTGATAGACAAAGAGGGTAGGGATGAATGAATTGTATTAAAGTTCCGACAGAAAACCTGCGTTCTATACCTGGTGGCCCGGTCGAACTGTGATGGTTCGACCTTTGCGTGTTTACTATACTTTAACGCAAATGAAATGGTTTCTAAATCTTTCACTGGTTGCTTCATGATATTATTTTGTTTAGCTCTCTGGCGCGAGCTGAATCTGACGGAAACCAGACGTATACTGTGATCGGCACCTGGTTGAACATTCAGCTACATCTGATACGGCAAGCATATTGACTGAGAGCCTGGCATGAGTTCCATCGTCACCGACCGTGGACTGGTTCATTACGAAACTGTTGGCCGAGGACGACCGGTGATCTTGCTCCATGGCTGGCTGGAGTCGTGGGCGCACTGGCTGGGGACTATGGAATCGCTGAGCCGCGATTATAAGGCCTACGCCCTCGACTTCTGGGGCTTTGGCGAATCGGGGAAACAAAGCGGAAGCTTCTCGGTAAAGGACTATATCGAGATGGTGGACCAGTTTATGGAACGGCTGGGCATCGAGTATGCCCCTATCATCGGCCACTCGATGGGTGGCACCGTCTCACTTGGTGTGGCCATGGACCACCCTGGGCGTGTGGAAAAGGTGGCCGTGGTGGGTTCGCCTATTGTTGGTGACGGCCTGGCGCTCTTCCTCCGCCTGGCAGCACGTCGCTCACTGGCCAGCATTGCCTACCGGATGCCAGGTGCCATCCCTCTGGGGGTGCGGTTGTTCTCGCCCTTCCTGGCACGGGACTGGAAAAGCTGGTACCAAACTTTCGAGCGCGACCTCTCGCGTACCACTATGGAATCCTTCCATTACAGCATTGCGTCGTTGCGTAGAACAGATTTGCGCCCGCGTTTGAAGGAGATTAAGGTGCCGGTGCTGGGTATCTATGGCTGTGCAGACCGGATTGTAGACCCTGGCCAGGCTGATGTGTTAGCACAGGCACTCCCAACCTGTCAGGTTTACAAGTTTGAGGACTCGGGGCATTTCCCGATGGCCGATGAGCCTGAGCGTTTTTATCAGGTGTTAAAGCAGTTCCTGGACAACAACCGCTAGCCGCAGGACGCAGAACTCAAGACTCAGGACGCAGGGCTCAAGACTTCAGGACTTAGTTATGGATGCTGCCGCCGATCGCCAATACTTCTTCCCTAACAAGATGGGACGCATCGCCCTTCTGGCGCTGGAAGAAGTAATGGGCCGCAACGGGGTCAATGCCATCCTGAGCCTGGCCCGGCTTCAGCATCGCATAGGCGATTATCCGCCCAATAACTTCGATAAGGAGGTCCCTTTCGAGGAGATTGGGCGGCTGCTACAAGCTCTTGAGGAGATGTACGGCCCACGTGGAGGGCGTGGACTGGCCAGAAGGGCCGGGCGTGCCTGCTTCCGATTCGGCGTGCGGGACTTCGGTCCATTGCTGGGGGTGGCTGATGTGGCGTTTCGCCTGCTCCCGGCCGAGATGAAGCTGCGGGTAGGGTTTGAAGTGCTGGCCCAGACGTTCAACAAGTTTACCGATCATCTGGTGCGTCTGGGAGAGGACGAACAATATTTTCAGTGGATTGTGGAGCGGTGCGGTGCATGCTGGGGACGTTCCGCCGCTTCCCCCTGCTGCCATCTGACCGTGGGTTTGATTGAGGAGGGGTTGTACTGGATCAGCGGTGGCAAGAGTTTTTACGTCGAAGAGGTCTCCTGTATCGCTGCTGGCGATCGCTCGTGTACTGTACTGATCGGGAAAAAACCCCTGGATTGAAGTCCAGGGTCACACTTCGCCGGGTAAGACCCTCGCATTATTCGTCAGGGACGCCATGGTCCCACAAGGGCCTGCGGGTAGCTATGGAGGACCTTCGAAATTTCCGGGTTTTTGGCTCCGGCATGTCCGGGTCAGGGAAAGATGCGCAAGATCATTCTGCGAGACCGCACTCCCATATTCCCTTTTAACGAGCCGGCCCGTGAGCTGCGTGTGCTCAATAAGCCCCTGTGGCTGCACCAGCGCGACCTGTTTGCACGCTACAATGTGGAGGAGAGAGAAGTTGACTCACTGGCCGAGATCAGCAATGACAAAGTAGAAACCATCGTTTACCGGGACAACCTGTTTTTCGACGAGTTCTTCCTGGACGAGTTCATCAGACGCGCCAGAGCCTCGGGAAAGGCCTGTCGGGTGGCCTTTTCGCTCAAGGACAAAGCCATCACCACGCATGCCATCTATCTCCAGCGGGGCATCAGGCGGGAAGGGGATGTGTATGTTGCCGACATGTGGTACTACCCTCACGGTTTCGAGCCTCATGCCCGCCCCCTGGTGATAGACACCGAGCCTCACGAGATGGGCTACTATCACGTGCCCACTCACATGTCCAATGAACTGGGTGATCTGGTGTATCAGGTGCCCACCAAAGCATTTTGCTCGATCGAGCACTGGGTACATACGATCATCGCCAACATCATCTTCGGCGTGTACGCCAACGGCGCCAGGCTGGACATCGAGATCGAACGCAGCCTGAAGAAGAACCTGAAAATATTGTGGCGGGCAATGCTGGAAAGGAAGCAGGTGCTCTCCTCGTCAGAGGTGGTACATATCGGGCGCAACTGCAGTATTGACCCGTCCGTCATCATCAGGGGGCCGACGTACATCGGCGACAACGTCAGCATTGGCCCTGGCTCAGTGATTGATGTGGCCTTCATCGGCGATAATGTCAGCATCGGCACGGGGGCACAGGTTCATCTGAGCGTCGTGTCCGATCGCTGCTTCCTGCCCTTCCGCGCAGCGCTGTTCACCACCGTAATGATGGCGGATTCGATGGTGGCGCAGAACACATGCCTGCAGTTCTGCAGCATCGGCCGCAACACATTCATTGGGGCCGGCAACACCTTCACCGACTTCAACCTGGTCCCAGACAGGCCGATCCGGGCTATGTACGAGGGCAAGCTCCAGGAGACAGGAATGCCAGTATTGGGTGGGTGCGTGGGCCATAACTGCTACATCGGCTCCGGCATGGTGGTCTACCCGGCCCGGGCCATCGAGTCGAATGTGGTCTTGTTCGCTTCGCCAGAAAGGCGAGTGATTGACCGCAACGTATACTACAAAGACAGCGATCATTTCAAGCTAAAAGGATATAAAGCACCCAGGGATGAGCGTTGAGTATACACGTACAGGTGGGCGGGGAACAGGCAGTTTTGCATGTGTCATTCATCCGCTCAATCCGAAAACAGATGTGGCTCGCAAGTATCCGTTACTGGCCCGGGTTTTGCCCACGCCGCTGATCCATTTTCTGTCCCGCTTCTGGCCGCCGGTTTACCTGTCCCGTATCACGGGGGTGCGCTCGGAGAGCACCGGACGGGAGGTGAGTGGCTGGCTGCTGGCCTGTCCGTTAACGGCCGGGCAGATGCTGCACCTGCCGCCGCCAGCAGCTTACCGCAAGATTGTGCAGACCGGGCGGCTGGCTCAGAAACTGGGCGCGCGTATTCTGGGCTTGCTGGCGTTTACCTCCGTCATCGGCGATGGCGGCCTTACCGTCGCCAGACGCCTGAATATGCCGGTGACGACGGGACGTAGTCTGACTATTGCAGTCGCGCTGGAAGAGCTGAAAGAGGCCGCGCGATGGCAGGGAATATCGCTGGAGCTGGCAACGGTGGCCGTCGTGGGAGCAACCGGGAGCATAGGCCTGGCCTGCTCCAGACTGCTGGCCCCGGAAGCGGGCGAGTTAATGCTGATCGGGCGTCAGGAATCACGTCTGGCTATGGCAGAGGAAGCGGTCAGGGCTGCCGGTGCACGGCGGGTGCGCACCGCCACACGTATCGAGGCCGTACAGGAAGCCGACGTCGTGTTCAGCGCAACCAATGCCGCCCGGCCGATCATTCAGCCAGAGCATCTGAAGCGCGGTGCTGTAGTCTGCGATGTGGCGCTGCCGCCTGATATATCGCCACGCGTGGCAAAGGAAAGAAAAGACGTGCTCGTCATTGAGGGGGGAGTGATGGATGTGCCGGGCGAGGTGAACTTTGGCTTCAACTTCGGCCTGCCCCCCGGCAAAGCCTACGCCTGTATGGCAGAAACGATGATCCTGGCGCTCGAGGAGAGATTTGAAAATTACTCCCTTGGCAAAGAGATAGAGGCCGAGCGGGTACGCGAGATCGCCCGCCTGGCCCGTGCGCATGGCTTCAGGTCTACCAGGCTTAATGAATTGAGAGAGCTGTCAACTGGCTCATTGTTAAGGAGGGAAAATGGCGGAAGGTAGATTGATGATCGTCGAAGATGATACTGACATCTCCAATATGCTGCGCATCTATTTCCAGTCGCAGAATTACGATGTCATCGTGGCACAGCGAGGGGAGGATGCGCTGGAGATGTGTCGGCAGCAGTTGCCCAATATTATCGTGCTCGACATTATGTTGCCGGATATGGACGGCTATGACGTATGCCGCAGATTGCGGGGGAACCTCCGTACCAGCCATATCCCGATCATCTTTCTGACCCAGAAAGATGAACGTTCCGACAAGATCCACGGCCTTGAGCTGGGCGCCGATGATTACATCACCAAGCCCTTTGACCTCGAGGAATTGAAGCTACGGGTCAAGAACGCGATGACCCGTGCGCAATATGAAAGCCTGACCAATGCCACCACCGGCCTGCCCAGCGGCCGGCTGATCGAGGACCAGTTGCGTCAGTTGATCCGGCGGGATAACTGGGGCATTATATATGTTGGCATTCAGGGCTTCGGTGATTTCAAAGATGAGTATGGCTTCGTGGCCGGCGAAGAGGTTCTGCGCTTCACAGGGATGGTGCTGGGGAAGGCTGTGGACAGTGAGGGCACCCCCAACGACTTCATCGGCCACATCGGAGGCGACGATTTTATCATCATCGCTGAGAAGGACCGGGTAGAAGCGATCGTCGAGGATGCCCGCAGGCGTTTTGATGCTGAAATCGGCACCCACTACGACTGGCGGGCACGTCAGAGGGGTGTCAATATGATGAGCCTGGCTATAGGTGTGGTGACCTCGGATGACGGGCCGTTTTACGACATCAGAGAGATCACTGAGGCTGCCTCCAGTGCACGCCGTATGGCTACGGCGGGTGCTCAGGCTGCCTGAAGGGAAGACCACGCTCTGGGCGGGGTCGGGTATGTGATTTAGATGGAAGAAACGGAAGGCAACTTGAGAGCCTCTTTCGGATCGGACCGGCGTGGAGGTGCAAACATCAGCCCCTTTGAGCTGAGCGCTGATCTGAGGGCTTCGCTCAAGACAACACTGGATACCATTTTAACTACCACCCGCCAGCTCGTCTACTATGATGTAGCCGAGATCACGCTGTGGGATGAGGAACAGCGCTGTTGCGTAACTCAGGGATGGGGTGGTGACCGCGCTTACGCTACGGAGGCAGGCGGTGTTTATCGCATTGACGAGGGCTACACCGGCTGGATCATCCGTCACCAGCGCTTCCTGTTGGTGCGTGATGTGGAGGCCAGGCGGGACGTGCGCCCAAAATTGGACCTGCCCACGTATCCTTTCCAGTCTTACGTGGGCATCCCGCTCAAAAGCCAGGGCCGCTTCATTGGTACATTAGAATTGGCCTGCTATCACAAGGACGCCTGGTCGGAGCGTGACCTGGAGATCCTCCACGCCGTTGCCAGCCAGGCTGTGGTAGCCATTGAAAATGCTTATCTCTATGCACAGACAAGGCGACATGCAGAGCAGCAGGCCGGCCTGGCCCGTATCGCTGCTCTGGCTGCCTCCACCCTCGATCTGGATGAGCTGCTTGAGCAGGTAATCGGAGAGACCCTCAGGCTGCTGGAAGCGGAAAGAGGCGCCCTCCTCCTCTACAACGAACAACGAAGTCGCCTGACGGTCCGTTACCTGACCCCTCCCGATGACAAACGCACAGTGCCTTTATCATTTTGCCTTAAGCCCGAGCAATCGCTCCTGGCAAGGAGTGGCAGTTACTTATGCAACAATCCTGCTCAGGACCCGCATATCACCGGGGTGTGCCGGGATTATATCCAGGCACTGGGCTTCCATAACTTCGTCGGAGTGGCATTGCGCCTGAAAGAGTCGCTTCTGGGTGAACTATACGTGGGAGATCGCAGGGGCGGATTTGGTAACCAGGAAGTCCAGTTGCTTCAGACAGTGACCGGTTATATAGCAACCGCCATCGAGAACGCCCATCTCTACGATGAGATGCGCCGTCGGGTGTCCGAACTCAGTTCGCTGATGTCTGTCTCGGCTGCCGTCAGTTCCTCGCTGGACCTGGAGCGCGTTTTGCAGGCCATCGCCTCAGCTACAGTTGAGGTGATAGGATGCCAGCGGTCAGCGATCTTCGTGTTGGATGAAAGCGCGCAGGTGCTACGTCTGGCCATAACACAGGGACTGAGCCAGGAATATGCAGCCCGGTCGCAGGTACTTCCTCTGGAACCAGGTGGGCGTGCACACGCGGCGGTTACGGGGCAGCCACTGATAGTGCACGATGTGCAGGCTGATGATAGCCTGTTGGCCTATGCTCCGATGTCCGTCCAGGAGGGTTTCCGTGCCTTCGCCGACCTCCCTCTCAAGCGGGCTGACCGGGTTATTGGTATGCTTTCCGCCATGTTTGTCGAGCCTCACTACTTCTCCGCACGAGAAGTGGAATTGTTGACAGCTTTTGCCGATCAGGCGGCCATCGCCATAGAAAATGCTCGTCTGTACGCCCAGGCGGATGAGGAGTTGAGGCATCGAGAGGAAATATTGCGCAGACGCAACCGTGAACTGGCCACGCTCTACGAGGCTGCCAATACAATCAATTCCAGCCTCTCCCTGGATGATGTGCTCAACAGCGTGGCTTATCAGATGATGCGGTTGCTGAACTCAAAGGGATGCCTGGTCTCGCTGTGGGATCGCCAGCATAATGTACTTGAGCCTCTGGTAGCATACGGGGCAGCGCGGCCGGAGACGCCGGGTCAGGCCTGTTACCCGGACGTTTCATCACGCTCCGTATTGGAGACACGCCGCCCGCTGACCGTACGCAGAGATGCCCAGACCGTTTTGCTGCTACCCCTGATCACCAGAAATCAGGTGATTGGGATCGCTGAACTGATTGATGGGGGCGAGGCCCGCGCTTACGCCCCAGAGGAGATCCGCCTCGCTGAGAGCCTGGCAGCGCAGGCGGCAGTTGCCATCGAGAACGCCCGTCTCTACGAGCAGGCTCAGCAGGAAATAGCCGAGCGCACGCGGGCGGAGGAAGCACTGCGGCGGCTTCACAACGTCAGCCGCGAGATCAATGCCACGCTTCATCTGGAAAGAATCCTACAACTTGTCCTTGAGGAGGCCACACATCTGAGCCAGGCCTCGCATGGCACCATCCTTCTCAGACACTCACCACAAGATGCACTCTACCTGGCGGTCTGCACAGGATATACGGAGGAAGATAAGGAGCGTCTGAACGCCCTCCTCCAGAAGCCAGAGGCCCATCCTGTCCTGCAAGCGATCTTGCGCTCCCCTGCTCCGCTGCTTGTCCCGGATACCTCTCTCCAGCCAGAGCGGTGTGGGTTCAGGCCAGAAACCCGCTCCCTGCTGATTGTACCGATATTCTATCAGGACGCACTGGCGGGCATGATCTTCCTGGAGAGTGATGAGCAGGGAGCCTTCAACAGGGGCACGCTTGAGTTTGTGGAGGGGCTGGCCGCGCAGGCAGCCACGGCTATTGGCAATGCTCAGCGATATCAGGAACAGTTGCAGCGTGGGGAGTTGCTGCGCCGTCGGGCGGAGAGACTGGCGGCTGTGTTGGAGATCAGCCGGGCACTGCGTTCTGACCGCCCTCTGGAGAAGATCCTCGAGGAGATCGCATACGCCATTCAAGAGAGTGTGGGGTTCAATCTGGTGCTGATCGGCATTTTAGAAGGAGACCCTCCCTATCGCAGGCGTGTGGCGGCGGCTGGCGTTCCACTCGCCGAGTTCGAGCGGATGAAGCAGGTCCGTGAGCCCTGGTCAGCACTGGCCGACCTGATGACATCCGAGTTCCGTGTCAGTCAGAGCTATTATATCCCTGCCGAGCATCAGGCGCGCTGGCGGGGGCGTATCAGCGTGTATGAAGCACCGCCAGAAGGGGAGACGGTCACGAGTGTTTCCCGCCAGCCTGGTCGCTGGCATCCCCACGACCTGCTGCTTGTCCCGCTGATTGGGCCGGGAGGTGACATACAGGGGCTGCTTTCGGTGGATCAGCCGATTGATGGCCGCGTGCCCGACCTGGAGACTATCGAGGCACTGGAGATCTTTGCCGCTCAGGCTGCCCTGGCCATCGAGAACGCTCGCCTGGTAGAGGCGCTGGAACGCCGCGCTGAGACGCTGGCCATGTTCAATGAGGTCTCGCGCTCTACCACAACCCATCTCGAGACCGCCAATCTCGACGACGTGCTCAACTCAGTGGTCAGAATGATCCTGCGGCCGGTCAAAAGCGATCTGAGCACGATCTTTCTGCTGGACCCCGGGAGCGGGAAATATCTATGCAGGGCAGCGCATGGCATTACCGGTGGCGAACCATCGCCCACGCTGGAGGAGCTTATCGGTATGGTGGCCAGAAGCGGTATGCCTCTGGCGCTTGAGGACCTGGAGCGAGACGCCAGGACAGCAACGCCGGGTATGGATGGCATACGTTCGGCAGCCCTGGCTCCCCTCACGGTGAGCCATCAGGTGGTGGGCGTGCTGTGTGTGGGACGCAGAGCACCTGATCCCTTCTCTCCCGCCGAATTGGGCACACTCTCCGCGCTGGCCGACCAGGTGGCCGTGGCAGTGGCCAATATCAGACTTTTCGATGAAGTACGCCGCTTCTCTCAGGAGCTGGAAAGGCGGGTGGAGGAACGCACCCAGGAGTTGGCCCAGGCATTACAGGAACTGCGGAAGGAGCGGGATCGGGTCGAGATATTGTACCGCATCACCGCGCAGTTGTCGGCCAGCCTTGACCTGGACTACGTGCTGACTCAGGCGCTTGGGCTGGTCGCCGGAGCGGTGGAGGCAGAACGCGCTTCCGTGCTGATGCTCGCTCACGATTCCGACCGCTTTATCTACCGCGCCTCCTATGGGAACGATACCCGGCTGCCTCCCGGAGGTCGCCTGACCAACTTTTCACGCGAGGAGGGGCTGGCCGGCTGGGTGGTCAGACATCGCCAGGCCGTCATCATCCCTGATATGCGTGAGGATCAGCGCTGGGTAAGTTCGTGGGAGGGCGAGCGTGACTACCGCTCGGTGCTGGCTGTGCCGCTTACCATCGGAGAACAGGTGCTGGGGGCACTCTTCCTGTTCCATTCACAGCCCGGCCATTTTCACGAAGAACACAAAATGTTGGTGGAGACGGCAGCCCTGCAGATGGCCAATGCGATCAATAATGCAGAACTTTACCGCCTCATCTTCGATCAGGCCGAGCAACTGGGGAACATGCTCAAGACGCAGAAGGTAGAGGCGGCCAAGAGCCAGGCCATCCTGGAGGCCGTTGCCGATGGAGTGATTGTTGTGGATGCCAGCGGCAAGATCGTGCTCTTCAACGCAGCAGCGGAGCGCATCCTGGAACTGCCACGAGAAAAAGCGCTGGGCCGCATGAGCAGCGATATGCTGGGCCTGTATGGCGGTCAGGCTCGCGAATGGATGGAGGCAGTGAACAGGTGGGCCACCCGGCCAGGCACCTATGACGCTGAGGAATACCTGGCGGCCAGAGTGGAGATCGGAGGGCGGATCGTCAGCGTCCATCTGGCACCGGTGCTGATGGGCGACGAGTTTCTCGGCACCGTCTCGGTCTTCCGCGATGTCACTGCTGAGGTGGAGGCCGAGCGGGCTAAGACGGAGTTCGTCTCCACGGTATCCCACGAGCTGCGCACCCCGATGACCTCGATTAAGGGCTACGTAAAACTGCTCCTGATGGAGATGGCAGGAGGGCTGACGGAGGGGCAACGCCATTTCCTCTCGATCATCAACGCGAACGTGGATCGCCTGACCAACCTGGTCAACGACCTGCTCGACATTTCACGTATCGAGAGCGGGCGTCTGGCTATCTCCCCGCGCCCGATCAAAGTGGACGAGGTGATCGAGCAGGTTGTCGCAGAAATGCACGCCCGCGCCACAGGCCGGGGGTTGACGCTCCACGCAGAGCTGCCCCCGGCGCTTCCCAGAGTGGTCGCAGACCCCGATCGGGTGGCTCAAATCCTGACCAACCTGATAGCCAATGCCTGCAACTACACCCCCAGCGGCGGGGAGGTGTGTGTCATGGCCCATGCGAACGGTGGAGAGGTGCGCGTTGCAGTGCGAGATACCGGCATCGGCATAGCTCCGGAGAACCTGGATAAGATTTTCGAGCGGTTCTTCCGTGCCGATGATGAGCTGGTACAGGAGGTCCCCGGTACCGGGCTGGGACTGGCCATCGTCCGTTCGCTGGTGGAGCTGCAGGGAGGTCGTATCTGGGTGGAGAGTAAACCAGGGGCAGGCAGCACCTTCACGTTCACACTTCCCGTTGCCGGGGAGAGCGGTGTTTGAACAGGACGCTTATAAACGGGCAGAGGCGGTAACCTGCCCGGCAGCGGTCGGAGAGCGGGCACTCTGAGCTGGGGCGGGAAGGGAGATGAAGCGATGTCGCACACACCAAAAATACTTGTGGCTGAGGATGAGAGGGATATCAGAGAGTTGATCGGTTTCACACTTCGTTTTGCCGGCTTCGATGTCTTTCTCGCCAGGAACGGCGAAGAAGCCGTTGAGCAGGCACCTCAGTTGAGGCCGGACCTGATTATGCTCGATGTGCGGATGCCTAAGATGACCGGCTACGAGGCCTGCCGGGTCTTGAAGAGCAATCCGGAAACAAGCTCAATACCTGTCGTCATCCTTTCCGCCAAGGGGCAGGACGGCGAGATCCAGGAGGGGATCGAATCCGGAGCGGACCACTACATTGTAAAGCCCTTCGCGCCGGATGAGCTGACCAGCCGCGTCAGGGAGATCTTGCGCAGCACAGGGGTGCTGGAGTGAACAAAGTACGCTGAATTTACACTGGCAGCAGATCGGGCATGAGTGCGATTGTCGTAAATGAAGGCCTGATACACTATGAAGCGCTGGGGCGGGGGCGCCCTGTGATCTTCATCCATGGGTGGCTTGGCTCGTGGCGCTACTGGGTACCGACGATGGAAGAATTGTCGGCCAGACAACGCGCGTATGCCCTCGATCTGTGGGGCTTCGGTGACTCGGACAAGCCAGGCAAAAACTACAGCGTGGATGCATACGTCAAGTTGCTGCGGGACTTTATGGATAAGCTGGGGGTCGTCCACCCCACCCTGGTCGGCCACGGCCTGGGGGGTGTGGTTGTACTGAAGTTCGCCGCCGAAAATCCAGACTGGGTAGACCAGGTGATGGCGGTCAGTGCCCCTCTGGCCGGGGAAGCTGTCAACCGTCCGCTGGCCGGCTTCTCGGGCAACGGTGATTCACTTGCCAGGCTGATGCCCAGAAAGGCTAAGTTTCCGGAAATTGAGATGGAGTTGTTCAAGACCGATGTCTCTGCTGTAGCTGAGAGCATCCAGTCGGTTATGTTGAGTGACCTGCGTCCTATATTGCCGCCGCTGACCATTCCTGTACTCCTCGTGTACGGCGCTAACGATCCGTTCATCAAACCGCCGGACCCCAAATGGCTCCGCTTCTGCGATGATAATGTGCGCGCCATTTCTCTCGAAGGCGCGCAGCACTTCCCCATGCTTGAAGAGCGCAACAAGTTCAACCGTCTGTTGAAGGAATTCCTTGAGTCAGGCGGAGACCTGAATTCAATCGAGCTGAAAGACGAGTGGCAGCGCCGACTACGCTGATATTATCAGAGCCTATCCGGAAATCGTTTTCGGACAGGTTCTTGTTCAGGCGCTTACTGGAGGGGTGAGGAATGCCTCGCCCGTACGCCCTTCCTGGGCCTGCAGCCGGTGGTCGGCCTTCTTCACCGACCAGGGGCGTCGGCGCAGGCCGGTGCCCGGCGCGAAGCGCCCAGGGTGACGATTTCAATCGGCCTGAATATCACCTGTCACCACACATCAGCCAGGAGTGAGAAAATGATCCACACCATACGCTGGACAGCCGATAAAATCGCCGGGCGTCTCGCGCTTATCGAGCCTCTGGTATACCGCGAGCGCCACCCCATTCCACCTTTCCGCCACACCAGGCTGGAAAATCCACTGCTCCCTCCTCCGGTTGGGCCAGAGGTGATAGACGCCGACTGGCCGGTAATCCAACCCAACACATATTGGGGTGAGTGGATGACCGATTTCACGCTCCGCACCTCGTTTCAGGTACCCGTCGAATGGGAACCTGACCTTCCTGTAGCGCTCTATCTGCCCCTGGGTGAGGCGGGCGATTTCAGCCATCCGGAGTTCCTGGCCTACGTGGACGGCAGGCCGTATGCCGCCTGTGACCGGCACCACCAGGAGATAATTTTGTCCCCTCAATGGCGTGATGGTCAGCCACACCTCCTTGCCCTGCACGGCTGGACAGGGCTGGGAGGCCTGCGCTTCGGGGAGCCGGCCCTCAAGTTATTTATGCGCCCGTGTGCAGTTGTTTTGATAGACCAGCCCACCCGTGACTTCATTGCCACCGCTCGCGTCGCTCTGGGTGTGGCCAATTGCCTGGATGAGCACCATCCGGCTAAAGGACACCTGCTCAATGCCCTCGACGAGGCATTTAAAGTCCTGGATACCCGTTATCCTTTTGGCCCGTCATTCTATGCCAGCGTGCCCGCAGCCCATGCTGTGCTGAAAGAGGGCATCGCCAGGGCGGGCGCGGCGCTTGATGTGGAAATCATTGCCACTGGCCACGCTCACATAGATGTGGCCTGGCTATGGACCCTGGCCCAGACCAGGCGTAAGAGCGGGCGCACTTTCTACAATGTTCTGCGGCTGATGGAACAATTCCCCGAGTTCCATTACACCCAGAGTCAGGCTCAACTGTACGACTATGTGCGGCAGGATTACCCGGAGCTGTTTGAGGAGATCAAACAACGTGTCGCCGAGGGCCGCTGGGAGCCGATCGGCGGGACCTGGGTGGAGATGGATTGTAACGTCAGCGGCGCCGAATCGCTGGCCCGTCAGTTTTTGCTGGGCCGGACATTTTTCCGCACCCACTTCGGCCCGCAGGCCGAATCGCCTGTGCTATGGCTGCCCGATGTCTTCGGTTACTGCTGGACGCTCCCACAGTTGATCAAACAGGCCGGCCTGAAATACTTTATGACCACCAAGATCGGTTGGAACCAGTACAACCGCCTGCCCTATGATACCTTCTGGTGGCAGGGACTTGACGGCACCCGGGTCCTGACCCACTTTATCTGCACGCCCGGCGGCGATGGTCACTGGGTCAGCACTTATAACGGCGATGCCTCGCCAGCACAGATCATCGGCACATGGAGGACCTTTCAGCAGAAAGAGCTGCATCAGCAGTTGTTGACCTCATTTGGCTACGGCGATGGCGGTGGCGGCCCCACCCGCGAAATGCTGGAAAACCTGCGGGAGATGAGCAACTTTCCGGCCACGCCGCGCGTGCGACAGGGAGCCGCAGGTGACTTCTTCCGTGAACTGGAGGCTTCCGCCGGGGAACGCCTGCCCGTCTGGAACGGCGAGCTGTATCTGGAATATCATAGAGGCACATATACCACCCAGAGTCGCAACAAACGGGCCAATCGCAAAAGCGAGTTCCTGCTCCACGATGCCGAATTCCTGGCTGCCCTCGCCGCTCTGGTGAACCAGGAGTACACCTACCCTGCTGAGACGCTGCGTAAAGCCTGGGAGCTGGTGTGCCTGAACCAATTCCACGACATTCTGCCCGGTAGCAGTATCGGGCCGGTCTACGCCGAATCGCTTCAGCAGTACGCCTGGGTGCAGGAGCAGGCGCGGGCCGTCCGCGATGCCGCCTTATCGGCCATCTCCGACAGGATGGGTGGCGACCTGCTCGTCGTCAACCCCACGAGCTTCAGCCGCGACGACCTGGCCTTCTGGCCGGGCCGGTTGGAGGCGGGACAGGCATTGTCCCTGGCTGATGGGACCCCCGTACCCATCCAGCTTGTTGCGGATGGGACGCTACTGGCAGCCGGTACGCTGTTGCCATACAGCGTCACTCCGCTCTTTGTCACGCCAGGTGAAGCTTCGCTGCCGGACACTGGCCTGACGATAACTCCCAATCTGCTGGAAAACTCATATCTGCGGGTGGAGCTGAACGATGAAGGCGACATCGTGCGCATCCACGATAAGGTCAACCAGCGTGAGGTGCTGCCACCCGGCGCCATCGCCAACCAGTTCCAGGCCTTCGAGGACCGACCTGTCAGCTTTGATGCCTGGGACATAGATATCTTCTTCGATGACAAAATGTGGCTGGCCGGCCCGGCTGAGTCAGTACAGGTGGTGGAGAGTGGCCCTCTGCGCGCTACCCTGGAGGTACGGCGCACCATCCTGCACAGCCGGTACGTGCAGCGTATCTCACTCTCCTGGAACAGCCCACGCCTCGACTTCGAGACCTCTATTGACTGGCAGGAACGTGCCGTGTTGCTCAAAGCCGCCTTTCCGGTGGATATTCTCGCACCGGAGGCCACCTGCGAGATCCAATGGGGAAACGTGACGCGTCCCACGCACCGCAATACCAGTTGGGACTGGGCACGTTTTGAGGTGTGCGCCCAGAAGTGGGTGGACCTGAGCGAGGGTGATTACGGCGTCAGCCTGTTGAATGACTGCAAGTATGGCCATGATGTCCGGGAGAACGTGATCCGCATCACCCTGCTGCGTGGCACCACCCTTCCCGATCCCCAGGCCGATTGGGGCGAGCATACCTTTGCCTGCAGCCTGCTCCCCCATGCCGGCGCGTTAGGCGAGACGACGCTCGCTGCCGCCTATGCCCTGAACGACCCCCTGATTGTGGCACAGGGACGGGGGAGTAAGAAGGGTGTGCCGCTCTCGTTCATATCCACGGACCGCCCAAACGTCATTGTGGAGACCATCAAGCGAGCCGAGGATGGTAACGGCATCATCGTGCGTCTCTACGAGGGGCTGCGGCGGCGAGGGCCGCTCACACTGACCACCTGCTTCGACCTGGCCGGGGCCTGGCAGACCAACCTGCTGGAGGAGAACCAGGATGCCTTACAGCCAACAGGGCGACAGGTCTCATTGTCCGTGAGGCCTTATCAGATTGTTACGTTACGCCTGGTACCGGCCACAGGTCAGTAATCGGTGACTTCAGCTTAGAGCCTATCCGAAAAACCGTACAAACGGCATCCCTATGCCGCTTATACAGACGCATCCCTATGCGTCGGTATACAACCGCACTTCCCCGTTTTGAAGGGTCAGAGGTGACTGTCACCTTGGGCACCTCGCGTCACAGGTATCCAGGAAGCCCGGGCTGGAGTGAATATGCTTGCTTCCCTGTCCAAAGTTCCTGTAACCGACAGAGTGCGAGCGTCGTCTGGTTTCGCGCTGGGGCTTGTGGTCATGTTTTGCGCCGTGCGCGTTTTCACTGTGAACAGCTTTGACTTCGAGAATATGCAGCGCGGCCTGCGGCTGATCGTCCAGGGCGTAAATCCCTGGGCAGCGGCAACGCGTATCCCCCATTTCTACAACCCGCCCTACGCAATTCTGTTTCTGTGGCCCATGCTTTTCTTGACCCCTAAAGTTTACATTGTGGTCGGCGGTGCTCTGCTTTTTGCCTTTATCTTTTACCGCAAGGCCTGGGTAGCACTTGCCTGGTTTGCCACCAACACGGCGCTGTGGCTTGTGGCAGCGGGTGGGATTGACATGTTCGTGATGGGAGCAGGGCTTTTGCTCCTGGCAGCGGGAGACAGAACACAGAACAGGTGGGCTGCATTGCTATGGCGTGTCCTGGCCTATGGACTGCTGATGATCAAACCACAGGGTGGCTGTTTCATCGTCGCCCTGTACATCATTATGCGTCGTGACTGGAAGGGTTTGCTGGCATCAGTGCTCGTATACGGCCTGCCTTTTATAGCACTCTATCCGGACTGGATGCGGGTGCTCCTGAGCGATCCGCCGCGCTCGCAGATGGTAGCCTCGCATACCATATGGGCCAAATACGGACCGGCCGTTGCCGGGCTGATAGCGCTGGGCGTACTGGTTTCAAGGAAGTGGAAATACTGGCAACTCGGCGGGGCGCTGGCGGGTATTATGACCCCTTACGGCATGCCTGGAGTACCAATATTGCTCATCCTGTCCGGAGTGCGAAGGCTGGCAGCGATACCGATATTCGTGCTTTACTCCGCGTGTCTGGCAGTGCTGACGTGGGTAACTCCACCGGCCGGTGTGGATTTCTACGAGTACATCAGCCCCCTGATGGCGATCTACCATTTGAGCATGCTGGGATTGGCCCTGGTGCTGGCCTGCCTTTCTGGAGATGAAAGCGAAGATGCCGACACCATCGCTCTCGGAGACAGGGTAAAACGGTGCCTGTGGTCTCTGGTACGTTCAATCTTGAGACGGTCTGGCAAAACCGGTGCGTAGCCCGCCAGTGGATCGCACCACGTATCCTAATCCAGACGCCGATTCAGCGTGCTCACCGCTATCCCGGCTACCAAAGCCCCCATCACCAACATCGCCAGGGTGTGGGGCCATAACGTGTCCCACCCGGCCCCCTTGAGCATCACCCCGCGGATGATCGCCAGGTAATGGCGAAATGGGACGATCTCCGCAATGGCCCGTAACCCGGGGGGGAGGTTCTTAACCCGTACCAGGTAGCCAGAGAAGGCCATATCCACCATCGCCAGGACAAAGACCAGGAGTACAGCCTGCTGTTGAGTACGGGCAATGCCGGAGATAAGCATACCGTAGCAGATCTCAACGGCGATAAACAGCGCGGTCAGCCCGCACAGCAGTGCGACGGAGCCGCGCATCGGCAGACCAAAGCCGTGGATCGCCACCGCCAGGATGATGGCAAAGTTTAGCAACCCGATCACCAGGGCCGGGATGGCTTTGCCGATGAGCAGCTCAGCGCGCCCCAGGGGCATCACCAGCAGTTGCTCCAATGTGCCCAATTCGCGCTCGCGTGCCAGACCGATGGACGCAACCACCAGCGTTACCTGGTAGACGATGAAGCCCACCTGCGCCGAAATAGCGAAGAAACGGAGATTGAGCGCCGGGTTGAAGTAGATCGCCGTGCGCAGATCAATGACCGGCGGGGTATTCCTGGTGCGGATGCCGGCCTTCCTGGCCATGTCTGCGCTGAAGCTGGCGACCGCTTCCTGAGCTGCGGCAAGCGCAATGCGTCCCACGACGCTGTTCGCAGCATCACCGACAATCTCAATGGTGGCCCGACGCCCAGGAGCTGCGAGAGCGGAGGAGAAATCGGGCGGGATCACAACGGAGAGCGCTGCCTCTCCCTGGTCAAGCAGAGCGTGTGTTTCGGCCAGCGTGGCCGAGAGACGACAGACGTTCAGCTCGCGCCGGTTGTCGAGCGTTGTGATCATCTGCCTGCTGGCGGCGGAGTGATCGAGATCGAGCACGGCAACACATAGCCCGGAGATGCGTGAACCGGTGGATTGTGCCAGCAGCACAAGCTGCACGACGGGCAACGTGAGGATAAAGATCGCCATCAGCCGGTCACGTGCGAACTGTCTGAGTTCCTTGTGCACCAGGTTCGAGATACGCAGGAACATAAATTAGCTCAATCATCACAGACGTGCGAAGAAATCTGCGAAAGCCTCCACCATATAGCTGATACGTGCCTCATCCAGGCCAGGGTAGACGCCGACAAAGAAAGATGATCGCAGGACGATGTTGGAGTTGGCCAGCTCTCCTGCAACCCGGTGCTCGATGTGTCGGTAGCCAGGCTGGCGGACGATGTTGCCGGCAAAAAGGAGGCGGGTCTCGATATTGCGCTCCTCAAGAAAAGCGGTCAGCTCGCGGCGTGTGAAGGGCGCGCCCGGGCGGACGGTGAGAGGAAAAGCGAACCAGGCCGGATCAGCCCGCTCGCTCCATACAGGGAGGATCAGGAACTCCTCGTATGGCTTAAGTCCCTCGTAGAGGCGGGCAAAGTTATCCTTGCGCGCAGCGATGAAAGCGGGCAGTTTTTCCAGTTGGGCCAGCCCGATAGCTGCTTGAATATCGGTCATTTTCAAATTGTAGCCGATCTCCACGAACAGATAGCGATGATCGTATGGCTCATCAAGCCCGGGGATGTCCCACTCGAAACGCCTGCCGCATTCCCCTTCCGGGGGACTGTCGTGCTGACAGTGGCAATCGCGTCCCCAGTCACGCAGGCTCTCGGCGATGCGACATAGCGTTGTGTTGTCGGTAACGATGGCACCTCCTTCGCCGGTGGTGATGTGATGGGCCGGATAGAAGCTTAGTGTGCCCATATCCCCAAAGGTACCCACCGGGCGTCCATCGTATGTGGAGCCGAGAGCGTCACAGGTATCCTCGATTATGTAGAGGCCATAGGTGCGGGCAAAATCGAGCACCGGGGCCATCTCCACAGGATTGCCCAGGGTGTGGGCAAAGCAAATGGCACGCGTGCGTTCTGAAAGGGCCGGCTCCAATTGCGCAGGGTCCAGGTTATAAGTGCCCAGTGTGCAGTCAACAAATACCGGGACCAGCCTGTTTTGCACTATAGGCGCTACCGTGGTGGAGAATCCGGTCGCCGGCGTGATCACCTCATCGCCTGGCTGCAGGGGGCGTTCCAGACGACGGGAGCACAGCGCGCTTATCGCCACCAGGTTGGCCGAGGAGCCGGAGTTGAGCGCGAGCGCGTAGCGTGAGCCGAGAATGTTTGCCAGCCTTTCCTCAAACGCGCGCGCACGCGGTCCAGCAGTGAGCCAGAAATCCAGCACGGCCTCGGTAGCGTTGATCAGTTCACGCTCATCATAGACCCGGCCGCCGTAATTGATACGTGTCTGGCCGGGTACGAAAGGGCGGTTAGCATGAGCCAGGCGGTAGTACTCGGCTACTCTGGCGAGAATCTCACCACGCAACTGGCCAGGATCGCTCACCTCTCAGCACTCCTTCCAACCATGCGATAGTACGGGGCAACCCCACTTCATAAAGTCTGATCCGCGCTCGCCATCCTGTCAGGCTTGCAGTGCGGTCGGCGGCGGCGCGCAGGGACATCACGGTGGCAGGCCGGTAGGGCAGCGCACCGACCAGGATGCGCCCCTTTGCACTCGTCAGCGCCCAGATGTGCTCAACCACCTGGCGCACTTTGTGTACCTGCCCTGTACCAAGGTCAAGGCTCTGCCCTTCAATACCCTCGGCTCTGGCGACGGCCAGCACTCCTTCTACCAGATCGTCTACGTAAATGAAATCGCGCTCCTGCTCACCCTGTGTCATTGGAAAGTCCTCGCCGCTGAGAGCGGCCCGGATGGCTGCCGGGATCAGCGTGTGGAAAGGCTGCCCCGGGCCATAGACCTGAAACGGGCGCACCGTGACGACAGGCAGGCCGTGCTCCCGCCAGCAGGCCCTTCCGAACGCCCAGGCTGCCACCTTCGAGGCGGAGTAGACATTGAACGGATCAAGGCCTTCAGTGGTCTCTCGTGCTCCGTACTCGTATGAGGAGCCGGTCAGTACCACACGCCGCAGGCCGGGGCGGCCTTTAAGCGCCTCGAGCAGGTTGAGTACACCGCCTACATTTACAGCGAGCGCCAGTGACGGCTCTACGGCCTGGTCCGTCACGCCGACAGCAGCCAGATGAAAGACAAGCTCTGGCGCGCTCTCTTCAACAGCAGCGCGCACTGCTGCGGGGTCGCGTATATCAAAGGCCAATGTGTGTACCAGGGGCGGCAGCATGGCACTTTGCTGTCTGGCCTCGTTCGGGGCCACACCAGCGTAGACACTCGCTCCGGCCTGGCTCAGACGCACTGCCAGATGACGTCCAATGAAACCGCCTGCTCCGGTAATCAGAACCCGCGCGTGCAACTCAGGAACTCCCGATACCATTGCATCGCCTCTCGTAATCCCTCTTCGAGCGTGTAATGCGGTTGCCAGCCTAAAATCCGCCGCGCTTTGCTGCTATCCAGATATTGGGCCGGTATCTCGTTCCGTGCCTCTCCCAGCACAATCGGCTCCAGCTCCGGATGATCGGATACCGCGATGATGGTCTGCACGATCTCTAACACCGACCTGGGGGCGTCGGTCCCGAAGTTGAACGCCTCTCCTCTTACCTCCGGCCGCTCCAGGTTCATCGCGAGCGTCAGGTAAGCGTGCACTGCATCCCGGACGTAGAGGTAATCGCGGATCATCGTGCCATCGGAGCGGATGACGGGGCGCTCGCCAAGGAGGACACTGCGGATCGTGCCAGGGAACACGCGGCTCCAGTTCAAATCTCCGCCACCGTAGAGATTGGCACAGCGCGTGACCGCCAGAGGAAGGTTATAAGTGGCATAATAGGTGCGGGCGATCAGCTCAGCACAGGACTTGGAGACATCATAGGGATAGCAGGCCCGCAGGGGGGTATCTTCTGTGTAAGGGAGCTTTTCATGTACGCCATAGGCCTTGTCGGAAGAGGCGATAAGGACACGCCCAACTTTGGGCGAGCGGCGGGCTGCCTCCAGTAAAGTCCAGGTGCCTTTAACATTGGTCTCGAACGTAGAAAGAGGGGCCCGGTTGGCGATGGTCACGATGGTTTGAGCTGCGAGATGGAAGATTGTATCAATCTCGTACTCATTCAGCACCCGTTCCATACACGCGTAGTCGGTCACGTCTCCCCGCACAAGCGAGATACGTTCTGTATAGCCCGACCGACGCAGGTGGGAGAAGGGCACCTGGTCACGGACCAATCCCACGACGCTGGCTCCTGCATCCACCAGCGCGATGGTCAGCCACGAACCCAGGAATCCACAACAGCCGGTGACCAGCACGGGCCTGTCGAGCCAGAAAGAATTGTGTTCCACATCCACCTCGCCGGGTAACTACCTGACTGTATCCTCCCGCAGGTCAGCCTGCGGGAGGGCGGCAGTTAATCGTTAGCGTGTGTTCAGAGCCTATCCGAAAAACCGCGCGTCGGTTACGTTTTTCGGATAGGCACTCACTCCCATACCTTCCATGGCGCGCTCTGACGCCACAGATGGTCAAGCTCCAGCGCTTCTTTGAAAGTGTCCATTGAACGCCAGAATCCGGTGTGACGGTACATCATCAGTTGTCCCTCGGCTGCCAGGCGCGGGAGGGCTTCTCTTTCCAGGTGGACGTCTCCGCCGTTCAGATATTTCAGGACACCGCGCTCGAACACCATAAAGCCAGCATTGATCCAATGTTCCAGTTGCGGTTTCTGAATAAAACCGGTCACCTGCCCTGACTCATCGGCCTGGAGCAGCCCGTACTGAAGGCGTGGACGCACACCGGTTACGGTGGCCAGACGGCCATGCTGCCTGTGGAAGGCCAGCAGTGCATCCAGGTTGATGTCACCCACACCGTCACCGTAGGTGACAAAGAAGGTGGTGGTGTCAATATAGCGGGCCACGCGATAGATGCGGGTGCCCTTCTCCGTATCGAGTCCGGTATCTGCCAGTGTGATCTCCCAGTTCTCCCGGTTATCAGTGTGGTAGGTGATGCCGGAGGATTCTCCCAGCCTGATGGTGAAATCACCACTCATCGCTTCGTATTCCAGAAAGTAGCGCTTCAGCGCCTCGGCCTGATGGCCCAGGGTGAGGATGAAACGCGTGTGTCCATAGGCAGCGTAAATCTTCATCACGTGCCAGAGGATAGGACGCCCCCCTACTTCGACCAGCTCTTTCTTGGTCGGCGTATCGCCCTGCATGCGGGTGCCCTGTCCGCCGCACAGAATGACCACGGGAAGTGGGCTTTTTTCGTGCTCCATTATCCGGCCACCATGCGTCTCAGGCTGAGATCAAAGGGGGGATAGGCAATACCATTCTCGGTGATGATACCCGTCACGTAACGGTAAGGGGTCACGTCGAAAGCCGGGTTGGCCACCCGCACCCCTGCCGGTGCGATCGGCTGGCCGTCCACGGTGATGTCGGTGATCTCCCCGGCCGGCCGCTCTTCGATGGGAATGTCGTCGCCCGAAGGTAGCGACAGGTCAATGGTGGAAGTGGGGACACAAGGGTAGAAGGGGATTCCGTTGGCCTGGGCCACGACTGCCAGCTTGTAGGTCCCGATCTTATTGGCGACATCGCCGTTCGCTGCCACCCGGTCGGCTCCTACCAGGACGATGTCTACCTGACCGGTGCGCATGAAGTGGCCGGCGGCATTGTCAGCGATCAGGGTGAAAGGAATGCCCAGTTGCTGTAATTCCCAGGCGGTAAGCCGCGCGCCCTGGAGGCGCGGGCGTGTTTCGTCTACCAGCACGTGGATGCGTTTGCCCTGCTCGTAGGCGGTGCGGATAACGCCCAGCGCGGTACCGTAATCCACGGTAGCCAGCGCCCCGGTGTTGCAGTGATGCAGGATGGTATCGCCATCCCGAATGAGCGCAGCTCCATATTCCCCCAGGCGTTTATTGATCTCCACGTCCTCATCGGCCATGGCCTGCGCCTCGGTCAACAGCACACCTGGGATGGCCGCCGGGTCTGGTTCTGATTCGGCACGACGCAGCATACGCTTCACGGCCCACGAGAGATTGACCGCTGTCGGCCGGGCAGCGCACAGCAAGTCCGCTGCCGCTCTGAGGTCCTGGAGCAACTGCTCTCGCTCGCGGGCGTGGCTCTGTTGCGCGGCCAACACCATGCCAAAAGCAGCCGCCACCCCGATCGCAGGCGCCCCCCGTACAACCATGCTGCGGATGGCCTCCGCCACTTCGCGATAATCGGCATACTCAACCAGCCGGAACTCTCCCGGCAGCAGCCGCTGATCAATCATGCGCACCGCGCCGGGGATTCCTCCATACCATTCAACACTGCGCATAGCTCTCCCGCTTCAGAGGTGAGACTGCCGGGGCACAGTAGCGCCGCACCCCGACGCGGGGGTATAGTATACCAGATAGAGCTGGCAAGGCAAGGTATGCTACCGGCGTGCGGAGGAGCGGTGGCGCGTCGGCGGGACCGCTTTCTGGTTTACCAGCCGCTGAAATTCGTAAAGCTTGTTCAACGCCTCCAACGGGGTCATAGAGGTGATGTCGAGGGCCCGGATTTCCTCGATGACCGGATGCTCCTGCACAAAGAGCAATGGCTGGTAGGGCTGTTGGGCAGGCGTGCCAGGGCGAAACTCGCCGCTCTCCAGACGGGCCAGCAACTCCTCCGCCCGGTTGATGACCGGACGAGGCACTCCTGCCAGTTGTGCCACGTGTATGCCATAAGAACGGTCGGCACCACCGGGCACAACCTTGTGCAGGAAGATCACGCGGTTCCCCTCCTCAATCACCGCCAGATTGTAGTTACGCACAGCCGGAAGCCGGTCGGCTATCTCCGTCAGCTCATGGTAATGGGTGGCGAAAAGCGTGCGTGCCCGTCGCTCCGGGTGATTGTGCAGATATTCCACCACGGCCCAGGCGATGGAGAGGCCATCGTAGGTGCTGGTGCCGCGCCCGATCTCATCAAGGATAAGCAAACTGCGCGGCGTGGCATGATTTAGGATGTTGGCCGTCTCTACCATCTCAACCATAAAGGTGGATTGACCCGAGGCAACCTCATCCTGTGCTCCGATGCGCGTGAAGATGCGGTCTACAATGCCTATATGCGCCCGCTCAGCCGGCACGAAGCTCCCTATCTGCGCCATCAACACGATGAGAGCATTCTGGCGCAGAAACACCGAGTTGTGGCTGACAAACCCGGCCGCCACGTAGGCGTTCCCATCGGGCACGCTCAAGTCGCACACCTGTCGGACGCCCGCCGGTTCAACTGAGATAACCGTGTCATAAAACAGCCCGTCGCTCTCCAGGGAGAGGACATCGCGCTCGTGAGGGTCAACATGGAGCAGCCCTTTGCATACCTGTTTTCCGGGCGATCGGAAGCCGATCCTGTCGTAAAAGGCCAGGGCATCCCTGCCATACATGGTAAGCTGACAGGAGGGACGCCCGGAGACCTTGCCGATGTGCAGAGAACTGATGACGCCGTGATTAAGCAGCAACAACTGCACCTGACGCACCAACCGCGGTGAGGGGGCAGAGAAGGTGATGTGGCCATCGTGTGCGTCTGCGCTGGCGGAAGCATCGAAGAGACCCTGCAAGAAAGCAACTGTTATCTCCCTGGGAGATTGGAGAATCACTTTGGGTATCTCTTTCTCGCAGGAACGAACGTATCCCAACCCCAGCCCCGCCATAAACCGACGGACGTCTGCACTGGCAACACTCAAGGTCCAGATGCTGCCACCGCGTGTGGACTCTGGAAGCGGCTGACACCCGAAGCACAGTTGAGCGACTCTGCAAAATTCCCGGGCTGTAAATTCATCCTGTAGTGTGATGACAATGCGCCTGCGATACTTCAGATTCCCACTGCCGGTAAGCAGGCCGGTGAGGTATGCCAGCTCAGGTGTTAACTTATCAGGATACCGGCAACCATCTCCGGCTGGTACCTCAATGTCCAGTGTCAGTTTGCCACCCCACAGCCCGGTATCGGGCTTGAGGGCCGCAAAATCCCCCAGTGCCAGCTCACTCAGCGGCACCCACCCTGTTGTGCCATCCGGCCTGCGCACCCACAGACGATGTTCAGGTGTTCCGATCAGCTCATATCCCCTGTTCGTCGTTACCCGCAAAACAGGTGCACAGCCACCGTCATAGAAATGGGATGTCGTCGTATGTCCGTTCTTTCCGCACACGCCCGTCTGGAGGGTCGTGAAGGTGTGTGCCTGAGCCTGCGCGGGCCGCAGGTCTCCAATGCGCAGCAAACCGTGTTCGGTGCAGAGCAGGGTGTCCTCGTCAACACATTTGCCGGCCATGTTCGGCCCGGTAATGATCAGGATACGCTCTTCCTGGTTCAGGCGCAGATCGTTGGGTACGAAAGGTTCATCCTGAAGCGTCTGCTCTACCACGGGATGCCGGCCGGCAATAATTTCGAGCGTATCATCATCGCCGATGGTGGGGCGCACATAGCGGTTGCGCACAGCGACCTCCGCCAGAGCCGCTGCCACGTCTATGGATGCCAGGGTGCGCGCTGTATGGAGCAGTCTCTTTCCCTGGGCACTGATCTGCCGGCAGAGGTCATGAAACAGGCGTGTTTCGACCTCAACCTGCCGTTCCTCCGCATGCAGGATCAGGGATTCGTACTCCTTCAGCTCGGGTGTGATAAACCGCTCAGCGTTGACCAGCGTCTGTTTACGGATGTAATCGGCAGGCACGGAGTCCAGATTCGCTTTGGTTACCTCCAGATAGTAACCAAACACCTTGTTGTAGCCAACCTTGAGGCTTTTGATACCTGTGCGCTCACGCTCTCGTCTCTCCAGCCCGGCGATCCATTGCCTGGCTTCCTGGGAGGCGGTGACGATGCCATCCAATTCGGCAGAGAAGCCGGGGCGGATCACGCCGCCGGCGGAGAGGCCGGCCGGTGGGTCATCCACAATAGCCGAGGCGATCAGCCCGGCAACGTCACTGCACGGGTCGAGTTCAGAGGCCTGGGGCAGGAAGCCGGCCAGGGTCTCCACCAGCCCGGGCAACGCTTCAAGAGCCCTGCGGATGCCGGGCAGGTCACGGGGTGTGGCGATCCCGGTCAGCACCCGGTTGGTCAAACGCTCCAGGTCGGGCATATTTTTGAGCAGCTCGCGCGTGCGTCCCCGGACGACGGCGTCATTGTAAAAGGCCTCCACTTCATCGAGGCGTCGCTCCAGCTCAACCCGGTCCAGCAGGGGCTGGGCAAGCCGCGTACGCAGCAGCCGTCCCCCCATCGGTGTGAGCGTCAGATCGAGGACGCCCAACAGCGATCCGCGCGTCTTGCGCTCGCGGATCGTCTCGGTCAGCTCAAGGTTGCGGCGCGTGGCCGGGTCGAGGGTCATAAAGCGAGCGGTGGAGTAGGTGCTGAGAGTTGTGATGTTGGCCAGCAATCCCTTGCCGGTGTCGCGCAGGTAGTGGATGATGGCCCCTGCAGCCTGCAGCGCCAGCGGTTTACCCGCGCATCCGAAGCCGTCCAGTGTGGCCACGCCGAAGTGGTCCAGCAGTGTCTGACGGGCCAGCCCCAGCTCAAAACGATAGGCCGGCAGCGGAGTCAGGTGCAGGTTGGGAAACAATGTGCGCAGTCCGGCAAGCGCGGGTAGCTCATCGGCTGACTCGGACACCAGACACTCTCTTGGCTGGAGGCGTGCCAGCTCCTCGACGACTTCGTCCGTACTCAATTGAGTGGTGGCGAACTCGCCGGTGGTGATGTCTGCATGGGCCAGGCCGGCCTGTTCCCCTTCGACCACCAGCGCGGCCAGGTAGTTGGGCCGCCGTTCGTCCAGGAGCGCCGGTTCAACGACCGTACCGGGGGTCACCACACGCGTGACCTCGCGAGCAACCAGCCCGGCGCCGGAGACCTCGCCCACCTGTTCGGCGATAGCAACGCGGTAACCTTTTTCGATCAGGCGCGCGATATAGCTCTCGACGGCGTGATACGGAACCCCGGCCATAGGTACACGCTGGGTCTTGGACACCGGCCGCGAGGTGAGTACCAGGTCCAGTTCGCGAGCAGCGATCTCCGCATCCTTATCGAAGGTCTCGTAAAAGTCACCCAGTCGGAAGAATACGATGGCATCCGGATGCCGGGCTTTGATCTGCAGATACTGCTGGCGAACGGGAGTTACGTCAGACATGGCCACGGTGAAACGCTACTTTCGCTGGCTGGCAACAACGCTATGGCGCAGGTGAAAGGCAATCAGGATGATGATCAGCAGCATCCCCACAGCAAGGAGGCTGCCCGAATGCGCGTCAGCGCCGCTCTGGGGCAGGAGAGGTACAGGCGTGGCAGTTGCCGGAGGTGGTAAGGTGGCTTCGGCTCTGGTCTGCTCTGTGGGGGACGGCACTATCGGTGCTGTCGGTGTGATCGCTGTGGGAACAGGTGTATCCGCAGGCACAGGCGACGCCTCGGGCGTGTACGTGGACTCCGGCGTGTCCGTGGGCGCAGGCGACGCCTCGGGCGTGTACGTGGGCTCCGGCGTGCTGGTGAACCCAAGCCCGGGCCTTGCCCCGGCATAGACAATATTTAACAGGCAAAGGGCCACAACAATTGCAATGACAGGATAAACTCTGCGCATTTGACGCTCCTTTTTACTACAACCGCACTTCCTCGTTTTGAAGGGTCAGAGGTTACTATCACCTTGGGCGTCCGCGGTTGTAGAACTATCCAAAGCAGGACAGCTTTGCCAGGCTGTCCAGGCAGACCGGAAAGGCCGCAGGCAGTTTTTCGGACAGGTGCTTAATGTGGCAGGCCCCCGGGTCAACCGCGTAACTCCCGCGTATTATATCCTGTTCCGGTCAACAGGCAATGCATCTCACCTGATAACTTTTTCGACCTGTGCATTATCTGCCTCTTCTGAATTACGACCGGTGCGGTTGGATGGAATTCACCGCAAAGCACGCAAAGGGCGCAAAGATTTTCTATCGTTCTTTGCGCCCTTTGCGGTTTTCTGACTGCACAGGTCGAACTTTTTTGACAGCCACACCTGGTTGTGGTAACATTAAGGCAACTCAAAGCATGTGTACTCTGCGTTCCTGTCAGTCAGCAGGAACAGAGTTTTGCGCGACCGCGCAGGCAAGCTATGCCCGAACATCACACTGGTGTGGCACCCAGTAGCCACCGGCATCGCAGACAGCTTATTTTGCTCCTGACTCTGCCCGTGCCCGTGATTGGGGTCGCCAATCTGATCAGGCTGGGGATGGCTCTACGCTACTCCGCCCTGCTGCTCGACCTGCCCATGACCGTTTCATGGGCCTATCTGGCAATGATGGGGGGAGTGTGGGGGGTAGTTTTCATCATCTGCACGGCCGGGTTGGTAAGTTTCCGCCCGTGGGGGCGCCGGATGACCCTGGCTACGGTGACACTCTACGAAGCTCACGTCTGGTTCAACCACCTTGTTTTCGATGCCTCTGACTATGCTCGCCTGACCATACCCCGCGACCTTACGCTGAGCCTGATGCTTTTGCTTATCATCTGGGGTACACTTAACATTCCTGCTCTACGCGCGGAGTTCGTGGCCAAAGCCGACTGATCGGAGGGTGAGATGCGCCGGCAGTTTAGTGCCTATCCGAAAAACGTAACCGACGCATCCCCATGCGTCGGTATAAGCGGCATAGGGATGCCGCTTGTACGGTTTTTCGGATAGGCTCTTAGTCAGAAGTCCGTAGTCCAAAGTCTGTAATCCGAGGTCCGCAGGACTGATCGGAGGGTAAGATGCGCCTGAAGGTACATCTCCTGAGGCTTATCCTGCTTATCACGTTGTTCTCCCTGATCGGGTGCGCTCGACTTGCGCCGACGTCAGAACCGGTGACGATCACCTTTGTATGCCCGGAGAGCTACGGGGAATACTATGGGAACCTGCTCCAGAAGTTTCACGAGCAATACCCCCACATCACCGTGGAACTGCGCCCTGTGCCCTGGCAGGCACTTGATGACTTGAGCGCAGGCGACGTGGACGTCCTTGTAGTTCCTTTATGGTATCTGCGCACACTCCAGTCGCAGGGTGACCTGCTTAACCTCGATCCTTTCGTCAAAGAGGACAAGTCACTGGAGACACAGGATTTCCATCCCGGCACGCTGGAGCTGTTCAGCGTCGAAAATCACACCTGGGGTATCCCTGCCGGCATTGATCTCCTGGTGATGTTTTACAACAGGGATCTGTTTGACCGCAAAAACCTCCCCTACCCCCAGCCCGGATGGACACAGACCGAGTTCCTCGAGGCTGCATCTTCTGTCAGTGATCCTGAGGCCGGCATCTACGGGTACGTGCCCATGGCCTGGGGGTTTCCGGGGAACATATCTTACTTCGACGCCGCGCTGTTTGTGTACCTGCGCGGCGGGCGTCTGTTCGACGACCTGCAAGAGCCTACCCGTACCGCATTCGACGATCCGCTCACCGTCAATGCAGTGAAGTGGTACACCGATCTCTACCTGAAATACGCTGCCGCGCCCACACCAGAAGAGGCACGACGTGCCTTCGGTGGCGGTCGCAATACTTATTACGTAGCCGTACAACAGGGAAAGGCAGGGCTTTGGATCGGCTCGCTCTCTGAGAGAGGAGGGAGAGGGTGGCCCGTGGAGTGGAATATGAACTGGGGCGTGACGACCCTGCCCGGAGACACTCTTTTCTTCACCCAGGCCCTGCCTGATGGCTACGCTATCTACGCTGAGACCGGAGAGCCAGAAGCCTGCTGGGAACTGATCAAGTTCCTCACTCACCAGACACACTATCTTTTAGTGCCGCCCCGCAGATCGGTCACCGAGTCCGCCCTCTACGAGCAACAGGTAGGAGCGGAAGTCGCGGCTACCGCGCGTGCCTCGATGGAAAATGCCTTCTATCTGGCCGACCTGCGCAGGTTTGGTGATTTTGAAGCGGCAATGAGGCTCTTCGGACATGCCATCACCGAAGTATTGAACGGCAATCTCACCGTCGAGGAAGCAATGCAACAGGCTCAAAAACAGGCTGAAGCTGCCACTCCCCAGAGGTGAACCATGCGTATCGCTGTCCTCTCCGACGTGCACGGCAATCTTCTGGCCCTCGAAGCCATCCTGTCCGACCTCGAGGCGCTGGGCTTCCCCGATCTGTTCTGGGTCCTGGGCGACCTGGCTGCGTTCTGTCCCTGGCCGTCCGAGACCATAGCCCGGCTGCGGACACTGCCCAACGCCTGTTTCCTCCAGGGCAACACCGACCGCTATCTGGTCACCGGGCGCCGCCCTGCGGTATCATCTCCCCGCTCGCCCGAGGAGTGGAGGGCCATGCCCGCCCGCCTGGCCGAACGCGACGCCAATTTCCGCTGGACGGTGGAACATTTGCCTTTCTCCGATTACGAGTTCCTGCGCGAACTGCCGACCAGATTAGAGCTGGAGGTGCCAGGTTACGGGCGCATTGCCGCCGTTCACGCCACCGGACTGCACGGGCCTGGCGGGCAGGTAGATGATGAGACCTTTGTGCTTCCGGACGCGTCAGACGAGGAGGTGCGCCGTTGCTTCGCGACGCTTGATGCAAGGCTGGTGCTCTATGGCCATACTCACCGCCCGATGGAGCGCACTACAGGCAGATTGCATATCGCCAATGACGGCAGCGTGGGCCTGCCGCTCGATGGTGATCCCCGACCCTCTTATCTCCTGCTGGATTTAACCGGAAGCGAGTGCACTGTTACCCTGCGCCGCGTGGAATACGAAAGGGAAAAGGTGGTGGCTGAACTGGAGCGGGTGAACCATCCGGCGAAGGAATGGGTGAGCGGTATCCTGTACCGCGCCAGGTTATGAGGTGTAGCGCAGGCTCTTATCGGCAGCCTGCGCTACAGCGTGCACGAACGTTGGCGTGACCAAAAAACACCAGGCACAAAGAGCCCTTTTCCCCTCGTGGCTACTTTCCCTGGCAGGCCATCTTCTGAGGATCGGGTTGTTTTCCTTCAGCCCAACGTCGCTCGAATTCCTGAAGATACCGGGCAGCAATGTCACGGTTGGTGACGACCACCGTGTTCTCATCATTGCTTTTGTCCGCATTGTCGGAAAAGTTTAACGACCCGGTCACCACGATCTGATCATCAATCACAAACACTTTGTGGTGAAAAGTGCCCGGGTTACCGTCCTGAAGCACCGGTACGCCCGCACAATAAAGCCCACGCAGGGCACTGTACTCCGTCTCGCTGCCCCGTGTCTCAAAAATGCCCCTCACATCAACACCGGCCTGGGCGCGCTCTAACACCGCTTGCTGCAAGCCATCATGCGTGAACGAGAAAGCCATAAGGCGGATGCTGCGCTGAGCACTCTGGACCAGAGGAATCAGACGATCAATAACTTTGTCCTCAGGGGCAAACAATATCTGTATCGGCGTCCCATCAATGACGAGCGCCTGATCGTCCACAGTGGAAGGTGAGGTTGGGCCAAACTGACCCGCCCACATCTCATCGAACTCGCGTTCGAAGATCGCGGCCGCACGTGGAGAGTGGATGACGAGCACATTATTATTGTTGCGGAAGTTACAGTTTACAGTCACGTTGGTCGAGCCGGTCCACACGATATTCCCGTCGAAAATCCAGAACTTGTTGTGCATGAGTGCGCCGCGCCCATCGTCCCGGACCTCTATCCCCGCCTGCTCCATCCTGGGGAACAGCTCCAGCCCATCTTCCCTGTCGGCCTCGATCCCGTGCTCGTCGTCGGTTGCCCAACGCACTTCCACGCCGCGCCGGGCAGCGGCGATCAGCGCGTCGGCCACGACCGGCAGGTCGAACTCAAAAGCGGCAATGTGAATCGTGCTCCTGGCCCCGTTAATATAGGATATGAGCTTCTCAGGGATGGAACCTTCCAGTTTCTGTGGATCGTTGATATGCTGCGGGTCGGTGAAGTATACTTCCCACCAGCCGCCACCGCCGGCCACCTGTGGCGGCGCTTCGGTGGTCTGTGTCGGTACAGCCTCGGTGAAAAGCCCCAACGGATCGTAGCCGGTCAGCACGAAATAGCCGGCCAGCAACAGCAGGCCGATTATGATGGCGATGGTTATGTATTGATTGATATTGCGCCGCCTTGTCGCAGTCTGCGCTTTAGCTCCACCTCGTGTCGTAGATTTTCTACTCATGGCTTTCCTCCGCTGGTTTACATAGCTCTTGCCAGGTTACTGGTTACGTGCACACGAGAAGACCCGGCCCTCGCAGGCCATTTTCTTCCCTTAACCCCCGGCGTGATGACAGGTGCAAGCTTCCCGATCTTGCGCAGCCGCCTGCTGTCACCCTCCAAAACGCGCCTGAAACCACCGGCTCAGGGCGCTCTCCGGCTGATAGTGCACCCAGCCTCAGGAAATCTGCGTCGCCTTCGCCCGAATGGAGCAGCTTCCTGCCTTGCTGATCCCCTGCTTCCGCTTCATTTCCGCTCTGATACAGCATCGGTGTCATCCCAGACAGCCCACCTGTCTGACGACGATTGTGTAAAGTCCTACCAGGCAAAGAACTCCATCACGAACTCCCAGGCGCAGTTCTCTCCAATCCCCGACAAGACAAGGCGTGCTCAATGCCTCAGCCGCAGGCTTAACCACCTAACACAGACCGCCGTGATAGCGCGGCCGGCTCCCAGCCACTTGTTGGGCGTTGACCACCGGGGGTGTCCGTCACATTTTTGCGCGAGGAGGGAGCGAGATCAGGCTATGGCTGGTCGTGGCGGCGTCGGGCGCGGCCTGGAGACCAGGCCGAGCCGGGGGATGCAAAAGACGGACACCCGATCACCCGACCGGTGAGACCGCACCCTATCCAGCCCTCGCGCCCACCAGCGCACCCTCTATGGCTCTCTACACTTGCCGCTCGACAACGACCTCACTACAAGCTACGCAGCCGGACTCATTCCTCGAACCGACCACCCCGCCCTTATTGGCAAGCGGCCTGCCGCGCAAATCCCGCCAGCGATAAGAAAAGGATGCTTCACACTCACCCGCTCGGAACGAAAGGGAGTTGCCCGAAAATTTTAAGGTCCAGGAATTTCACCGCAACTCATCAGTGGCTTATTCATTTACCGCGTTGCCGCATGTAAAACTCCCTTGCTTCTTCAATGCTGTATGCCGGTTTGCGCGCGTGAATTATGGCATGACAATTAGGACAAACAGGCCGCAAGTCTTCTATGGGGTCAACTTGATACTCTTCTCCGATACAAGAGAGTTCGCGCAAGTGATGAACGTGGATCAATCCCTTTCCTGCCACACCATATATTTCCTCAAGAGTATGGCTGCAAACAACACACCGCACGCCATAGTATTCAATGCACTTTCGTCGTGCTTCCCGATTTCTCTCGAAGGCATTCACTGCAATACGTTTTACCGCACCCTCATACAGAGTATCAGGTTCAGGAATCTCGTCGGGTATCACGAATTCGATACCAGCAAGACATCTGCCAAATAATTCGCTGCCCCTGGCATGATCGGTAATACGTTGCAACGCCAATCGAGGCATGAAGCCTATAATGTCTTGCAGTTCCCTGGGACCAACCGGCTTATTACGAAGATCTAGAAACCAGTCAACTCTAATCCGATACTCGTTATCTCCTGTATATATTAGAGGAGGTCTATGTGCTCTCCCGTCCCATCTTTCAAGAACTCGACCCGCAGCCACAACACCCTTACAGTTGACGTACATAAAGCAGATATCGCCTGGCTTCAACTTTCCAAGTAATTTTCCATAGCGTATTGTCCCCCCGGTAAAAGCACAACCGTGTTCCATCCACAAATCATGTGGACTAAACCCCAAGCTTCTGGCATCGGTGTTGATGATATAATACTCCATGTCTCACCCTCAATTGACCGCACTCCTTCCCCGGTCGTGCCTGCAGCGTGCAATGGCGCGGCAGTTGAGCTACGCGCAGCTCCAACCACCCGTTATGCAGACGCGACGGAGCGAGGTCGGCCCTATCTGCAGGCTGGCCCGTTGATCACCTGGCGTATTGGGGAACTTACGATGCAACAATCCTGTCGGCAAGATTGGGATACACTCTTTGAAAATCCTTCGAAGGCGAGATGGGGGATGGATGGCAAAGTTATGAGAATGGCATAGAGTTCCTCCAGGGAATGTGCGGCAGCGAGACCCTCGTCTTTCCCGCCAGTAACGCGCCTGAGCCAAGCCAGACCCTGTTCGTGAGCAGGGTGAGCCTCGACCATAGCAGCAATCAGAATGGAGGTGTCCAGCAGTATTCTCACAAGCCTGCTCACTCCAGGAGGTCCAAGACACGTACGTGATTCATCTTGCTACCTCAAGTTGTATACCTTCGTCCAATCTACGCCGGGCAGCAGTCGGACAAACCCACACGCGGACAATCAGGTCAGCACGCTTATGTGTTGCCGCTTTTGTCATGCTTCTGGTTACAGGCACACGGAGTGCAGCCAGAAACCGTCCCACCATACCTGGTAAAAACTGAGCGCGCGCACGTCCTCCGGTAAAGGCCGGGGACATCCCCACCAGCTACCGGCCGGGTGCTCCTCACCCTGGTTCTAACAATGCACGCAGACGGGCAATGAGCCTGGACTTTGAGCATGTGCTCCTGGCGTAAAGTTCTGCCACCGCTGCGAGTCGGTGCTCGTCCGGGGGGCTGAAAGCTGCCCCATAGATAATGGCTGCCTGAGCGGCTATCTCGGACAGGATGTCGGTCTGCATGGCGCATGAAGGAGCGGACACCCATGCGCTGACGCGGCGCATCAGACGGCGCGTGGCGCGCAGACGGGGCGCCATCGAAGCCTCAGCCTCCTCATCGTCAAACCCGACCGTCTCAAGAGCAATGCGCCTGACACAGGCTACCCCCCAGTCCAGCAGAGCCTGAGCTGCTTCATCGTCCAGGTCACCTGTGAGGCTTTCGTTCTCCAGGATGCTCTGGACAGCCAGCTTCACTCGCTCTTCAAGCCTGTCTTGCATATCTCGCGATTTGTGATATAATATAGCCACGAAAAGCGGGCGTGGTTCAGTTGGTAGAACGTCTCCTTGCCAAGGAGAAGGCCACGGGTTCGAGTCCCGTCGCCCGCTCTGGAAGCCCGACCCCAACCGATGTGGGGTCGGGTTTGTTTTTTTTTGGGAGGCACGGGCCGGCCCCCCGTAACTGCATAACTACGCTCTGCGCACGATCAGGCGGCGCACCTCTACATCCTGCCCGCCGAACTGATATTTGTAACGTTCGTCACCCTGCATAAAATCGAACAGCTCGTAGCCCTGCTCAATGGCGTGGCGAATGGCGTAAGCGATGAGGACAATACCCGCGCCAAGCTGAGGAAAGCTCTGCCAGTCAAGGCCGGAATTGTATACCATCACGCGCTTGCGGTACACGAAGTTCATATAAGCTGCGGCCTTGCGCTCCCCAACCGCCAGAAACATCAATTGCAACCAGCCCGCATCACAGGTAACACGGGCCAGTTGACGGAAAAAGTCGCGCATCTGGGGCGTCAGAAACGCTTTTTTATCAGGTGTGCTGGCCGCCATCAATGCCAGAAAGTCCTCTACCTCCTCGTCCAGGTTATGTTCCGCTCCCACGATGTACCAGCGCAGACCGGCCATAGCCTCAGCACGGCGCAGTTTGCGCCGCAATTCGTGCCGGTCCTTTTTATCCAACTGTTCAAGATAGTCCTCCCAGGTAGCCGGAAGCTTCACGATGGGACAGACATCATCCCGTGTTATCGAAGTGATCCAACCGCGCTCCTGGGCCAGTGTGGGCAGGAGCACCAGCGTGGGAGAATCCTGGTGAATATTGCACAGATCGAGCAGGTCCCACTCCGACCACAGATCATCGGCCAGGCACTCTATCAGAGCACGGTAGACTGCCTCTTCCCACCCACGGGCGATGATGAAGTCAAGATAGTCGGCGACTTCCGTGCAGCCTACAATAGCCAGCGCGCGCTCCCCACGCGGTGTGTGGGTGGCGTAAAGAGGAACGATGCCTACAGGCTCGCCCTTATCGTTACGCAGCACAAGGATCAGCAAATCGCCTGTCCCCAGGCAGCGCCACCAGGTGCGTTGAAACTCGTGGGTGAGGAAAATGGTGTCTGCAGAGGAACGGTGTAACAACCCGTTCCATTCGCCCGCCAGAGCGTCGAAGCCGGTCTGGTCACGATATATATGGATGGATAGTGCTGGGATTCTCTGGTTACCGGTCATCGTACAGGTATTGATGTGAGATTTGGCAGCCCGGGTGCAGCCCCAGATACAACTCCAAAGGCAGGTGAAGCTTCCGGCGGGGTCCCCTCATAGAGGCGAGGTAGAGATGGGTTGCCGCATCAACCATTTTTGTGGTATAATCGCGCCGTTCGTATCGTGCCTGCCGAAGGGCGATCCGGGGCCTGTTTACTCACCCTGCAGCACCCGTCATTATATGCCCAAACAAAGTGCTGTCAAGTACACGCAGGCGATGTATCCCGATTTTGCTTGTAGGACAACTGCTCGCAGTTGTCCTACAATTGGAGAAGGAGTATGGACAGAAAGGTAAGGCTTGCTTTGATTGGAGCTGGTGGCATCGGTTGCCTGCATCTGGAGAACATAGCAAGATTGGAGCTGGTCGAGCTGACGGCAGTGTGCGACAAAATGCCCGAGAAAGCACACGCCGTGGCACAGAAATACAACTGCCCTGCTTACACCGACTATACACAACTTCTGCGTGACCGTGTGTGTGAGGCGGTACTGATCGCCACTCCACACTATGAGCATACCACGATCGGTATCGCCGCGCTGGAGTCCGGGCATCACGTGCTTGTAGAAAAGCCCATCTCCGTTCACAAAGCCGATTGCGAACGCCTGATCGCCGCGCATAAAGACAAGAGCCTTGTCTTCGCCGCGATGTTGAACCAGCGCACAGACCCACGCTACCGCAAGATCAAAGAGCTTGTTGACACAGGGGCTTTGGGACCGTTGCAGCGAGTCAACTGGATTGTTACGGACTGGTTTCGCCCCGAGGCCTACTACGTTTCCGGCCAGTGGCGGGCTACCTGGGAAGGAGAGGGCGGTGGGGTGTTGATAAATCAATCTCTTCACAACCTTGACCTGCTCCAGTGGATCTGCGGCATGCCCACGCGCGTCTGGGGTTTCTGTGGCCTGGGCAGGAGACACAACATCGAGGTGGAGGATGAGGTGACCGCCTATATGGAATATCCCAACGCTTGCACAGGCGTGTTCATCACCTCGACAGGAGAGGCCCCCGGGACAAACCGCCTGGAACTGGCCGGAGATATGGGGAAGCTGGTCCTCGAGGATGGGGTGCTCTCATTTACACGCAACAAAGTGCCGGCAAGCGAATTTCTGAAGACATCAAAAGAAGCTTTCGCCAAACCCGAGGTAGAACGCGTAACCTTTAACATTGAAGGCAGCGGCGGCCAACACTATGAGATACTGGAAAACTTCGCCCGTGCCATCCTGGAAGGAACGCCACTGATCGCTCCGGCTGAGGAAGGAATAAATTCTGTCGAGCTGGCCAACGCGATGCTCTACTCCTCACTTACAGGCCGTCCGGTAGAGCTGCCCATGGACGGCCTGGCGTTTGAGCAAGAATTACGTAAACTGATCGCACGCTCAGCTTCAAAAAAGGCCGGCGATGTAACTCCGGCCTGAGATAAAAGCAACTTTCCCCGCGATGGATGGAATGGCCGGCCCGCTGACAACGCCTCATGTAACAGATTTGCCCGATGATTGGTTTCCCCGCCACCTCCTGGCGTCTGGCCGATTGAGTCCCCCAATGAACCACTGGATACCAGCTACGGAGAAAGGAGTGTAATGGAAAAAATTTTCAAAATCACAACTGCGTGTATGGTCGTTTTGTCGGTTATGCTGATGCCGGTTACATCGCCATTCCCCGCGGCTGCGCAGGGAGAAAATCCGCCACAAGCGTTCACAGTGAATGCTCCCGCAGCCACAGCCTCGCTTCACAATCCAACCTTCGATAACCACGACTGGTACCAGTTTCATGAGCGCTATCAGAAAAGTTATCTGACAGGTTCGTGGCTTCCTGATGATGATAATAACGTGGGTAATAATATCCCACCCAATATCCTGCAGGACTGGCGGTTGTGGTACCTGCGCGGCACAATCCCTGTTGAAACTGACCCGGAGCAAACTTATGCCCAAAACATTGAGGCTGTTCAGGTCCGCACATATTGGGACGGTAAGCACCTGGCCGGCCTCTATCAGGTGATATACAATACCACACCCTGCCGCACTTACAGATTCCAGATGTACGCCCAGTCCAGGCCAGAAGGCAGCGATGACTCACTGGTCGCCCTGCAGGTGGGCATTGACCGGGCGGGATGGCATCCCAACTCTGCGACGGATCCGGCCGTTGGCACTTTTCCGTCCACGACCGTATGGGGTACTTCCAGCAACGCGTACAAGTGGTACTACGGGCTGTTGTCGGTGGAAGCCGATGCGCTGGGGAACTCCATCACCGTGTTCACCTATGCTGACGCCAACGGCGGGCGATCGCACCGGATATTGTGGGATACCGGCTCGTTCGCCGAGGTGCCGCGCACTGCCAATCTGATTGACGCCACCCGGCCGCTGCCGGCGCCCACCGGTGGTATCAACAATATCTCCGCGGTGCCCTCAGCGAACAGCGCTGTAATCTCGTGGGATACGGGGACAGTTTCAACTTTGGGACAGGTGCTGTACCGGCGGGTAACCACTCCACCGGGAAGCTGGCAGTACTCAGCTCTACTCAACTGGAGTACGGCGCATCAGGTTACCCTGACCGGCTTACAAAGCGACTCCGTTTACGAGTATGTTGTGGTGTCTTATGGATACATCGGCGGTACCTGCAAAGTGATCGTCTCCGAGACCGCGCCACCACGTCAGTTCACCACATGGACCCCTGTGGCTTCTGTAGCAATCAGCGGCCCGACGACCGGGTTGCCACGGACCAGCTACAATTTTGTGGCAACCGTCAGCCCTGCTGCTGCCACGCTCCCGATCACCTATACCTGGCAGGCCACCGATCAGGCAGAGGTGACGCGTGTGGTATACAGCACCAGCGATCAGGCGGCTTTTACCTGGAATACCATCGGCACAAAGGAGGTCATTGTGACCGCCAGGAATGCAGGTGGTATGGTCTCCGCTCGCCACTATATCACGATTATCGGCGACGAGTATGAGCCTGACGACATGTGCACACAGGCTCGTTCCATATCTACCGACGGAACGGTCCAGGTCCACAATTTCCACGTCTCGACCGACGTGGATTGGGTGCGCTTCGACGCCGAGGCTGGCAAGACCTATCTTATTGAAGGGCTGACTCCCCACGGATCTGATGCACATCTGTATCTGGGACTCTACTCAGATTGTTTTACACTCAGCGGGGGGCAATATAATGAATTCAGCCCCGATGTGCGTATGCTGTTCACCCCTACTCAGAATAAGAGCTATTACCTCTACCTGCGCCATGCCTTCCCTGATCAGCAGGTGTCGCGGGCGACTTATCGCCTCTCTGTACGCGGGTTAGACGCTGTGAAGGCGCCTGGGGCTGTGATCCTGGTCGCGGGTAAATACCAGGAAGGCACACCGGTTCAGGCGAGCATCCACCAGGCCACCGACGCGATCTATCGGTTCTTTCTCACCCGTGGCTATGACGGTGAGCACATTCACTATCTGGCAGCCGACCCCACGCTGGACCCTGACGGAGACGGCACGCCCGATGTTGATGAGGCGCCCACGAAAAACAATTTGTACCGTGCCATAACATCATGGGCGATTGGTCGCGTGGACGAAGAGCACCCGCTCGTAGTTTACATGGTGGGCAGCGGCGGCTCCGGCTACTTTTACCTGAACGGGAGCACGGAAAAGGTCTACCCAACCCAGCTACACTACTGGCTGGGTGCCCTGGAAGCTCTTTACTCGGGGCTGGAGATCAGCATTGTCATAGACTCTCCCAAGGCTGGCAGCTTCGTTGATGCGTTAAGTAAGTCGGGGCGGGTGGTCATCGCTTCCACCGATGCCTGGCAACTGGCCTGGGCTGCCGGGGATGGCACGCTCTTCTCAAGCCACTTTCTTACCTCTCTGAGCCGGGGGCTGAGCCTGCGCGATAGCTTCGAGAAGGCCAGGCTTGCAGTGGAGAATGTCCAGCCCGTACAAACGCCCTGGCTTGAGGATAACGGGAATGGAACACCCAACGAGGAGACAGAGGGCACAATAGCGGGGCAGCGTTTCTTTGCCACTCATACCAGCATACTCAGCGATGTGGTAAAGTGGCCGCCCTACATCGCCAACGCGGAGATCGGCCGCATTGTCAGCGGAAGGGGCATAATCACCGCGGAGGTGCGTGATGACGCCGGTGTGGTGGGGGTGTGGGCCGCGATATACCCACCGACTTACACGCTTCCTCCATCCACCGGGGAAGACCTGGTGCTGGATGCTGTCCCTACCGTGACGCTGATGCACGCAGGGGGCAATCTCTACGCCGCGGAGTATGCGGGCTTTTCCAGCACGGGGATCCCGATGAGCCGCATCGTGGTTTACGCTGTGGATGGGGATGGCCTGGAGGGCACCCCCTGGGTGATATGGGGAGGCCGCATTTACCTGCCGCTGGTCTTGCGCGGGCAGCAATAAAGACTTTCGGGGCGAGTCGTCGGCTCGCCCCGAATACTTCAAGGACAGGTGACTGGCAGGGCTGAAGGCACTGGCCGGCTGGCCCTATTTTCGCTACAATCCAATCGCTTTCTTCAGCGCCGTCAGTTCCTCCGCGTGAGCCTGCACCTTGCGTATGGCGGATATGGCATCCTCCACCCCCTGATGGCCCGCGCGGAAGATACACTCGTCCAGCCAGACCGCCTCGCGTTCACAGGCCCTTTCGGCTTCGGGGAAGGCAAGGGTGTCGAACCTGAAGCGTTCGGGGAAAGCGCTGGGCACTGGCAGGCGAGAGAGATGAGGGCGGAAAAGCGTGTAGCGGTGCATCGCCTCGTAGCCCACCCAGCAGGGGATGCCCTCAGCTTCCAATGCCGCGCACACCACGTCGTGCTCCGCTCCGAATATCTCCGGCTGTATCGCAAATATGTACCTGTAGAAAGAGCGAACGGTGTGGCGCGGATCGCGCTTTAGCAAACGTACACCGGGTATCTCCCTCAACCCCTCCTCCAGAAGGGCGAGCAGCTCTTCACGTTGCTTCACCTGCTCCGGGAAGCGCTCCAGAGCCACATTGCCCAACGCGGCATGCAGTTCCGAGAGGCGATAGTTGACGCCCATAGTCAGCCCCGAACCGTTCACGTCCGAGGCCTCAGTTTCGTGATGGGGCGGGGTGAGGCTGTGAGGACGGCCGCAATCAATGATGCTCGCTGCCCGCGCTGCAAGCTCCGGTGTGCGGCATAAAAGCACTCCCCCTTCGCCGGTGGTCAGTATCTTGGATGACTGGAGGCTGAAGGAGCCGAAATGGCCGATGGTGCCGGCCCCTCGCCCGCGCCAGCGCGCTCCGTGAGCATGGGCGCAGTCTTCGATCACGTACAGGCCATGCCGTTCTGCAATCTCCATGATGGCGTCCATATCGGCCATCTGGGCCCCAAGATGAACCGGGATAATGGCGCGGGTACGGGGTGTGATGGCTGCCTCTACTGCCCTGGGGGAGATGCAATAGGTCTCCGGGTCAATATCAACCAGCACCGGAATGGCGCCAGCAGCCATGGGTGCGGCGGCGGTCGCCTGGAAGGTGTAGGCAGGGATGATGACCTCATCGCCCCAGCCAATGCCGGCAGCGCGGCACGCGACCTCCATAGTTATAGTGCCATTGGCCATCAGCACAGCATATCTCCCACCCTGCATCTCGGCGAAGCGACGGGCAAATTCCGCGCTCTGGGGGCCAGGGTAGGGATAGCCGCCCCACCGGCCGGACTTGACGACGGCGGTGACGGCGGCAATATCCCGCTCATCGTAGACCGGCCAGGATGGATATGGTGTCGTGCGCGTGGGCGTGCCACCCAGGAGGGCCAGTTGAGATGCCATAAAGACCTCCGCTTTTGGCGACAGAAGTCATAAGGGGGGAGCCAACAGCCTGGCAAGCTTAGCACCGGTCTCGTGCCAGGTGATCTTCGATATCCCCAGTTTTTGACGTAATGTCTCCTCATCCATCCCTGCCCTGGCGTCGCGCACTGCGCAGGTCCAACGCAACATCTCGAACGAGAGGCCGTTGGGAAGGTCAGCCTGGAGCGCCACGTCGCTCAGCACATACTCCAGGTTACGAGCAGTGCATGGGAAGAGAGCTTTTTCCGGCTGGTACTGGAGCCGGTATTCGCTCAGCACCCGCGGCCACCATTCGGGCAGGCGCAGTTTGCGCTCCTTATGACGATAGCGCGGGTTGGAATAGCGAACCCAGAGCACCGGCTGGGAGGGATCGCTGAAATCCAGGTGATCCAGCAAGATGTTCATACATTCGCTTTTCTTGATGCCGGTGTGCAGTAACAATGTCACCAGCAGGTGTGGGCGGGCATCCGGCTTTTCGCCGTGGCGCATCGCCTGGGTGACATCCAGCATGCGCTCGACCTCAGCGTCGCTCAGGATGATGGGGAGTGGGGTCGTCACAGGCCTGTGTATCAGGGGAGCTGCAGGGTCAGCGGGCAACACCTCACTTGCCGCGAGCCAGCCAAAGAACACCTTCAGCGTGGTGATGCGGCGGGCCAATGATTTGGGGTTACATGGCACGCCCCGCTCGTATACCAGCCAGTGAGTGAAGTTCTTTAGCTCTTGAGTGGAGATGGCGCCTATAGCAGTACCTGCCCCGATGAAGCGAGTGAAGATGTTCAAATCGTAGAGGAAGGACTTGATGGTATTTTCGGCAAACCCCTGCCGCTTCATGTGAAGCTCGAAGGCGCTTATGACGGTGCGCAACGATGATTTACTATCAAGCTTACCTGTGGTAGCAGGAGGGACCTCCTCCATTCCTGGCAGGGGCGTTTGTGTGGCTACCTGATCAGCCATAACACTCCTTATCCAGCCGCCGGACTGAGGCCTTACAAGATGCGGGCAGCAAAACAGGGAGACTACTTTGCCATCTCTCAATCGCAGATGGCTCTATCTCTTCTTCAGCCAATAACGGTAGACCTCCAGCCATTCTGCGCCTTCGGCATCGCTCGCAGCCACGTGGATGCACTCCAGCGGGACAATCTTCTCGGCGCCGCCTTTCTCCACGCGGGCCATAATGCCCGCCTCCGGGCTGCTCGCGGCCCCGTCCAGGCCTGCCAGTGAAATCTCTTCTCCGTCAACCGTGGCCTTCAGGGGATAGGACACCCGACCCACCAATGCGGAAAAGACCGCCCAAAATTCATCTTCTTCGTCATAGCAGTGGGAAATCGCCTCCTCTAATAATGCCTGCCACCTCGCCTCGTTCATCTCCCGCCCCGTACCTACTCAATTTGTCACCAGAATGCTAACCCTTAAACGCATTGTGGCAAAAGCCGCACATAGAGCAGCCTTTCCAGGTTGCTGGCAGGCTAGAAAGCCTGCCCCACGTGTCACTTTTGCCATCATGCCTTTAAACGCTCAGTATAACTGCCGCACCACTGGTGGTTGGCACGCCGCGCCAGCCGAAGGCCAGCCCTGCTTCGGCGCCCTTAATCTGGCGCGGCCCGGCCTGTCCACGCAGTTGAAGCACTACCTCCAACACACGCGCCAGTCCCGTTGCATCGAGCAGGTGGCCCTGCCCCAACGCCCCACCAGATGGGTTGACCGGGAACTCACCGGTCAGCTCTGTGCTGCCCTCGGCGGTCCAGGCGCCGGCGCTGCCCGGCGGGCACAATCCCAGCGCCTCCAGATGTTGCAGCTCTTTGTACGCGAAGGTGTCATCAATCTCGGCAAAGTCTATCTCAGCACGGGGACTTCTGATACCGGCAGTGCGATAGGCCATCTGGGCCGCGTCGTGGGCGTAGCGGGCCTGCCCCCAGGGTCGGCTCTCCAGCCAGGGCGTATCGTTAGCCCAGCCAAGTCCACGTACCCACACCGGGGTATCCGTGAGCGCACGTGCGGTGGTACCCTCGGCAAGGACGATGACAATGGCACCATCGCTATGAGCAGCGCACTCCAGACGGGTCAGCGGTTCGGCTATCGGCTCTGAGAGCAACACGTCTTCTGGTGTGATGGCCGCACCATGCCCTGCCAGCGGGTTGAGCAGGCCGTTATTGCGGTTCTTGGCCGCCACGTAAGCGCACTCATAGTGAGTGGTACCTGTCTCGGCCATGTATCGGCGCATCTCCATTCCGGCGACATAACAGGGATGGGCGGCAAGTGGCCGGTTGAAGATCGGGTCGAAAGCGAAGGCCGTCACGTAAGGCAGGGTCAGGATGTTGGAAGCCTTGCTGTGGCCCTCGACCACGACCACGTTAAACTGGCCGGTCAGGATTTGCATCACACCGGCCGCCAGGCCGTGGATACCCTCGCCCGCGATTGTGTGATTGGGGCGGAGCGCGCCGCCTAACTGATCCGGGGTATATTCGTCGAAGATGCTGGTACCCTCGTGATAGTCCTCGCCCACGGTAACGAAGCTGTCTACATCTCTGCGCGGGTCAATGCCGGCTTCCTCGTATGCCCGGACGGCAGCTTCGTACATCATCTCCTTGTAGGAAAGCTCAGGGGTGATGGAACGGAAACCACTCCAGCCGACCCCCACGATGGCGACTTCTCGTATCATATGTGCCCCCTGGTAGCATTACAACCGCTCTCCTGGTGAGCGTGGGCGGGAATCAGTATGACCGCCCTCAGTGCATCTCCTGTCCGCCGGTAACGTTGATAGCCTGCCCGGTCATGTAGCTGGCCTGATCAGAGGCCAGGAAGACGACCACATTGCACACATCATCATAGGTGCAGCCGCGTTTCATCGGCACCTGCTCGATGTACTTCTGGCGCACTTCCTCCTCACTGATTCCCCACTTCCTGGCATACTGCTTGTAAAGCGAGTGCACCCACAGCGGTGAGTCCAGCAGGTTGCCTGGACAGACAGCGTTGACGCGCACGCCGTACTCGGCCAGCTCCAGAGCGATAGACTGCGTGAGTCCGATCCCCCCAAATTTTGAGGCAGCATAGGCGGAGTTTTTGTAACTGCCTCTCTTGCCAGACTTCGAGTTAATCTGGATGATCACACCGCTCCGCTGGGTTTTCATCACGCGGGCAGCATGCTTGGCACACAGGAAGTAGCCGAACAGGTTGACGTTGATCACCGCCTGCCATTTGTCAGCGGGAAAGTCCTCTATAGCCTCGGCGATGAGGATACCTGCGTTAGCAACAAGGATGTCCAGGCGGCCAAATTCCTGAAGAGCGTGCTGGACCATGGCCTCCACCTGCTCTTCAACGGTCACGTCCACACGAACAGCACTGGCACGCCGATCTGTGCTGGCCATAATCTCGTCAGCCACGCGCCGGGCGCCTTCAAGATTGAGGTCAGCTACGATGACATGTGCGCCTTCACGTGCCAGTCGGTGGCAGATGGCCTCTCCGAGTCCCTGGGCACCGCCGGTCACGATGGCGATACGGTCCTGCAGCGGTTTATCCATCAATACCATTCACCTCCTCGACGCTGAAGTGTTCGGCCAGCGTAACCTTCAGGCGGATGTCCGTCATATTTTGCATCCCCTCCGGCTCGGGCCGGTCTTCAGACCACACCCGACGCCGCACGACCGGCCACAGTGTAGGACAACTGCGAGCAGTTGTCCTACCTCATGCAAAGAGACGGACACCCCCTTCAAGCCAATTGAAATCGCCCTCTTCGGGCACTTCGCGCCACGTGTCGGCCTGCACCGCCCGGTGGTGCACCAGAAGCAGGTCAGCTGAGGCCGACCGAAGCCTGCGGCCCAAAAGGGTGTACGGGCAGGGAATGCCTCGCTCTTAGTGCCTATCCGAAAAACGTAACCGACGCATCCCTATGCGTCGGTATAAGCGGCATAGGGATGCCGCTTGTACGGTTTTTCGGATAGGCTCTTACAGTCACCGCCTGAATAGGTCCGGTATAACAGGTTACGGCTGTAACAGCCTACTCTGTTTCGAGCACAATCACTTCTCCGCGATACGCTTTAAGGAAGCGCTCCACGTCGGAGCGGGAGCCGACAACGCCCTTGCCCCAATGCATGGGCACCACCACGCGGGGCTGAATATCAGCCGCTGCTCGCGCTGCTTCCTCCGCATCCATCGTGTACGTTCCCCCGATGGGCAGTAAAGCCACATCACAGCGCAGCCCGCTCATCTCCGGAATGTGGTCAGTGTCCCCGGCAAAGTAAATACGCTCACCGCCCAATGTGACAATATACCCCACATACCCGGCTTCACGGGGATGGAAAGGGACGCCAGGTGAGCGAAACTTGTTGGTGTTGTAAGCCGGCACTGCTTCCACCTCTACCTCTCCGATTGACATCCGCTCCCCCGGACGTATGGGGCGTACATCACCTCGCAGCTTCTTAGCCGCTTCTTCACTGGCCACGATGACTGTACTGATGTTAGTGATTCGCGCCACGTCATCAGGCGAGCAGTGATCGAAGTGATCATGGCTGACCAGAATCAGGTCGGCCTGGGGCAGTTTGCCCTTCAACTGCCAGGGGTCAAAATAAATCACGGGGGGGCCATCGAGGCGAAAGCTGGCATGGCCCAGCCAATGCAAACGTTTTAGCAAAGCGACTGAAGCGTTCATTGGATGCTCCCTAACATGGTATAATAATTGTCGGGGCCACGATCACCCCGACGCCTTACTTGAAAGCATTGCGCTCAACTTCCACGTGTAACCCTCACCAACGCTGTGCCATGGGTGGTGTTCAAATTGTAGAGTGCTCCACGTGGCACAACGGTAAGCTCTCCTGGATGCAGGTGCAACATGCTCTCGGTGGTACGCACCATGGCCGTGCCGTTCTGGACAAAGAGCAGCACATCGTGAGGCGCCGGCACCTCGACAGGCCAGTTTCCCTCTCCCCACGCCACCTGGACATCGGACTCCTCTACTCTGGCTACCGTGTGGAACTGAAATGGCAGCGGAAGTACACGCAGCGCACCAGAGATACTGGCACGTTTGAGCTTCGCCTCGCCGGCGATGGCGTAAATGCGTCGCCGGCCGTTTTTCCGCTCGGGGGCAAAGCCACAACGCAGCAGCAGTACGCTGGCCCGCGCTCCAGCGCTGGAACGATGTCCTACCCCCTTGGGCACAGTGACCATTTCACCCGGCCGCAACTGCACCTCTCCCCACTCGCTCTCCAGCAGGATAGTCCCATCGTAAGCCCAAAACAACTCATCATTATCCAGATGCTTGTGCCACTGCAACACCCCCTGGCAGATGTAAACGCTGACGAGAATATCACCCACGAAGGCGATATTCATCATCATAAAAGGCTTATCTAACTCCCCTGCAACCTGAGAAACGTTGAGCTTTCTGAGCGCGGTCATCGGTCAGTGATATGTGATGTACTCCCTGTGTCAGCTTGCGCTACAGCGGCAGTGGCGTCTATGCGGCTCCCGGGTTGTTAAACGCAGCGTTTTGGATTATACTTCGCCCTGGTAGAATGTCAATTGTATACTGCGCACGGGTGAATTTTGGACTTTTCCTGAGCGTGGTAGCACGTGGTTGATTATTCAGCCTGCGCCCGCCGGACCACAGTCCGGCGGAGCACATGGCACCTGAGCCACCTGGGGGCGTCTCAGTGTAGCCAGTGTCTGCAAAGTCTGGGTATTTATTCAGCCTGCGCCCGCCGGACCACAGTCCGGCGGAGCACATGGCACCTGAGCCACCTGGGGGCGTCTCAGTGTAGCCGGTGTCTGCAAAGTCTGGTCCGGGCGGACTGTGGTCCGCCCGGCACAGCACGGGCAAGCTGAATAGCCACCTGGGGGCGTCTCAGTGTAGCCGGTGTCTGCAAAGTCTGGTCCGGGCGGACTGTGGTCCGCCCGGCACAGCACGGGCAGGCTGAATAGCCACCTGGGGGCGTCTCAGTGTAGCCAGTGTCTGCAAAGTCTGGGTATTTATTCAGCCTGCGCCCGCCGGACCACAGTCCGGCGGAGCACATGGCACCTGAGCCACCTGGGGGCGTCTCAGTGTAGCCAGTGTCTGCAAAGTCTGGTCCGGGCGGAATGTGGTCCGCCCGGACCAGCACGGGCAGGCTGAATAGCCACCTGGGGGCGTCTCAGTGTAGCCAGGTCTGCAAAATCTGGTTCGTGCGGACTGTGGTCCGCACAGCACCTATGGTCCGCCCGGCACAGCACGGGCAGGCTGAATAGGTCCAGTATACAAGTTACGAAATGTCCAATTCTTACCCGTTCCCAGTATAGCTATTCAGGCGACGAATGCAGGGGCGAGGAATGCCTTGCCCGCACACCTTTTTGGCCTGCGACCAGTGGTCGGCGTCCGCTGGTCAGCGGATGCTCTGGTCAGTGGCAGCGTCGAACTGGAGACCGGCCCGAGCCGGAGAGAAGGTTGTAGGGCAACTGCTCGCAGTTGTCTTACGCTGGGTCATTCGTGGCGGCGTCGGGTTTCAATCTGTTCCCAGGAAAGCATATGGCACGGGCGATCAGATTATTCGTGAGCAGCAGTCCTGATATGGAGCTCGAGCGGGAGATGGTGGGCCTGGCCGTGGCCGAATTGCCCATTTCGCAAGGATGGGAAATCAGACACACTCCGCGGCCGGATGAGAGTACTGCCGAGGCACTGGCATTCCTCGCCAGTTGTGACCTTTATGTGTTGATCCTGGGGACTGATTTCGCAGCTCCTATGGGGCTGGAGTGGAACGAGGCGCAGAGAACAGGTAAGGTCCTGCTCACCTACCGTAAGCTTGTGTTGCACAGCCCTGCTGCCCAAGAGTTCATCCGTCGGGCTGAGGTAGACTGGGTTGACTTCACTTCGCCCCACGAGTTTAAGGAGCGATTCAGCAGGGAGCTGGTGCAGATGTTGCTCGACCGGGGCGAGGTCTTCGGCCTGCACGTGGAAGACGTAGAGGCACTGTTAGCACTGGTGCAGCAGGAGGAGAAAGAGACCCCGGCCCCGGCCGACCTGGAACGCCGTCGCGGCGCAGGGCGCGGCGGGATTATCCTGGGCCGCCCCGGATGACACCTCAACCCAGCCGCGCCAGGCGCTCCATTACCTCCTGAGCAAAGCGGTCTATGAACCCCTGGACGTAAGCCCCTATGCTTAAGTACGGGTCCTTGATCAAAGGGGTGAGGTCCATCGCGAAAATCATACCCGTGGCAACATCCACGCTGTGCGACGCGAAATAGGTGGCGTTGGCCCGCCGCCGGCCCAGTGTTGCCAGGTCGTACTGCTTCCCCCCACACACCTGGGAGTCAAATATCCCCAGGAGCGCCCGCTGCAGGTTCTCGTGAGCACTGGCGTCAAAGGCCACTTTATCCGCATCAACCATCCAGTCCAGGTCTCGCCAGACCTCGCACCCGTAAAGGTGTGCTGGCCTTTGCTCGGGCGGCAGGCCACGCAATGCTTCGATGACCCGCAGTGCCACAGCCACGTGAGTGTCGTGCTTGTCGGCCAGGTTGTGGGTGTAGACGATCTCGGGCCTGGCTGCCTGGAACAGGAGCATCAGGTCCTCCACCGGCGCCTTACTGGCACGATCCTTGACCACGGCACTGGGGTAGTCGAGCAACACCTGAGCACCGTATTCTCCTATGACGGCGGCCTTCTTCTGTTCCTTGCGCCGCACCAGGCGCATCTGCTCATCAGTGTAGTCGCGGTAGAGATCGTCACGCGGGGAACCACCGCCATCGGTCACCACCACTCCGCAGAACCAGCGGTCGTCCCGCTGAAAGCAGTGGAGAATGCCGTCGCTGGCCATAATTTCCAGATCGTCGTGATGCGCTCCGATCGCCATGTGGGTGGTGCGCGCCAGCGCTTTCCCGATGGGCATCCCGTCCGGCACGAAAATCTCCGCCGTTTCGATATGGAACTTTATCTCCTGTGCCCTCATTTGCTACGCTCCCAGAAAACGCCTGCGTTGCTCATCGGTTAGCAGGCTGAGCACGGTAGAGACCTTGGGGAATTCTATATGTTTGCTGGCCGGGACACCTTCCAGAAATGCGCGCACTGCCCGGGCCGCTTCAGCTTTATCTGGCTGCTCTTCCAGCTGGCCGAGCAACTCTTCCACTTTCCCTACCGTCATCGAGGAGATGAACTGGTTAACCGGTACCCCGAACTCGCTGAGCGTCTGAATGGTGTGGCGCAGTGAGGGGACCGAGACGCCGTATTTTTCCAGTTGCGGCGCGATGTAATCGTTGAAGAAGCGGGCATCGGTGATAGAACGCTCGCCTGCCTCGACCTCGCGCATCTCTTTCCACAGGTTGCGCCCTTTGATCAACGCCTCGATGATGCCGTGGGTAAGTTCGGTACCGCCCCATCCGATAATCCACGCAGTCAATATCCAGTCAATCAGTGTCCCTACGGTGAAGTTATCGAAAATACCACCGATCCCGGCGTTGAACAACAGCAGTCTGGGTGACGAAAACAGAATGTCTAAGCCCAGCAGACGGAAGAACCGGACATTGGTCAGGCCTATGGCGACAATTGCGATCCCCGTCCCGAGCCAGTGTGAGCGCAGACGCTTCCAGGCCACATAGGGAGGGTATGAGGTCTCTGCCACTCCCCGCCTGTTGGGCCAGACGCCGGGGGCCTCCCACCGATCCCAGAAGACCTCCAGCATGCGCTCCGCGAAGGTGGCGATGGCTATGATAGGGGCCAGTGTGACCCACAGCACATCGGCAGTGCCTTCACCGTCATCCGCGATGGGCCTGTTTTTCCCATCACCGGCGCTTGCGATAGTTGCAGTAAGCACCAGCAGCAGCAATACGCCTGCCAGAATCTGTAAGCCACGTCTGATGATGCTGAACATCTGTGGTCTCCTTTCGCCCGGTATTTACTGACTTCGAGCCTATCCGAAAAACCGCACAGACGGCATCTCTATGCCGCTTATACCGACGCATAGTGATGCGTCAGGTGACTGTCACCTTCCATGAAGTGCCTGTGGGGGAATCTGGAAGTGCCGGTCACGTGAACTGCGTAAGTTCGTAACTGCCTACCCCTGCGACTGAAGTTGCCCACTTTGGGCCGCAGGCCTTCGGTCGGCCTGCGCCGGCCGCTGTTTCCGCATCGGCGCAGGCCGAAGCCCGGCGCCGCAGGCGCCCGTATAAGCTCGATTTCCAATCGGCACACGGCGGAAGGCAGCCGGGTAGGTAATTACGTAAGTTCTGTTATTTACTTCCGCCTCTCCCTACATCGACTCACAAGCTTCAATATACCCACTCCGGCCGCTGCCATGACAATTCCCAGCCCCACGGCAGCAGTGACCACTGTGCGCGGTTCCATCCCGGGCATTACCGCGCCGCCCAGACCGGCCTCGCTGCCGTACTCGCTGAAGAGGCGGCCCCACTTCGTCTGCAACGCCGCCTCCACCCGCTTGCGCCCCACAAAGGGATACCAGTACACATTATGGTAAAAGTTGGAGGCGAAGTAGGACCAGGGAACCAGCGGCGTCCGAAGGAGCAGTTTCTCAAACGGTTTGAGGGGGCCATGGTAGATCATCTTCTGCCCCCGGCTGGCGAAGGTGTCTTCCTGGATAAAACCCCAGTTCTGGGAGAGCACCCACTCCGGGTCCTCACCGACGATCTCTATCTCGCGCGGGTCTCCCACGCCCAGCCCCATTTCGTGCGCGATGCGGATAAACGGCAGGGAGAGAGGATCGAAGCCCTGCAAGTGGGCCGAGATGGCATCAATTGCCACCTGATCCGCCGAGGCCAGAATGACGTCCTTCTCGTGCCAGCGCATCGCCCTCGGACCGGGTCCGTCCCCGGCAAAGGTCCCGTCCATCACCGCGAAGAGCCCGGGGTGGATGTCCTGCTGGATCATCAGCAGGTCCACCAGCGTCTCGTGGATGACGGAGTGGGTCCAGTGCCGCCTGGTGCCCAGCAGTCCGCCGAAGGCGTTCTTCATCGCGCCGGTGATCACTGTGAATACATGCGTTTTCACCGTTGGTAGCTGGATGATGTTCCTCCCGATGAGGATCTCCGGGATGTATACCCCTTCCGGATATACCTGGTCCAGCACCAGGAACGGCTGCTTTGGTTCATAACGCACCCATTTATATTGCGGCTCATAGAGGTGGACGTTACGCAGGCCATACTTCTCCACCACGTATTTGTGTTTGTTGTTACGCTCGCCTGTGTAGGCGTCCACAACGACGGTATTGTTGTGGGCAGCGATAAGGTTCTCGTAGCCAGCAGCCTGGAGGGCGCGTATCACGCCCTCAAGCTGCCACGGTGCGGTGGAGCAGGCTGGATACCAGGTCTGCCAGGAGATGTTGATCTTGAGAATCGTCTCCTTATCGCGGGGCAGAGCCTCTCGAAAGCCGGCCAGCTCCATCAGACGGGCATAATCCTCCAATACTGTCTCAGGGGTGGTCCTCAGAACGGCTACTTTACCCTTGCCGTAATATGATTTTTCCATCTTTTTTCCTCCAGATCACAGTGCAGCAGAAGAAAGTGCGTGCAAGCCGATCATGTCAGTTCCCGGTCACGCACACCTTAAGCTACAGCAACCCGTACTCCTCACGTACCCTGGCAGAAAGCTCCTGTGTCAGCCGCATTACCTGCTCAGCCACCGGAATGGTAGCGGGGCCTGTGCCGCAACTTGGGGTGATGAAAGAGCGGGGCAACAGCTCACGGCGGTCAAATCCTTTGCGCTCAAAAAGCGTAAGCGCCCGTTCCAGCGCGTTCCAGACCCCTTCCGGCGTGGCGTTCTCTGCTGCCTCGCCGGAGCTGGGGACTATCCCCCAGCCCAGCATGCCGCCCCTTGCCAGAAAGCGCCGCAGTTCATCGGGGTAGAGTGCCAGGTATTCGGCATACTCCCATGCGTCAAACAAAATGATGTCAACCGATGTCTCGAGCAGCAGGCTCCAATCCGTGTTGGCACAGCAATGTGTGGCTTTGAGACCCGAGAGTCCTGAGAACACCTCTTCTAATGCTCCGATCACTTCCTCGCGGGAGATGGAGGTGTAAGCGCTCCCGAACGCGGAGAGGAAAGGCTCATCAATCGAGGTGATTGTGCGCGGGCACAACGTGCGCAGGCGGGATTCCTGCCATTGAGCCTGGCGCAGCACGTTTTTAACGATCACATCGCGCATCATCTCATCGTACCAGGAGGGACGCCGGTGCTGATCGGTGACTTGGAGGCCAAAACTGATCGGCCCGGTCACGTGCCCTTTGACGGCCCACGCCCCGGTCAACGGCCCTCGCTCGAGGAAGGTGTATAGCCCGGCGGCATACTCCATGCCGGTGGCGAAAAGCTCGACGTCCTCTGCCAGAAACGCGGCGTAAAATTGCTCGGCCAGCTCAGGCCATGCTTCATCAAGTTGTACAAAGATCCTTTCTGCCTCAAAGTCAAGCTGCACGCCGGGGAGATGTTCCGCGAACTGGACATACATGTTCTCCAGAAAAGTGCGCCGTGGCAGTTGAGGCCAGAATGGCACCTCTGGGAATGTCTCCAGCACGAACTCGACAGCGGCAGCCACATCCTTATGCGGCGTGCTGCCTATACCGGTAGCCCGACAGTTGGGCAGTGAGCTCTGGTCGGTCATCTCCACGTCTCCGAAAAAGTCACCGTGACCACCGCTCATGCACCGGCAACATCTCCGGGAAGGGAGCGTGCGGCTCCGTCTGATACCACCAGGCGACCGAGGCGATGTCATCCGTAAGCGGCTGGAACTTGCGGTTCGGCCACCAGCCAAGGGCCTGGATGGTGACCCTCAGGTCGCTTTTGAAACGGATGGGGTCGAGGATGTGCCAGCGGTAGAGACCGTGGCGCGGAACCTCACCCGGTTCCTTGCGATAGAGCGGGTAACCGAGGAAGGGCGTCGAGTAGGTCTGCCCGTCAAAGCACCAGGCCCCTCCGAAATAGTCCTCTGTCCCGGTGCCGCAAATGGTGGGATAGTCAGAATCGCCGTCTATGAAAAACTTGATCTCTCCCTCCCCAAACCAGCCATTGGAAAGCTGCGTCCATGCCAGGAAGGTGCCCACATAGTGCCCCTGACCACGCACACCGTCAAGGATCGTGTGTTCAGGATGTTCTCGCTTTGTCATCGAGCGGCGCCATTGAGCGTGCAGGTAAGCCGCGTTCTCCGGGACCTCTGTGAGCGCGTAAGTGATCTGGTAAAAGAATCCCGTAATCGGTTCAGGGTGCTGATTTTCTATGGTGATGCGTGCCCGACCACGGAAGGGCATCGGCCAGTAGCAGTTGAATCCGCCGCTCGGATTCACGACTACCGGCAGTGAATTGACATTGTAGCGCAGGCCATGGCCGTTGCAGAAAAAATCGCCCAGTGGCACTTCTATCGAAGGGGTCTCCTCATCATCCCAGTAGAAGCGGAGGATGGTATCCCGGTAAGCCCGCGTGTCCACCGTCATCCAGATGTGTTGTATGATGCCCGGTCCGGCCACGTCCGCCAGTGTGATGGTGCTCTCTGCACCCAAGACGATACAGGGGAGCACTTTCCAGCCCTTCCCCAGCATCGAAGCAGGGTGTCCGCCCAGCTCGGGTGGCACTGGCACTTCATCCGGTGATGCCTTCGCCCCTCCCCCCTTTGCACCATCAGGATTCTCGGCAGAGATGGAACGGGTCTCGGCTGCGGAGAGCAGCGGCAGGCTTCCCAATCCCAGGTTCAGCAATTCCAGGACAGACATCGTACCTCCACACAGTACTGATTTCAACACCACAAGTGGTTGTTATTGAACTGGCCTGTGGGACAGGCTTTCCAGCCTGTCTGGATGGCCGTTTTGAGGGGTCAGAGGTGACTGTCACCTTGAGCATATGCGGTTGTAGAATTAAGCCCAGGCCTGCCCGGCCCGCGCCATTACCCGCGGCCCGCCTGTATGTAGAACTCGTTGCGCTGACGTCGCGAGGGGAAATGTTCCCTGGCCCAGCGGCTATGGTATCCCCGCCCCTGAGTCCGCTGCATCAGTGTATGGCCGTAAATGAAGTAAGCGCCATCAAGAAAGGCCTGCCGCACCGGCTGCAACTCCGGCGCATCGAAGTCGTCAATAATCTTCTGCCCGGGGCTGTTCATCTCCGTCCCCACAATTATTGGCAGGTCCAGCTCCTGTGCCAGCCTGACGACATGGTACAGATTCTGCAGCTTAACCTGCTTCACATTCTCATCGGCGATGTTCCAGTTGCGGTCGGGGATGATGTTGAGCGCGACCACACCTTTGCCTGTCAGTAGCTCCAGCAGTTCCTCGATAGCCTGTTCCCCCTCAGAAGTGCCGTCCAGCCAGGTTGCGCAGGGCAGTGCTTCACAGGCCAGGATCAGCTCGTTGACCTCCTCGACGGTGGGGAACATATCCGGTGTGGGGAGCACGTAACCGACGCCACCTCGTTTCATCAGCCTGGCACGGATCAGGTTATGAAAAGCGGGGACGTTGCCCATCAGCTCTGTGGTCTGCTCTACCCGCAACCCCAACTTTTCTGCCCAGAAATGGGCCGGAGAAGGCAGCATTCGCGCAGCGGCTATGGCGTACGCCATCACTATGTGTCGCTCGGTCGGGTTCCCCGCAGGCGTGAGAGGAAGCACATCCTGCTCGTAATCAATTTCTACAGGGGCAAGGTAGTCATTGACCCGTTCGATGATGTCCAGATTACGCCTTCTGGCGCGCTGTTTGAGCGCGGTCAGAACGTGCGCCACAGCGTCCGGCACCTGGCTGTAAGTAAAGCCGATTCCCATATAGTAGAAGATACCCGGCTCGCCGGGGGAGTTGATCTCACGGGTGGAGAATTCAGGGATATAGACACGGGTCTCCATCCCGGCACTGCCCCGTACTCCCAGGAGATCGCAAGCCTGGAGGAATTCATCCACTCCATCCAACACGTCAAAATCCACGATCCCCATCAGCTTGAAGCCATGCTTTCGCGCCAGCCAGGCCAGCGCCGATGGCGAGTATCCGTATGCATTGAAGGAGAAAAAGGTGTGGCAGTGCATGTTGGCGACTTCGATCTCTTGTGGGAGAGAGAGGGCCCCCTCGCCAGCGAGCACAGCCAGCTCTTGCAGGGCAGTGAGGCGCACCCGGGGATCGAAGTCGTTCAGACGGGCTTCCAATTCTGCCAGGTTGTTCACGCGAACGCCTCCGCCACCCTGATAACCGCCTTGATCACACCGTCTCGATAACCAGCGACCATCTCAAATGCCTCACCGATACGTTCCAGAGGGAAGGTGTGAGTGGCCAGTGGCCTGACTTTAAGCATGCCCTTATGTACCAGAGCGATAGCACGGGGATAAGTGTGCTTCATGCGGCGCACAAGTTTAATGGTCAGCCCTTTGCGGCGGACGGTAGAAGCATTCAGTGTCATCGTATCGTCGGCGGGGATACCGGCGACGATGACTTTGCCGCCCGGCCGGGTCACAGCGGCAGCCTGGTCGGGGGTCAGGGAAGCACCGGCAGCCTCAAAGGCCACGTCCACGCCGCGCCCGTTGGTTGCCCGCATAATACCGGCCACGACATCCTCAGCCTCAGGGTTGAACACGGCATCGGCAGCGTAGCGTAGCGCGAACTGGCGCCGGTCGGCAATCGGCTCGCTCATATAGATGGCTGCGGCACCAGAAACCCTGGCCACCGCTGCAATAAGCAGGCCGATGGGGCCGGCGCCAAGCACGGCGGCGGTATGGCCGGGGCGCAAATGAGCCAGGTCCACGGAATGGATGGCTATCCCCAGAGGTTCGAGCAGCGCGCCGTCGTCGGGGCTGAAGCCATCAGGCAGAGGGAAGCAATTCTCGGCCGGCATGACCTTGTACTCCGCGTAAGCGCCGTCAATCGGCGGTGTACCGCAGAAGCGCACATCGGGACAGAGGTTGGGGTGTCCCTCGCGGCAGGATTCGCACTCCCCGCAGCTAACCGCTGGCTCGACGGCCACCAGTTGGCCAGGTCGCAGGTTGTCCACCCCCGGGCCAGGTTGTACCACCCAGGCCGAAAACTCGTGGCCGGGGATGATCGGTGCTTCCACCACCTGCGGGCCGATCCGGCCCTCCAGGTAATAATGCACATCAGAGCCACATACGCCGACAGAAGCTACCTTCAAGAGTACCTCACCCGGGCCTGGCACAGGCTGTGGCAACGTATCCAGCCTGAGATCACGTATCCCATAGAGACGTGCAGCGCGCATCGTCAGCTCACTGTTCGACATCGAAGTACAACTCCTCCAATGATTGATTTACTCCAGGCGCACCGACAAGTGGCAGGGAGCGTGTGCGCATCACGTTTTCCAGCCGCCTGACGGCCTCGCGGTCTAACTCTTTGATCTCATATCCAGCCTGCAAGGCCAACAGAATTGACCGGGCGGTCACTTCTAACAGCTCAACGTTCATCAACGTCCAGTAGATATCTCCCCGGCTCATCGTCACCAACCCGTGGTTTTCCATGATAAAGCTATTGTACCTCTGAAGGAACGGAGAGAAGTTACGGGCCAGTTCTTCTGTGAGCGGCTCGGCATAAGGAACGACCGGCACCGGCCCCACTTCGGTGGTCGGCTCAGGGTAAAGAGGACGCATCAGCCAATTCTTGCCCTTTGCAATAGCCAGTGCGCAGATGTGGGGCGGATGGCAGTGGATCACCGAGGCTATGTCCGGCCTTTCGGCAAAGAACTTGAGGTACATGGGAAGTTCCCCCGTCGGTCTGCGGACGCCCTCGATCACCTTCCCGCCTGTGTCAACGAAGACCACATCTTCGGCGGTAAGGTCTCCTTTATACATTTGGGTAGGGGTAATAAGCAGCAACCCGTCTTCCAGCTTCCACGCCAGGTTTCCCCCATAGCCGGTGACGTACATATTCTTTGCCAGGCGATGGCAGACTTTAACGAAGGTCTCGACCTGGGATCGGAATCGCTCAAGCAGCTCCATAACAAATTACCCAAAAACTTTTCTCATCCGCTCGCAGTAGTACTGCACGTTCTCCCACCTGGCATCAGGGGGGATGCGATGATCAGGGCAGGGGATATATCCTCCCAGTTCCACCAGCGGCCTGATCCGCTCGATCTCGGCATCAACGGCAGCATAATCACAGGCGAAGACCCGCTTGTCCACTCCGCCAACACCGCGCAATTCCCGCCCGTATTGTTCGCGCCAGGGAGCAATGTTACCATTCCAGGTGCCAACCTCGATGGGGAACATGGTGTTGACGCCGTTCTCCAGCCAGATCGGCACCAACCGGTCAATTTTACCATCGCAATCCACAGAGACGATATGGATACCATGCCTGTGGAGCAACTCGGTGATACGTCTGTAATGGGGACCGACTTTAGCGCGGAACACATTGGGGTTTATCAGCGGCCCGCTTTTGAAGCAGATGTCTTCCCAGAAATGGGCGAAATCGAATGTGGCGCCGGTCTGGAGCACCCGCTCGACGCAGCGATAGCACAACTCGCCGACAGTCTCGATCATCTCATCGAACAGGAGCGGGTCATCCACCTGGAGATAGGCCAGGTTCACCAGGCCAACCCAGTCGCGGATCACTCCGTACAGGCTGCCGCACCAGAGTCCCAAAGGATTTTCCCATTCCCCTCGCCGGAGGTAAGCGGCGGTTTCCTCGGGTATGGTGGCACGTTCTTCAGTAAACTGAAGGCGAGGCAGGAAATGCTCTTCCCACTCCTTCCTCCCCTTCAGCAGGTGATCAACTTCAGGGGGGATGCCGCTCGCGCCCTCTTTCTGGATGATCACAACACCATTGCTGTTGAGCACTTTGCGGGAGCCGTCGGGCAGTTCCTCCAGCACTCTTTCCTCGAACGGGGGTAACAGGTTAGTATTCAACCCGAAGCAGTTAGCCCAGTTGAAATCAAAGCCGAGCTTCCGGGAGATGGCAACATCTGTGGCATTCCCATCGGCCCAGGTGGCAGCTTCACGAGGGGTAATATAGCCCTCGGCAGCCCACCTCTCAAGCGTTTCTTTCCAGAATCCAAAGTGTACAAGCGGGAGACAGTCGTAAGGCTGATAATTGAGGACGGCAAGGGTGCGTTGGCGATTGTTCACTGCGATGCTCCTGGAGTATTGTCAAAGGGTATTGTCAAAAACCAGCAGCATTGACCAGACTATAGATCATCATCTCGCGCAGCAGAGGATGCTGGACTACAATGCCTTCCTCTATCGCATCGGCCGCAACCAACGCCCACAGTGATACCTCAACCTCATCATCTTCGTAAATCTGCCTCAATAACCAGGCCTGGTCGCGCAGCCGCTTGGGCAGGAGACGCCGGTACCGTTCGTCCACCACGGTCTCCACAGCCCGATCAATCAGGGCCTCAAAGGCCGGCTCCCCCGCCTCCGCCTGGTGATGGCGAAACAATCTGCGATAGGCAGGAAGGAAAGCCTCGATCTCGTCGGGATTGAAGAACCAGTACTGGAATTCATCAAGCTCGAGAAGCCCGGCGCAGTCGGCCAGCAGCCTCTCGCGCATGGACGGCTCTACCACCGGCAGAGGAAACTCTTCGGGCGGCCTGGCTTCGCTTCCCTCCAGCCAGCCCCGCCAGACCGGAAATAATGCGGGCAGACGGCGATGGGCTTCCAGCGTTACCTGGACGGCCTGTGCTATCTTCTCACGGGCACGCTCAAGTGAGATGTCCACAAACCCGATGTCCCCGAAAGTACTCTTTATCTCATCCAGATTTTCCTCGCTAACCACACCGCTGAAGCAATCTTTGATCCCCTCATGGTCGTTAAACATCACATCCACAAGACGGATGGTGCCTTCAGCAAGAAGACGTCCCACGAACAACACCTGCCCACCGCTCCCGTCAATGGTACTTATGAAGCAGCAGGCCAGGGGAAGGTCGGAGCGGACGCTCCAGGGTGGCAACGCAGAAGCAGCAGGCGGGATTTTCCCCACACGCGCTTTCAGCCGCAGGGCAGCGTTTGCGGCTGCAAGCCGCACCCGCGGGGAGGGATCATAGCCAGCACGCTCCTCAAGCAGCGGAATGGTGGCGGGTTCGCTCAGGCGCTCTATGGCTTCTATGGCAGCAACGACGACTTCGTCGTGGACACTGTAGAGCAGTGCATTAAACAGTAGCAATAGCCGCCGGTCAGCAGACGGGTCTAAGAACATGTGCACGTATTCGCTCTGCATCTCAGGCGGCCATCTCCCCATCATCTCCAGGAGAGCTGCCGTACGGGCCGGGTCCTCGATTGTGCTGAGTAACTGCCCCAGGGACGCCTTCAGCGCTCCCTCAATGTCAGGGATCGCCTGCCGGAGAGTAGCATCGTCAACCGGAGCGCCCGAATACGCCAGCACAGCCGCAGCAAGTAATTTCTCTTCCTCATCACAGCGTGGGTCGCGCAAAATCCTTCGCAGTGGTACCACCAGGCGGCGATCATTCAGCTCCCGCGCGAGCACAAGCGCCGCGTAGCGCGTCTCCTTATCTGACGAGCCAAGCATCTCCGCGACCCGGCGTATGGCGTCCCCGCCATACGCCTGCACCTTCTCGATAATTTTCATAGCCTCATCGGCCGTCATAGTGCCGTCGGCGAGGCCATCGCGAAACCGGGCGAGCAGCCCGGTGAGTTCCTGAGCACTTCTGTTCTGTCCGTCTTTTTGCTTCACGAGTAAACCTCTGGATTAACGCAATAGGGCAGCCGCTCCCCCCGCAGTCCGGCCAGCAGATTCTCTGCGGCAATCCTGGCCATGCGTTCTCTCGCGGTGACGGTCGCACTTCCCAGGTGAGGTACAATCGTGCAATTAGGCATGTGCACCAGGGGATGGTCTGGCGGGATCGGCTCCGGATCGGTTACATCAAGTGCTGCAGCCGCGATCCACCCCTCTCTCAGCGCCCGGGTCAGGGCTTCGGTGTCCACTACCGGACCCCGGGCAGCGTTGATGAGGATGGCAGTGGGTTTCATGCGGCGCAGTGCTTTTTCATCAATCAGGTGATACGTTTCCGGCACAAGCGGGCAGTGCAGGCTGACGAAGTCGGAACGGGCCAACAGTTCCTCCAAAGAAACGTATTCCGCGCCCAATTCCTCCTCCAGTTCCGGCTTACGCATCGTGTCGTAGTATAAAAGGCGCATGGCAAACCCTCGCGCCCGTCTGGCAACCGCCACACCGATGCGTCCCAGCCCTACAATACCCAGCGTGGCGCCCCACACATCGCTTCCCAACAGGCAAAGCGGTTCCCAGGTACGCCATTGGCCGGAGCGCACCATCGTCACACCTTCGGCGATGCGTCTTGCCGCGCTCAGCAGCAACGCGAAAGTAAGGTCGGCCGTGGCATCGGTCAGCACACCAGGGGTATGTCCGACCGGTATACCCCGGACGGTGGCCGCCCGCACATCAATGTTATCCACACCGACCGCATATTGACTTATGACACGCAAATGCCTGCCGGCAGCGATCACTTCTGCGTCAATGGGGTCGGTGACCAGGCAAAGTAGCCCCTCACACTGAGTTACTTCCCGGAGCAATACCTCCTTCGGTGGCGGCATCCGCTCTTCCCAGACGCGCACGTTACAGGCATCGCGTATCATGCGCATCCCGATCTCAGGTATGAGGCGGGTGACGTAAACCTGATAACGGTTTCCGGCGTGCTTTTCAGCGGCCATCTCAACCTCGATGGTGGCAGGTGAGCTTTAGTGCCCCTCGAATTTTACCACACCCTACCTGCTTGTCCAGTTGCGCGGACAACCTCCAGCGAGGCCAGTGCTTCCTCGACCGTCAACTCGAAAATGATCGGGCCATTGAAGCCGACCTCTGCCAGCCGGCCGAACAGATGCCCCACATCAAGGTCACCGCGACCAAGCGGCTGGTGATCCAGCCCGTAGCCGATGCGCCCTTCAAGCCCCTGCCAGGGACAATCGTGCAGATGGATCTCGGCCAGGCGAGCAAGGCTCTGCTCCAGCGCATCGAACAGCTCAACCGGGCCGGAAAAGCCTGCCAACACGTGGCCGGTATCCAGGCAAATGGAGAGGTCCAGCTCCTCGGCCAGTTCCAGGGTCAGATCAAATGGGAACTCGACGGTCTCGATCGCCAACTGGCGGCTGGAGATGCCGGTCTCGGTCAGGATGGCTCGCAGGCTCTCGCGGGCACAGTTCTGGAAGTAATGCCGCAAAATGATGGCACGGGCTGCCTCCGGCAGCCGCATGCGATAGAATTCGGCGGCCAGTGCACCCGTGGCATGCAGCACATAAACTTCTGGCGTCAGGGGACGCGTGGCTTCGATGCATTCAATCAACGCACACACCGAACCTCGCCTGACAGGCACAAGCGGCGTTGACGGCTCGACCGACCAGAGCGGCAGATGTACGGTATAGCTCAAGCCGCGCGTCTCTTTGAGTATCGCCAGCCGCTCAATGGCCCGAGGACTGAAGGTATGGGGCATAAAGAGCGTCAGGTCACCGCCCAGCTCGATCAGGTCGAAGCCATGGGAAGCGAGCTTCTCCACCAGCGCAGCGTGATCAAAATTAGCGATGTGATCTGCCGCTTCCTGTGGACGCAATCCCTTGGGGATCAGATTGTCAATCTGCATAGCCATAATGCCGAAGCGCATATTCACCTCCATTCGGTGCAGTTGCACGACGGCTCAGTATAGCACGGTCGGTCGGGATCGCCAAGATATGGTCTGACCGCGCGGACCACAGACGGGGTGAGTACTGAGTGGGCCTGCGGCCATCGGTCGGCCTTCACTGACCTGCTCCCTGGGCCCGGCACAGGGACGCTCCGGTGGATCACCCCAACGGCGCGAAGCGCCCGAAGAGGGCGATTTAAATCGGGTGCAGTTGCTCTCATTTACCAGAGGGCAAAGTCGCCCAATCTGCGCTCGAATCTCGTTGAATTGTGGCCAATAGACCGGGAAATTCGCATCATAGCATCGGGTTTGCACGCGAGTTAACATACACATAACTATTCAGCCGATTGAAATCGTCCTGCCTGGGCACTTCGTGCCGGGTGTCGG